>Ga0325414_1004744_pt1 | contig 14258 bp, 8 predicted proteins | sample PopdelMetagenome_8_FD_206183 | JGI IMG/M metagenome (GOLD analysis project Ga0325414, IMG submission 206183) | Populus deltoides microbial communities from Bellville, Georgia, United States - Leaf-PdKOR-R3 | ecosystem: Host-associated > Plants > Phyllosphere > Phylloplane/Leaf | place: USA...
AAAAGGTAAAATAAATCTCACAGTTCTTGAAATCCGAAGGTTTCCGTGTCCTTGCAACCAAGAAAAAGTGTTTAGCCTTACATGTTTGTTGAACAACTAATCAAAAAGAAGGAAGAATGTATAATTTCGAGTTTCTTAGAGGAGGGGGGGTGTTTTTCTCCTCTTTGCTGGCTGCCCCCCTTCTCTTCTCTCATTCTTTTTATATCCTAGAAAACCCTAGTCTCTATTTTACAAAATAGTCCTCCCTTAAGTATACTGTTTACATTTAAGTACTTTAATAACTAGTTTCCTAAAAAAGAAGAAATAGCCTTGCATGAAATCTTCAAGCTTTGACTTAGAGGAGCTAAATTGCTGAAATAAAAACTTGGATATCGATTTAGATGCTTCGAAATGTAATTTGGACTCGTTTCTTCACGAAACTTTTTTGCTAGCAGAATTCAGCTGTCATCTTTGAAAAATCATATCTCCCTCATATGACATCTTTTTTGGCTGAAATTTGGAGAGTTTATATAAATTTGAGTCAGGAATCCAAAACAATTTAATTTGCATCAAATGGACTTTTGTAGCTCCAGATATTCAAGTCGGAATGACCGAAGGTCAACATTGGTAGATTGCGAGATTTGACTTTGAAGGCTGCGATTTCGATGCTCTTCCTTATTTTATTTTCTTGCCTTATATTTCCAGAAATATATGGATGTTAGCTTTTTAATGACACTGGAATCACTTCATTTCAACCTCTAGAGCTCACGCTCTGCACAAAACATCGACTGAAGGTTAAATCTACCGATTATCTCCAATTTACTCCTTTTTGCATCTTTCATCCAAAAATGCCTTCAAAACATATAAAAAAGAATATCAAGGCATTTTATATATAAAATATTAGCAAAACACTAGTTAAATATGGGTGAAACTATTGAATAATATGGTTGCATCAAATACCCCTACACTTAGCTCTTGCTCGTCCTCGAGAAAGGATAGGTAAAATCAAATTGAAGTTAAATTAAATGAAATCACTATGACTAATCTTCTAATCTCCCATCAATATCCAAGAATATATGCATTATAAACAAACCACAATTAAGAAAGATAAAGATTATAAATTTTCATGAATTTATTTACATGCAAACTTCAAAACTCAATTAATCGTTGGGATTTAAATGAAATCTATGTCATGCCAAAGTGATAGGTCCTCTCATTGATATACACTCCAACACTCACGTGTTTAAGGCTTATGTGTTTAAATCTCTCAAATTCAATCAATGAATATGTTCTACCATAAGCTTGCTCTTCAATCTCATCTCCATTACTAGCATATTACAAACAATGCATGAATCAAAAGGTCTTATTTTCTGGTTGTAATGGGGCTAAGGTTAAGGTGAGGTAAAAGAGATTAAAAGAAAAGGTTCAAACCAAAGAAAGTAGAGCATTCTGAAAAATAATATTTCAAACAAGATATCTTAATTTTTGTTAAATCGAGCACCAACCCTAAAAAGATATTTATATGAGATCATGATAACCCTATAAAAAGTAAAAAAAATAAACCATGAATTTCATTTCTCAACCAATCCAATATTAAAGAAGAGTGAAATAAAAAAAACAATCACAAAAATTAAAAGACCAGAAACAAAAAAAAAAGTCAGGTTTGATGGGGAAACCTCTTAAAACAGTGAATTAGGTAACCTAGGTCACCATGTCAAACCCGCAAACCGGATAATAGACTTCATTGGGATTAATAACTTGTTTTTTTAAACAATTGTTTATTTAACAATATGATAACAAAAATAGACGATCACAAAAATGAGCATCAAACCAATACTGAGACTTTTTTTTAAGACTATGATAACCTTATAAAAAGTAAAACAAAATAAATTATAAAACTCAATTTTCAATTAGTTCAATATTGAAGGATAAAATTGAAAAAAATAAAATTTTTTTTAAAAAAAATAGTTAAACTTGTCATGCACGTCAATAGGACCATCAACTTTCTAAAATTTAATAACATGTTTTTTTCCATAACTATGTTTTTTAATTATATGATAAAAAGAAAAATAGATGATCATATAATCGAATTCTATTATAAAAAAAAATATACCCTGCAAAACCTATAAACCAGGGCAACCAAGGTTACCTCACAAAACTTGCAATTCTAAATCCCCATAAAAATTTAAAATTATTTTTTGGATCATTGACTCTAAAAAATTTAATAACCTAGTTTTTTTAAAATTATTTTTTATTTACTAAAATTTTATAAAAACAGACCATACCATAATGTAATAGGAACCTGCAAAAGAGGAAAACCAATTAGAAAAGAAAAGAATGCTATACCGCTCACGTGGTGTAATAGGAACCTTGTCGAATACTATTTTTTAACTAACTATTAAATTATAAAAAAAATATTGACAAAAAAGACAACAAATAAGATAATTCAAGAAAAAAATATATATGTTTTTTCAAAATGTTTTTTATGCTTCATATAGAATACCAATTAAAAAAAAATATTTTGATAAGAAGCATAGTTCATCAACCAGAAAATGAAAGAAACTCAACTAAATATATTTGTGATCACTATACTAACTTGATCTTTATTTTCATAGATTATTAAAAAAAAATAATTGCTAACATCATAAAAAGACAAGGATCTCATTAGAAAATAAATGTTCATTCTACTGTATCTAATGAACTAATATCTCAAATATAATAATATTTATTCAATTGTAATTAATTTTGATTAATTTTTGAGATAAATAAATAAATAAATTCATGAACAACATCACAAAAAGAGCGCATACTAATATCATAAATAAATTATCATAATTCCACTCAAATACATATTTAAAAATAATTTTATTTAAATTAAATTCAAGTAGAAAAAAAGAATATAGGAGTCTAGGCCCAGACACATGTGCTAGTTCAAAATTGCTACCTCTAATGAATGGAAAATCACATTTTTAACTTTTTTTTTGGACAAAAACACTCATTTCAACTATGTTTTACTTGAAAACAACCAAGAAACTCCCTAGAGATCTCAACAAACATATTCATAGCCTAAAATTAGCCAAAAATTGGTAAAAAAAAAAACAAAAATCAATCTAAATTCAAAAAACTTTCAGAAACCCAATCTATTTTTTTTTAGCAAGATTATGGAAAAAAAAACACCTAGATGAAACTATTCTCATTAAAGAAATTTGTTGACACCAAGATCGACTTTGTTTTGTCAATAGAATAAGGACAACCTTCAACTTTCTCTCCACTATTATCCAGTGTCTTTCTCCATCTTCTCTCAAAACACCATTTTACCACACTTTTCTCTAGCTCATACACATTTTTTTCTCTTACCATAAAGACACACCAAAAACCCTATCATTACAACACCATAAGAAAACCAATCCACAACAACGTTACCCCTAGCCACAACGCCAACTCTTTGAGAAAATCAATCCTTCACCACAATAAGCCTCAATGATAGCAATGGGAAAGTTTCTAGTAACATGGCAACCACCACAACCTTCCCTTCATTCTCTCCATCAATAACTTGAAACTCCTCTACCAACCCATATTAGTCCCCATCTAATAGTCTTTCTTCCTTGTTCATTCAACCGGTGCCGAGAACAAGACCCACAATTGATTCATCAACCAACAACAACCCTTTACCCTCTCCCCAATCAAGCTAGTAGACTACCACCGTAACAAAAAGACCAATAGCAATCAGTTATACCAAATCAACCATCATAAGCTTCTCCAAACATTAGCTGCTCCTCAACACAAACCACAACAACCCAACTCGACACCTCTAGCCACTTTCTTTTCCATCTGTAGCAATAGCAACACAGGTTTTATTGATGACCAACTTTATTGGTGAATATTTTACAGTAACAAACACTCTAATAGAAATATTTAGAGCTTCTCAACCTCATAATAGATACCATGTGTCCATTTATTAGGTACCACAATAAGCTCATTCTAATATAAAAATGATCGCTTCTAATGGACCGCCTACCCCGTAAGTTTATAACCTCATGCTAATTACATGCCTAATAACCTTATACACAATAGCAACAACTTGTAACTAACCAGTTAAATGCCTCACATACTACCTTTCAATTAGGCAATCTTTATCCTCTTATACACTAGGCACCTACTTTTGATCAACAAGTAAGAAAAACACTGATTGGGTTAAATTAGATGAACACTTAAAGGAAATGAGATTATATATTAGGCATACAACCATGCCCATAAATAATCATCCACATGCTGAATGGATTGATAGGTTACATCCAATTTATAGATGAATAAAAATAGTTGATTTAAAGTGGTATTTTATGGAGGAGACCATCTAGCATCTTGTATTGATAACATCATACTACACCTCAACCTATTTATATGCATAAGTTGCATCAATGACCAACTTTATTGGTGGATATTCTACAATAACGAAGATTCTAATAGAAATATTTAGAGCTTTTTAGCCTTATACTAGATACCATATGCCCACATATTTGATACCACAACAAGCTTAACTTAATACAAGCATGATCACTCCTAATGGGCTCACCTACCCTATAAGTTTATAACCTCATGTCAATTACAAAGCCCAATAGTCTTATCTATAATAGTAACAACTTGTAACTAGATAGTTAAATGCCTCATAGGCTGCCTTTCAAAAAGGCAAACTCAATCCTCTTATTCACTAAGCCTCAAATGTTAATAAACAAGTAAGGAGAATAATTCATTAGTTTGAATTAACCCAACACTTAAAGGAAGAAGAGACTAGATATTGGGCTTAGAATCATGCCCTCATATAATCATCCATGCCTTCAAATGAATTGATAGGTTACATCAAATTCCTAAAAGAATAAAAATAGCTTTTTTGAAGTAGTTTCTTAGGAAGGGCAATCGATCAACAAGGAAAAACATTGGCAAGTTCACTAATTAGTGTGGTAAAGGTGATGTTATCTCCTCTATGTAACTCAATTTATTTGGTTTATCACTAACTAATAAGGTGTTTTACTAGTTCTCTACACTACCACCCAACTCCATCAATAGGTAGGAAGAGATGGAGACTTATTTTTATAAGCACTTTTATATAGTAGAACCAAAAGTAACACTAACCAACTTGGACAAAATAATACAATACCCAAAAAAGTCTATAAAAAGCTATTATCTTCATTTTAAACTCTAAAAACCAAATGCACTATAGTTATAATAGAGCATGAGCGCATAAAACTAATTCTAGAAAGAATGCAATGGAATATCAAAAAATAATTTGTAGGAACCAAGGATTCAAATATCTATAACCCTTACAGATGATGATGCTTGATATAAAAAAATTAGCAAAATAAGAAAAAACAAAGCACATAGAGGAATTTACCTGGTTGACTATTTGAATGAGGTTAAGATTGCACATTCAATGATTGATTTTGACTCTAATGAAGAGTTTAAAGAAATTCAACAACAGGTAATATCAGTTGTAGAACTCAAAAGAGGAAAAACTAGTTGATATTGATACATTAAGGAATCTAAAAGATGTTAACAAGCCTACTAGTAAAGAAGAAAACATGACTACATCCATTAATGAAAAAGAAGGTACCTGGTCACATCAAAATAGTAAAGTAGATATTTAATTAATTGATATGAGAAAGACATGTCAAGCTCTTAGAAAATCACAATCCCTACTACTGAAAAATAAAGCAAAAGATTATATTGGGATGGAAAAAACTTAATTATGAAGACATGATACTAAAGGTTATGTTATTTTTTGAAACCATATAAAAAAGAAATTAAAAACAGGTTGGATTTGCTTCTTCGAGAAGAAAATGAAGGTGGCTAATGACTCATTCCCTAAGAGATAACAATATTAGTGATTACTCTTGAGACATAAAGGCTTATTGTTAAAGGAAAATTATAGCAAACAAGGCATGATCAACCAAGATAAAAATTGGAACTGGTCATTGATGTTGCTACTTGAAATAAGTATATTAATTATAGTAACATTAATAACTTGGAGCTAAAATATCTTGAGAAGCCTCCTTGTAATGTATACAAATGCCCTACTTGTCATATAATTCTAGTTATAGGGGAAGATTTAGGGGGCAAAGCTAAACAATTTGGCACACATTGAAAAGTGATGAAACCATATTATTTGATAGTTTTACCCATATTTGCCTAGTATTTTGCTTATGTTATATATATAAAATGCCTTAATATTCTTTGTTTTTTTGTTTTGAAGACACTTTTGGATGTAAGATTCAAAAAGACATAAATTGGAGATAATTCAGACTATGTTCCAACCCGTGTCGAACATTGGCAGATTTGACCTCCAATCGATATTTTGTGTAAAGCTTGAGCTCTAGAGGTAAAAATGAAGTGATTCTAGTGACATTGAAAGCTAACATCCATACCTTTCTATACATATATGCAAAGAAAAATAAAAAGAGAAAGAGTATGGAAATCACAGCCTTTAAAGACAAATCTTGCATTTTGCTAGTGTTGACCTTCAGCCATTCCAACTTGAATATCTTGAGCTATAAAAATCCATTTGATTCAAACTCAATTTTACTGGATTCCTGACTTGAAGACCTATCAGCCTACCAAATTGAAGTAGACAGAGAGCTCATATGAGAGAGATATGATTTTTCTAAGATGACACATGAATTCTGCCACCAAACAGGTTTTGTGAAGAAACTAGTCCAATTTACTTGCCAAAGCATCCAAACCGATATCTAAATCAAAATTCAAAGCTTGAAAATTTTATCCAAAACTATTTCTCTTTTTTTAGGAAAATAGTTATTGCACTACTTAAATGTAAATTGTCTACTTTGGAAAGGACTATTTTGTAGGAAAGAGAGACTCGAGTTTCCTATTAAATAAAAAAAAAGAGAAAGGAAGAGGGGGCGACCTAGAAGAGAAAACAAATCACCCTTTCCTTCTATACCTGAAATCATGTATTCATCTTTTCTCTTGATTAGCTTCTCAATAGACATGCAAGGCTAAGTTTTTTTTTCTTGGTTGCAAGGACACAAAAACATTCAGATTTCAAGAATTGTGAGATCTATTTTACTTTTCTTCCCAGTTTATATGATGAGTATGTTTGTTTTCCTATACTTATTTCCTATGATTGTTTAGTTTGATTGCTACAGCAGACTCTACATTATTATTATAACCAATCTATTGCTAAGTTTGCTATCAAAACCGGAGTTGTGATATATAAACTTGTAGAGCAACTGAGTTTAATAATTATGGCGAATCTATGTTATTAAGCTTAGAAAAAACATTCGATTAAATTAAACATGTATTGTGGACAGTTATGTTGTCTAGATTAATTAACTTATCTAGTTTTTAAGGTTACCGTTGAATTAAACTATTGGTGTGAACATTGTGGTTGTTTAATAGTTAGGGTTGGTTACATTGCAGATTAGTTAACTAACTAATATTAAGAAAAGATAAATATTCAGAGTAGAAGTTGACGTATTGTTTCAATGATCAGTTCTGATTTTTATAGTTGGATGTTTTCTTGAGACCAAAGTTTTTTCTCTTTATAATTTTTCTCTTTATTTAATTTAGCTTGATTGCTTTATTTTGTTTATCATAACATAGCCTAGATAACTTCAAACCCCACCTAATTTCATATCATCTAGCATAAAAACCTAACTAAACCTTCCTCATGGGATCAACCCCTTACTTGCTCTATACTATCTTATTTATTTAAGTTAGGGTAATTAATTTATGTGACCATGACATCGTAACAAATTTTGGTATCGTTGTTGGGGAAGTGATTTTAGTTGATTATTGTGTTGTGATTGTTATTTATTTGTTAAAAAAAGAAACAAAAAACAAAAACAGAGTTGCGGAACTGTTTAAGTACTATTTAAAACAAAAATTTTAGTGGAATTAGACCTCGGCATTTTGTTTCACGAAGGAAAATGATGTTCTAAACAAGATTAGTGACCTTTGGCCTCTAGCCGAACTCTATGGAGACCAAATTCCGCTGTTTTCTAGGGTTTTTAGACAGTTTTTGTGTTTTAGCGTTGAATTTTCATTCATTTTCACTACTTTAAATCTCTTACGTGGTTGATTTCTTTTTTAGTTTTCTTCACTATTTATGCCAGTAACCCGATCTACTAACCAAAGACAAGTGCAGGTAGATCTTGAACTGAAAAACACTTAACACAGGTTACGAAAGGAAGCTCGCATCAACACCATGGTTGTTGCACGACAACAAACACTCAAGGAGCTCGCTGCTCCCAACATGGAGAATCAATCATTATGCATAAACATCGACAATAATGCCAACTTTGAGCTCTAGTCTTAGTTTATACACCTACTGCCAATATTTAATGGACTTACCATAGAAGACCCTCATAACCATCTCAAGAAGTTCCATATGGTTTGCGTTGACATGGAACTGCATAGAGTTGATGAATAACAAGTTCAATTGAAAGCTTTTCCTCTCTTTAAAAAGGGCAGCAAAAGCATGACTTTTCTTCATTCTCCCCGATTCCATTGGAACTTGAAATTGCATGAAGAAGATTTTCCTTGAAAAATATTTCCCATCCTCTCGAGTTGCCAATATAAGGAAAGAAATATGTGGGATTCGAAAATCTCACGGGAAAACACTCCACGAGTATTGAGAAAGATTTGAGTAACTGTGCATTCAATGCTCTCATCATCAAATACCCTATCAACTGCTCACTCAATGCTTCTATGAAGGATTGATGCCTACTAACCGCAGTATCATTGATGTGGCAAGTGAAGGGGCATTGGTAGATAAAACACTTTAAGCTATATGCTAATTGATATCAAATATGGCAGCCAATTCAAAATAATTTGGCATGTGTGGAGACTTCACAAGCAAATGAGTAAATGAGGTAAGTATTGCTAACCTTGAGAATAAAGTTAATAATCTTACTTCTCTTGTTCATTCTTTGGCTTGTGGAAATGTACAGCTGGTGAAAGTAGGAGATGAAGTAATTGAATTTAATTTTCATAATGCAATGAAATATCCTTATAATAGTTTATTCTATCAATGCTATGACCAAATTGATAAGTGTGTGCAACAAGTTTTTGATTTTGAGTGCGAGGACGAATTAAGCGTGACTTTAAGTTATAGCTGTGATTTTACTAAGATAGAGAAGATGGAGATGAACATCTATGTTCCCTAAAACATGCAAGAATCAGCCTTGGCTTTGCAACCTTTACAAACTGCCCCACTATGGTAATGTCTTTGTTGATTTAGTACTTTCACATAAAAAGTTTTTGCCTCTCTTTTCCAGGCACCCGAGTTAGAATTGAAACCTTTGCCTAATAATTTAAAGTATGTATTCATTGGTGACAACAATACACTCTCCATTATCATAGCAAAAGGTTTGACAAGTGCATAAGAGGAAAAACTTGGGAAATGGTTGTGCGATCACAAAACAGTCATTGGATGGACTTTAGCTGACATCAAGGGAATTAGTCCCTCGAAGTGTATGCATTACATATTATTAGAGGACAATGCGAAACCAACAAGACAAATGCAAAGAAGGTTGAATCCACCTATAATAGAGGTAGTGAAGCTACAATTTTGAAATTATAGGATGCAAAAGTCATTTACCTCATCACGGATAGTAACTGGTGGCACCAATCCATATGGTACCCAAAAAAACTCGAATCATGTTAGTAAAAAAAAATATTAAACTCATTCCTACTCGAATCTCGAGTGGTTGGAGAATGAGTGTTGATTATAAAAAGCTAAATCTTTATACACGCAAAGATCACTTTCCATTACCATTCATAGACCAAATGCTTGAATGTCTAGCAGGTGAGTCTTTTTATTGTTTTCTTGATGGATATAATGGATATAATCAAATTCTTATTAATCCTAAAAATCAAGAAAAGACTACATTTACACATCCATTTGGTACATATGCATGTAGGAAATGCCCTTTAATCTCTATAATGCACCCACAACTTTTCAAAGATGCATGATGAGTATTTTTTCTGACTATGTTGAAAGAATAATTGAGATTTTCATGGATGATTTCATGGTGTATGGTGATTCTTTTGATAAGTATTTAGAAAATTTATCTTTAGTTTTGAGAAGATGCATTAAAACTAAACTTGTCTTGAACTATGAGAAGTGTTATTTTATTGTAAAACAAGGAATAGTTCTTGGACATATTGTGTCTTCACGTGGATTATAGGTTAATAAAGCTAAAATAGATGTTATTTTATCATTGCCTTACCCTTATGCATGAGGGAGGCTTGTTCTTTTTTTGGCCATGCAAGTTTCTATCGACACTTTATCAAAGATTTCTCAAAGATTACAGCACCCTTGTACAAATTATTAACCAAAGAAGTGGATTTTATGTTTCATCAATCATGTAAAGATGCCTATGATAAGCTTAAGAGGCGTGTCACATCTGATCCTATCATGCAACCACCAAATTAGGATGAACCTTTTAAGATAATATACAATGCGAATGACTACGTGGTAAGGGCTGTAATAGGGCAAAAAATAAGGAAGAATTTGCATGTTATTACATATGCTTCCCGCATATTGGACAAAGCACAATGCAATTACCATACAATTAAAAAAGAACCTTTTGTAGTGGTATTTGCTCTAGAAAAATTCAGGTCCTATTTACTTGGTTCAAAAGCTGTTTTTACTGACCATGCAACTTTGAGGTATCTTTTGAAAAAAAAAGAGTCCAAACCAAGATAGATTATGTGGATCTTGCTTCTATAAGAATTTGATCTTGAGATCAAAGAAAAAAGGGTGTTGAAAACCATGTAGCTGGTCACTTGAGCCGACTATGGACCAATGATATACAAACCGAAACAATAAGAGAGACATTCCCTGACGAGTAGTTGTAAGTGTTACATTCCTCTACAAGACCATGATATGCTGATTTGGTGAACTATTTAGTCACCAAAGAATTGCCTCAAGGTTTGTTTAAATCCCAAAAAGACAAGTTACGAGTTAATGCTAAATATTATTTTTGGGACACTCCTTACATGTGAAAATTTTAAGCGAATTAAATAGTCAGAAGATGTGTACCATAAGATGAATTTCATTTCATTCTCAGTTTTTGTCATTCTCATTATTGTGGTGGGTATTTTGGAGAAAAAAGAACAACCCACAAGGTACTTGAAAGTGGTCTCTACTAGCCTTTTATTTTTAAGGATGCATATCATTTTTGCAAATATCATGTGAAAAATACCAAAGAACAAGTAATATTATTCATAAGAACTAAATGCCTTTAACGAATATTCCTATAAGTGAAATTTTTAATGTTTGGGGTATTAATTTTATGGGTCCATTTCCTTCTTTTTTTTTTGGTAATCTTTATATCCTTATTGTTGTTAATTATGTGTCCAAATGGATTAAGGTGAAAGCCATACGAACTAATGATGCTATGGTTGTTTTAGATTTTGTCAGGACTCACATATTTGACAGGTTTGGAATCCTCAAAGCTATTATTAGTGATCGTGGCACTTATTTTTGCAATCCTTCAAAGGAAACATTACTACGCAAATCCCATGTGACTCATCGGACTTCCACAACCTATCATCCTTAAACATATGGCCAAGTTGAAATTTCAAATTGAGAAATTAAGTCCATTTTGGAGAAGACAGTGCAACCTAACCGGCAAGATTAGAGTCTGCGACTTGGTGATGCACTTTGGGCTTATCGGACTACTTATAAATCACCTATAAGAATGTCACCTTATAGGATGATTTACAAGAAAGGCATGTCATCTACCAGTGGAGCTTGAACACAAAGCTTTTTAGGCCATTAAATAATGTAACTTGGATTATGATGTTGTTAGGATTGCAAGGAAGTTGCAATTGCAAGAGTTAGAAGAGATACAAAATGATGCTTATTAGAATACAAGAATTTACAAAGAAAAGACCAAGAGTCTTCATGACCGAATGATTACAAGAAAAGAGTTTCATGTTGAAGACAAAATCCTTCTTTATCATTCACGTTTGAAACTTTTTCCTGGAAAGTTGTGCTCTCGTTGGATTGGACCATTTGTTGTTTCTAATGTTTTTCCTTATGGTACAGTTGAAATTACAAGTTTAGAAACAAATAAAGTTCTTAAGGTCAATAGGCATCGATTGGAAACTTTCTATAAAGGTTGGATGACAGACCTCACTGCTTCCATGGAGTTAGCTGAACCAATATATGAAGCATGAGCATGCAATGTGTCAATCCAATGACATAAAACAAAAGCACTTACTGGGAGGCAACCCCATAAAAAAATCAGATTTGATTTCTTTTTCCCTTATCTTTTATTTTTCACCTTTTGCTTTATTTTTGTCATTCTCTTATATTCATTTTCTTTTATTTCAACATTGAGAACAATGTTGTGTTTAAAATGTGGAGGTAATGGGAGAATTTTGGTTTTCTTTGTTGTTTTTTATTAAAAAAGTCTAAGTTTTATCTTTTGAACTCTCATTGGTTTATAAGAATATGAGTATTATGTATGAGAATTAGTTGAGATAGATAAAAATATAAATCAAATGAATGAGTGTGCATGCAAGTTTAAAGTTTAATTTGTTTAGGGATTGATTTTGAAAATATACCATGTTGACTTTACAATGTGTACCAATATAAGCTTTTGAGCCTTCAACATTATATTCTTTGATTGTGCATTCTTTCAATGATATATATCTCTAGAACTTGCTTCATATCTTGTTGAGATTACATTCACATTACATGTGTATATGAAGATGATAAAGGTATTAGGAATTTTAACCACTTGAGCCATAAAGCCAACCTAAAACATATTATCCTTAGTGAGCCCTTTTGAGCTTGTTTATCTTTTCTTTGTTTTACCCATGTTGCAAGCTTTAACTTTTTATATGTTTTCCTTTTCTCCTGGCAAAGAATTAGTAGAGCATATACTTGTTAATATCTCATAGGATTATGATTGGAAATTATATGGAAAAAAAGAGTGATACTTGATGAAAAGAATAGGCAAAGTTGCCAAAGGTAGACCATTCAAAAAAAGAAAAAGAAAAAGAAAAGTGTTCCATTGTGTTCTTAAAATTTTATGTTGATGGAGCTTGAAATCAAAAGAAGTTAAGTATTGGTGTTTAAAGATGGAAAATTTATGTTCTTTGATGAGATATCTTGTTTCAAAAATCATTTTTTATAGAATGCTCTACTTCCTTTAGTTTTAGCCATTTTCTTTTCCTTTCTTTTACCTCACCTTAACCTTAGCCTAATTACAACAAAAAAATAAGACATTTTGATTCATGCTGTGCTTGTAATATTTTAGTAATGGAGATTAGATTGAAGAGCAAACTTATGGTATAACATATTCATTGATTGAATTTGAGAGATTTAAACACATAAGCCCTAAACACGTGAGTGTCAAAGTGTATATTAATAAGATGACCTATCACTTTGGCATGACATAGATTTCATTTAAATCCCAATGATTAATTGATTTTTAAAGTTTGCATGTAAATAAATTCATGAAAATTTATGACCTATCACTGTATTCTTGTTTATAATGTATGTACTCTTGGACATTGATGGGAGATTAAGATTAATTATTTAACTTAAGTTAGATTTTATCTCTCTTTTCTCGAGAACGAGCAATAGCTAAGTGTTGGGGTATTTGATGCAATCATATTATTTGATAGTTTTACCCACATTTGCCTATTATTTTGCCTATGTTTTATATATAAAATGTTGTGATATTATTTGTTTTATATTTTGAAGGTACTTTTGGATGTAAGATTTAAAAAGAAGTAAATTGGAGATAATTCAAACCATGTTCCAACTCGTGTCGAACATTTGCATATTTGACCTCTAATCAATGTTTTATGCAGAGTTTGAGCTCTAGAGGTCAAAATAAAGTGATTCCAATAGAATTAAAAAGCTAACATCCACACCTTACCCTATATATATATATATGGAAAAAAAAATAAAAAGAGAAAGAGTATGGAAATCGCAGCATTCAAAGAAAAATCTTGTATTCTGCCAGTATTGACCTAAGACCATTCCGACTAGAATACCTTGAGCTAAAGATATCCACTCGAATGCAAACCCAAATTTTTTGGATTCCTGACTTAAAGAACTATATATATCTTGTATTCTGCCAGTATTGACCTAAGACCATTCCGACTAGAATACCTTGAGCTAAAGATATCCACTCGAATGCAAACCCAAATTTTTTGGATTCCTGACTTAAAGAACTATATATATATATATATATATATATATATATATATATATATATATATATATATATATATATATA
>Ga0325414_1004746_pt1 | contig 14257 bp, 8 predicted proteins | sample PopdelMetagenome_8_FD_206183 | JGI IMG/M metagenome (GOLD analysis project Ga0325414, IMG submission 206183) | Populus deltoides microbial communities from Bellville, Georgia, United States - Leaf-PdKOR-R3 | ecosystem: Host-associated > Plants > Phyllosphere > Phylloplane/Leaf | place: USA...
TATTATCCTATCTACTAGGATTTAAATGAGTAAAGGCTTTTGAATAATTATCTCATTTCATAGATAATATTTATAATATAGACATGGTTAAATTTAATTTGAAATCCAACTTAAATATAATTTGATATATATTATACAATATACTTAGAATATTTATATATTTTTTAATTTAATATAATATTTAATATTGATATACAAAACACACACCCACACACATATAATTTTACTTTTTATTAGATATGAAACAATAATTGAATAATAAATATCTATATATACAAAACTTATTCAAGTATGAATATTTAAATTCTTTTACAGAATATGTAAGTATAGAGAAACTGAGCCGTGGATTCCATTGCCATCCCTGCCCCCGCCCATCAATTTATCAGCACAAGCTCTGTCTGGTCCCTGTGTCTCCTGGACTTGGAGTCCCATGAAGATCATGAATATCCTCCAAATCCACAACCTGAAACCCCAATTTCCTTGTACTTTCCGAACTGTCCCCCATCACTCCCTCTCTGGTTCCCTCAACTTCTCCCTCAGAAAATCCACTCGTCTCTCTTCTTCTTCATTTCTTTTATTGCTCGTTACTCCCATAAGGCCCACCTTCAAAATCTTCACAGTTTCAAGAATTGAAGCTCCATTTTTTGAAAACAATAAAGAAGACGAAGAAGAAGACGAGGAGAGGAACTCGGCAACCAACTTAACAGAATTCGAGGACTTGGCCCCAGACGGTGTGGTTTACCAGAACACACTGAGATTGGTGGAGTGTTCAATGTTTGCTGCTGTCACTGGTCTCGTTTATTTCTTGAGCAATTCTCTCTCAATTGAGGTTTGATTTTGATTCATTTAATCAATTTCTATGTGGGTCTTTGTTTGCTTCCATTTGTTGTTTTTTACTATTATTTTTGGTCAACTGGGTTGCTTGAGTTTATTGCCGGTTTGTAGAATAGCTCATCGAGTTAAAATCTTTAGCGCAAAAAAATTCTGGGCTGTGATAACTGTTAGTTTTTTAGTCACAATTTTGCAAAGAAACAGCAAAAAGAGAAAGAAAATTTTATCAAGGATGATTCTCTAGCAAAGCAATCCGTATTACTTGTCATTGCTTTTTAATAGGATTTGGTGTTTTGCAGAATTACTTTGGATGCTTCTTCTCGTTGCCGATAGTAATCTCTTCGTTGAGATGGGGTGTTGCGGGCGGAAGAAAAACTATGGTTTGTAACCATCCATGAGTAACTTTGCTTAGTTCTAAATATCGTCGATTTGGTCTATAATAATTACTCCCTTTGTGTTGAAATGATCTTGTATTCTGGCAGGTGGCAACAGCTATGCTCTTATTTGTTTTGTCGGGTCCAGTAAAAGCCTTAACCTATCTGGTGAGCACTCTCTGCATTTTTTGATTAGCAACATCCTGTTCTTCGATTAGCGTTGAAGACGAGCTTAAAGGATTTTGGGAATTTCTCGGTTGTTTTTTATTATGATCATTTGGATGCATTAATTGTATGACATCGTAGAACTTGTTTCTCGAAAAAATTAGCTACTGACAACTTTAATTACTCTGTACATGCGAGTTGAAAAAAGAAAAACTTGATCTTAATGATGGAGTTCTTAACCCTTTACTTAGTTATAGTGGGGTTGTTTCTTGCAAGTTTAAGAAATGGTGAAAATAGAGGACGTGTTGCTTTTGCCAGGATGGTGAATAAATTTGTAGAAGTGTGCTTGAACTTATATTTAGTGAGAATTTCGAGCATCATATGCCAAATCTTTGTGAATGCTTACTTTCTTGCCTAAAATTTAAACGTGCTTTTCTTGAGCAGAATAGCTGATGATTTACTCGCTTGATGCATCTCTCTTTCAGCTAACACATGGTTTAGTTGGTTTCACAATGGGTTCTTTATGGAGGTGTGTAATCACAATCCTAATGACTTCTGTGTTTTTTCCTTCTTCTTTCTGATATTTGTTTGACTTCCTTTTTATGCTTGTGATTGTAAATGCCTGATATAACCAAGTAAAAATGCCTGCTTGTTCGAATTTAAATGGATCAGCATGTGCTGACTTGTTGGATTATTATTCTTTTTGCATATTTTCAGGATGGGAGCGAATTGGGGTCTTTCGATTTGCTTGTGCACAATTGTAGTGTCTCCTCCCTTTGTTTTGACTTTACAACCCTTGTTTGAAGCAGTGGTATTTTCTTGTTATTTCAAAAATTTCTGCTGACATACATTCTTTGGAATGCAGGCTCGGGCGACAGGTGCTGTGGGGTATGTCTTAACATCCTCGTTCTTAATAAGAGAAAACATACTTGCTTTGGTAATTAATCACATTTTACCCTGTAATTTTTCCTTAACTCACCATTAGGAGTTCACTTACAAGGTTTTTTCATTTGCTTGTAGATCACCATAAATATCCATGCTTCTCTCACATTCATATTTGCCGCCGCTGGTATTAATACCGTTCCATCAATGAATTTCATATATTCTCTCTTTGGAATTCTGGTAATTTATGCTACACCTTCCTCATCTATCCTGTTGAATGTTTTTGATGTACAACGCACTTAGTGTTATCCAATTTGTTTAACAGGTCGTGCTAAATAGTGGATTCTTTGTATTCTTATTACACCTTCTATATTCTGTGTTCCTCACTCGACTTGGGATGAAGGATTCACTAAGATTGCCAAGATGGCTGGAGAAGGCCCTGTAGGTAACAATTCTTTAACCATGACCCTTTTCCAGTGGCAAACCTGCTCTTCCCCTCATTAATGTACACTATGGTTGGGGCTTAGTTAGGGTCCAATAGTCATTCAAATGCCTTTCTGTTCAAAGCCTAAATGAATTGAATAGCCACACCTTTATCATGCATTGAAAATCATTTGTTGTGGTAGTGAAATAGTAAAGATGGGCTTAGAATAGACAACTTGTCTCAAGTTGTCCCGACTTGTGTGAAGATTAAATGATGCATTACTTCACTTGCCCCTGTTATAATTTATAATACCTGGGAGATTCTTTGTTTTTTCCTCCTTTCTTTGTACCTAGTTTCTAGGCGTCTTGGTGTGTTGAGGGTGCCACGGTCTTTCGAGTCCGAACCCCATCTTACCTGTTTTTCATGCATCTGTTAATCTCATTATTAATAAAATCGCCAGTTCGTTCATAGAAAACGTGCTTCCGTTACAATCTGATATATCCCCATCAATTCATATGTCGTAGAGAGCTACGGCATAAAAAAGAAAGGTAATGGATCTGATCACAATTTTATTGAAATAAAAAATTCCACTATCCGAAAGAAATGCTTTAGTGAGGCAAATAAATAAGATATATTGCATCTGAACTCACTAGTGGAATAATTTAAAATCTAGTGCAATAGCCTGTAATTTTTTTTTAAACTAAATTCCTTGAAAGGTGCTGAGGCCCTCAGAATAGCCAGAAATAAATCTGTCATTACAAGGACCTGCGGGCTTGAATCTTGGCAATTCATTAACCTCAACTCCCCTGAAAGTTTCTTTTTCATATCGTAATAAAGGTCCCATGAAGTTTCACTCAGTTCCATCAATGGTACCAGCAGAATTTCACCAGTATGAATAGAACGAAGAGGAAATGGCCTTTGTAATCGTATCCAATTGTCATCAAAGATAAATAATCTCTCCGATCCATATCTGATTTTGACAGTCCTTCAATATCCGTAGTTTCATTTCATTATGTATGAGAAGATCCTTATAATCTATCGGAGCCAAGTAACTATTTACTTGAATCAATTTTTTGAACGTTATTGCATTCCAACCCGACAAATATCGAAAAATGTGAACGGAGCCATCCTCGGTGGAAATTCCATCGGGAACCTGGATGGACCGAAAGTTTTCATCCTCCAGATCGAAGATCGAACACCAATATATGCATAGCTCTCTCGAACGTGAATGACCAGTGTAGTGCTCCGCTAACACATGTAGATTTTCCATAAAAATCACACGGGCGTTGGTCGAAGTGATGTCAACAGGCAAAGAAGCATCCATCCTTCTCCAAGAGTTGGTTCCTGGAGTGAAAATCTCACGGTAATCCCCCAACACCTGTTGACCAGCATCAATTTGACAAAACTTAAAGACCTCGTATTCCTTTCTGAGAGGCTCCTATCCACGAAAGCAAGAAACCATAACGACATCAAATGCACAAGAAACCATAAGACCTCGTTCCTACTTGCAAATGCACTCGAATTGCAGGACTGACTTGCCTGGAAGTCTTGATAGGAAATCGAAAAGGATGGTTTCACCAGGGGTATGCCATTATTAACTTAATGCTGTTCATGTTTCCACCCTCTGCTACTCTCCTCCCATTATTTTTATTTTCCTGTTAGAGTTGAAGAGGCTTTCACATAGTAACCTAGCTACTACTATAACCTAATTTCTTTACTAATCCAAAGGCAATTCTGGTTGATTTATGTTTCTTGAAACCCAAATTCTCATGTAACTGTACACCACGCAACCAAAAAGGAAAAACAAAAGCGAAATTATCACTTCACAAGTCTAATCTGTGCAGTGCTTTAAGACCAGAGATATCACACTTTCAGAATAGCTCACAACAAATTAATTAATTTTATGGAAATGGGATGTCAATTCTCGCATACGATGAACTTCGACAGTCAAGAATGTTTTGGTTTGTACATAACTGCCTGCTGCAATGTCATATAATCAACCCGTCTTGCTCCGCTAGATGGTATTAACAAGATTTCACCTTCACGAGCTTGTACCAATAGGATTTTCGGTCACATCACTTGCAGCTGTTATATTATATATCAGCTTCCCTAAATTATTTCCAACACACACAACGTTTCCAATTGCCTATTTACACTTGATCTGAAATTCCATGTAAAGTTATAATGCCAGGACTAGGGAAAGGTTAAGATTTCTTTACCATCATGATGATAATTCAGGAAAAAAAAAGGAAGCTGATATGATATTGGAAATTAGAATATAAAGGGATTGACTATAACATGTTAGTGTTAAAAAATTTTTGGAAATAATTCAGGTAAAGTGACAAATAAAAAGGGAAGTGAAATTGTTGAAAGCACGTATAATTTTGTACCAGTTTACCCTCTTCATTTTTATTTTTGTTAATGTCAGCCCTTCACTTTCAAAATCATCTTTGCTTTGTCGTATCTTCAAGGTTACATGAAACATGAAACCATATAATGACATGTCAAAATAAAAATCAGCTTGGATTCATGTTATGGTTAAACCTTGTTTGTTTTTGCCACCCAAAAAAACCATTTAAAAAAACAATTATTTATTATTATTTTTAAATAAAAACAATTGTCCAATGCCAAACAACCCTGTTAATATAATTTGATTAGTTTTTAAAATATTTTTTATTTAAAAATATATCAAAATTATATATATTTTTATTTTTAAAAATTTATTTTTAATATCAGCATATCAAAACAATATAAAATTATTATAAAAAAATAATTGGAAGCAAAACAAAAATTTTTAAAATATTTTTAGACGCGAAAACAATTTCATTGATCAAGTAAAGACCAAACAAATTGATTTTGAAAATTGAGTGTGGACATTAGTATAAATACGAGGGGGGAAATAGGACCTATAGAAGCTCTTCTATTGCCGAGAAGAAATGTTACTGCGGAGAGATGATGATTAATGTGAATAAAAATGAAAAAAGCAAAGAAAGAAGATATTAAGTCATCCTAGTCATTAGATCGAAAGAAAATCCACGGTCGGAAGTTTTACTCATTAGATTCAACAAACAGTTTAATAGAAACACATCATGTGGCATCAAGTGAGAATATAATCTAGACAGTAGCCTATCACACTACTATGGTTGGTTATCAATTTTCTGTGACGAGATCATCATTTTAATCCTTTTAAAAGACCCACCTCTGAAATGAAACCAAAACTCCGACATCACTGACATGATGGAAACCTATGAAATGCCCTTGATGAAACAGCCAGGACTCTACCGTGCAGGTAGCGTTACCAGGCACAGGATTCAACAGCTATATGACTCTCCCTGAACTGAACTCAACTCATCCAAAAATAGACATAATAGCACCCACCCCCATTGAACACAGCATAGAAAACTCTGGCATCCACTATAAATTTCAATATATAACGATGTTTAAAAAGTGTGAATTCCTCAATTCACCTACTCTATTATCACACTAGTTGAATAGTCTGTAACAGGGGGGTAAAAGTAACATGACAGATAGTTTGCCCCATTGCTCCAGAATTGCCAGCTGAAAATATTCATAATGAAGCATATGAAATCACAAAAACCTCGGCTACAAGATGGAACTATAATCAAACCATATAGCATACTCCAAAAATTTGAATACAGTTAACAACAATTAGAACATAGGTTCGGAAGGACATACCAAAATCAGAACTATCATTTTCATGCTTTCTTCCTAGTTATCCTGTAAATTAAGAACAGAAGCAATTAAAAACCAAGATGCTGTATGCAGGTATATCATAGCTAATAATCACATTTGAGAAACAACTTGGTTGTAAAAGTAACCAAATATCCCAACTGCAAAAAGCATACACTTCTATTAAAGAGCACCATGAATGCCACAAGCAGATGAAAATCAGATCGATCCACGTGTACTCAAGCACACTCAGTAGACTTCAGAGAATCAAATACCAAGATCGGCCAAAATAATAACTAAACCTTGAACCAGACAGGTTTTGACCAAATGCATCTTGTTCAATAATTGCAAAAAACAAAACAGATGTCTGTAGCCCGATTGTGCAAAGCATCTTCGCTAGAACATTTTTTAACCCCGCTTAGTTCACATAATTTAATTTGGCTTGGTTTTTTAATAGTAGTCATTGATGTTGCTCAGATTTGAATTCAAAAAATAAAATCATTTTTGGTTCAGTTAGGTCTAATGAGCATTCAATCCCAGTTGGATTATGCTGAAACCTTTACGACTTTTTTATCTCAATTTTCCTCACAAACTGGACCCAACCGAACCATGAACACTCCTAGGTACAAGCAGATTCTCACCTGAAGCAGCTTATTCCCAGAGCTATTGTAATTTCATGGATGACAGATGTGGCGAAGTGTAAATAGAGTCCCACTGAGTTCAGAAAAAGAATTGTAAGGTATAAAACAAAACTGTAGCAGCACATGGTAAGAGCAATATGAATTATTGCACCAACTCAAAACTTAAAAATGCAAAATCAGAAAACAAAACATTGATTAACTTGTGCAGAACGGTTTCTAGTGTAAAACAAGCAATTAAAGACATATCACCACTATGAACAAAAACAAGGTAACAGGCGCTTACTTGTGAATACACAGTAACCAAGAAGAACCCAGAACTCATCAACTAAAGCAACTCTGCAATAAAAGGTTCTCGTAAAGTTAACACGACAGTCAAAAATAGATCAAATAGATGCCTATTGTTTAACATCAGAGACTAAAACAATATGACCAGTGACCACTTACCCATCATTCAGTCTGGCTGCGAGTGCATTTGCGATGGCAAATGGTAGATATAACAGAGACTGCAGGAAAAAATACTTGTTACTTGTGCAGCACTCGTTTGTTAATTAAGTTTACATATAAAATAAATTTCCCAGGAATGATGTTGAGAACTGAAAAACAGCAGAAATGGAAACTTCTGTGGGAAAGGAAATTCAACAATAACCAGTTTGATACTAGAGGTAAGAACACCCAATAGTCCTCCCACAAGTATTCCTTCAGAACATTGATATGAATACTTCATGGAGAACAAGTCTGCATTATTTTATTGCTCAGAACATATTAACTCTAATAAACGAGCAATTGTTGTGTCTCATAAGTGCCAGTGAAACAGCTCAAGATAGGGCAGAACATTTGTTGGATATTTCAGTGAATTATCCAAAACGTTAATATACATTAGACTTGAGAGATCTAAATATTCCTGCAATGATGGTGATGTACACCAGAATCTCAAAATTTTCTATTAAAGCATAAGGACAAACTTTCCACAGATGTTTAATACTTGAAAACTGAACAAACCATACCATACACATGTTGGTTTTCAATCCCTTCGGTTCATCACACAAGTGAGACAAAATCATCCTTCCCTGTCAAATGAAATTTCCTCTCAGAAATGGTGCAATACAAGTCAAACGTTTGCACTTTGCAGTGCTTGTATAATTTAGAAAATATTTAAAAACAGGAGCATGCACAAATGAATACCATTAGATCCCAGTTCCCCAACAACCCACTGTAAACACATCATCAAGAACATACAAAACTTTTGTTTGCATTTGGTTTTGTGATCCAATTCCAGACAAAAGTAGTAAGGAGCTGTCATGAGAACGTATGCTAACTGTTGACATGAATGGATCTAATTTTATGTTGAGATACAACACCGAATAACATGTGAATGTGCATTCCTTTTGGGATCTGCACACTGATTTCATTTTCCTTTCCTTTTTTTTTAGTTTTTTTTATTCCGCTTCAAATGCCTAACTCATCTGTAACAGAAACATATGCAATCATATAGCTAGAATTTAAAAGTTGACTGTTTGAAGCACCACCATGTGCAAAACTTTAATCTGCATTCCTATAAAATTTCAGACTTTCTTAGATCCCTAATAATATGTGCTAAATCCACTTCAAAAGAGCATATAAAAGCTATGATGGGGAGGCGCAACTGCATGGTTGTGATGAACCTAATTTGCACTGTATTCAAAAACCATGTGTGACTGCATTTTGCAACAGTGCCCACGTAATTTGAGTGTGTTAAGACACAGTTCCAAATTCGCAAATCCATAATGGTCATGTGGTTAAAAAAAACCCTTTAAAGTGTAATAGATCCCTGACAATATCATAGTCAATCTATTTGGAACCAGCTCCACCATTTTAATACAAATTCTCGCAACTGGCAAACTTTCAGGCAGAACACCAGACTGCACAGGTTTCTACTCCACTGTCCACCTCAATCAACCATCCCTTAGAATGACTAAACTAATGGATTTCAATTTGAAAAGGAAACAGAACAGCAATTTAGAGAACTGAATGGAGACAGATAATTGTCAAAAGGTAGTCACGTGACTTACCACAAGAAACCCAAATGCAAGTCCAGTTCCCAATATGACCAAATGAGGATAATTTGACATTAGATCAGATGGAGACAGATAATCCCTGCAGAAGAAGCAAGGTCCATATGAAGACCAAGATCCTCATCTTAAACCCAATGTGTGTCAAGAACCACATTGAAAAAATGTAACAGGTTGAGGCATACCACAATAGGACTCCGCCAACGAGCACAACAAAAGGGTAAAGCTGATAGCAATAAGGAATAATAAGACATTCACAAAGCTTTCATATAATTAAGAAAGGAAAGTGAAAATGGTGACAAAATTACCATTGCTAAAGCCAGCAACATGCTGCCTTTTCTTGCTTGAACAACCTTGTAGACATTAGACACGCTGTAGAAAAAAGGTCACATTGCACAAATATATAACATTATGTAATGTAGATCCAAGATAACCTTCACCAAACAGCTACATCATGGCCTACATGTGAACTCTAAAGACACCAACAGTACAATCTATAACAGGCAATTCATGCTAACCAATGGCACAAATGACCCCGTAAAGGAAAATTCAAACACATCTGCAACAGCTGAAACCCCTAGACCTCCACCACCCCTTCCAGTGAAAAATACAATGATGATGTCATTTTCTCAGCATGTGCAAGTTATAACTTTGGTTACTCTTTCTTCATAATTGAACAGGTAACCATAAAAAGTTTAAACAAATGCAATTGAACAAGAAAGGAAAAGATCATAACTAGGAACATTAGATGTAAATTATGTGTTACACACGCAAGAGAACTATTTTTTCAGCCATTTTAGATATATATATAATTGCTTACTTGAATCCCACTGTAGGTATAACAGCAAAAGCTGTCATTAAAAACTGCACAACTCTGTAAGTTGGGATTTCTGCAGTCAAAAAATTAAAAATAAAAAAATAAAGAGCAAAAGAAAACTTCAGTTACACATGAAAAAGAAAACTAAGAAATAAAGTACAAAGGGGCAAGGAGAAAACAAAATACAGATGCAAAAGGAAAGCATGAAGGAAATGACAAAGTTGTGTGTAACCCTAGCCAAGTCCTTTCATTTAACATGTATGGTATCATTGCCTATTTTAACTAGTGTTTCTGCCACCAGGATTGAGATGATGACAAACCAAATAGAATCTACATTCTAGCACTGTTATATAACTTGGACTAGCTAAGTAGGTCGACCTGGAGCCTAGACCGGTCCAAGTTCATCAAAAAATAGGTGCGACCTATTCGACTTGGTAAAACCCGTTGATTGTTTAAAAAAAAATCAGAACAACATCGTTTTTTATTTAAAAAAAAAAAATAGTTAACCCATGTCAACTTGCCCTACCTGTGACTTGAGCCTTGCCTCAAGGCGACCTCTGAGTCAGGTTTTCTTAAAAAAAAAAAAAACCATAGTGAAATCCCACCAATTAAAAAGCAAAATCTGGAAACTCAAACATCACTTAAGAAAACACGTCTTACAGGGAAAAAAACACTAATGAGAAAGAAGACAACAACAAATTACTCCATGAAAATAGTGAATGCTAATACATCAAAAAGAATCAAAGAACTCAAATGAAAAAACAAGTGATGGACACGAAAATGTATAAGAGACTAAACATATATTGAGCAAGTCCTTGATCTGAATTGCATTATCAATCAAGAAAAATGTCAAACAATCACAATTTAGGTTTGTGCGCATAATCTGACATTATGCACAAAATTTTCTGCAAAAAATATCCAACAAATCTCATTTCAGTAGATGACATGTGAGGTGAAATAAAATCCTGGGAAAGTCATTAAATGTCTCTAGCAAGGGAAAAGGTAGAAAAACAATGGAATGATGCATTCATTGCCAAGCATTTTGTGAAATTGTAGACTCTTACCACTTACAAATGGCAACCAACTCAAGAATGGGAAAGACATTGCAAACTGTTGAGCCCACCACCCGGCACCTTAAAAGGAAAGAACTTGAATTGGAAGAAAAGGAGACAATAGAGAGAAACAAAATGGACGCAGAAAAAATTATCATGATATACTATATTAAAAAACTGTGCAACAAAATCAAGGGTATTGCAGGTTTGAAGAGCTTACCTACTACAGCTGTAAGAAAATGAGCCATGTATATTAGCATCAGACCCTCTGTAGGTCCATTAATTGCTGGAAGAATAAGAGTATTGGTGAAAAAGCTGGACACAAGGAAGCAAAAATCCAAATTGTCAATAACATACAAAATTTACAAGAGTGAGAACATGAGGAAAATAATCAAACAAAAGACCTCAGTCAAGAAAAGAAGATGTCAGAAGGTCCGAGCAAAATAAAGAGAAATCTAAATAGAACTTATGAAGTCATATTACATCATTCAAATCCATAGAAAACAAATAACAGCAAATTTGTATCACTTACTTTTCCCATGTTGCACAATAAAATGGAACGGCTGAAATAAGCCAAAACCAGAAAGTATCTCTTCCACACATGGCAGTGCTACCAAAAGCCATGCTTTCGAACTGAAAAACAACAAGAAACAGATATTGAAACTGAATCTGTTGGGGTAAAAAGACTAGAGATGGAAAAATGCACACCGCACAAGCAAGCGCATCACATCCTGCAATAAGTTGGAAAAAAAAAGGCACATTAAGAAACAGTCACCAATATTAAATAGTTGGGGAACAAAGACAGTTTATGTAACAACATAAATCACCATGGTCAAAAAGCTCCCCCAGTGGACTGGACGAGTTTGTCCGCCGAGCTTGTTTTCCATCAACAGCATCAAAAGTCTGGGAAATTAAAACCAAGTCAGGAAAAGCCATGTCACGCACATTAAGAAAAGCATATTAACTACAATGCCTGAGAGAACTAGAATCAACCTGATATAAAAATAGAAGCAATCCGTGCGCAAAATGAACCCATCTCGGCGGAGGCGTATCCAAGCGAGGTGAATAAATCTAAAACACAAACACAAACCCCAAACTAGGAAAGAAAGAAAAAACATCTCCATAACTGACATTTTTACGAAATCCCAACTTACATAACCGAGAAATGCCGAAGTCACTAAGAACATAAATCCCATAAGCGTAATCTTAAAAAAAAAAAAAACATGAACAAATCAGGAAAAGAAACAAAACAAGAAAGCACAGCCCAATAATTTAGCATCACTAATCAAAGAGTAAAGTCCACTTTATCGTACCATATTCGGCCTGCAGCAGATCCATAAGTAAATTAAATCCATTTTCACACCCAAAAAGAAAAGGTGAATATAGTGAATATTCTAATTTTAATCAAAGTAAAAGAAGAATACATATCTATGTCGCATAAAAGAAGGAACTTACGGCATCCAAAGAGGGAAGAGGTTAACAAAGCGAGCCCAAAAAGGTTGCAAAACATATTTAGCAACACAAGAGTGATCTACTCCACTGTATTTGTATTTGTGCAGTGCTGCTATTCCATGTGACCCTATATATCCCATTTGTCTTCTTCTTCTTCTTCTTCTTCTTCTTCTTTTTTGCCAAGCTGCTCAAAAAGAAAACATAATCAATCAATCGGATGGAAAAGAGAGAGATTTACATGCCAACCTGGATTACTTGACTGCTGAGAAGGAGAAATGGATCAGAAATTTAAATTGAAATTGAAATGATTTTTTTTTTTTGTTATAATTGACAGACACAATAACAGAAATTGTTTAACGTGAAAATAAGATAAAATTAAAAATTTGGTACCGTTGGGAATGGGGAGATGGCGAGATTTTATTTTCTGGAGCAGTGAATTTTGGGAAAGAGACTGCAGATTTTAGAAGGCAATGGATTTATCTCCCGCCCTTAAAAAAAGTAGCGAGGGAGATGGAGAGTGGAGACTGTACATGTATATGTTAAGCCACGTCGCCCGTGTAGGGGAGATGATTCATCGTTTTTATTTCTTTTCCTGTCATTGTTTTTTAACGAGGATTTTTAGTTTTTTTTAAGTGTTTTTATATAAAATATTGTTTTAAAAAATATATTTTTGATATAAATATATTATCGTAATTCTAATTAAAATTAATGTCATATTATTTTATATAAAAAGTAATATCGCCTATTTAAAAAGATATAGTTTCGATCTCCCAGAGAAAACTGGTTGAGTTCTTCTGCACTCCATTGATTCTAAAGAAAGAACCTTCCAAAGTCCCAACAAATGTCGGTAACTCTGGAAGAAAATTAATTGTTCACGATTCTGGTGGGCCACTCCTTTTCTAAAGTTTGAAGCTCCACTTCGACCGTATGTTTAGTAGCCTTTTTCGAGTTATCAAAAACAGTTATAAAAAATAAAATATAAACTTAAATTGTGAAATTATAAATATTTTTTAATTATATATTAATAATTTCAATTAAAAAATTAAATTATATTAAAATTTGATAAAATACATTAACAATATTATAATTAATAATTGAGAGAAATAAATAATATGAATCAATTTTAAAAATAAAAAGTTTTAAAACAAAATTTTTTAATACATAAGAGTCACTAAATAGTAAGAAATACATATAAATCTAGTGATAATTTGGTTATTTCCACCACAATAAGTCCTAGTGAATTCCTTTTGAGTTGCAAGCTGCCAGGCCTAAACTAGTAATTAATTATCATAAATTCAATAATGAAACAAACCCCTAAACAATGTCTAATGCGCTATAAAAATTCAAATTAAAAATAATTATTATAAAATAAATAAATAAAATAATAAAAATCTTAATGATAAAATTCCGTCATGTAGCTCAAATTTTTAATTTTTGCATGTTTTCGGCAAATTTAAGTCATGATTTCAAACATGTCGTTTTCTCTCGTTTGTATATAATTGGCAAGTTTCGAATATCTAGTTTCCAACTCAACTTGAATTGAAATAGAATTCAACTAGTAGCTTCATATATGTCCAAAATAGTATACAAAGATCTAATTTGACATATTTGATAAAATTCGTCTAGAAATATCATGTCCTTGAAATAATATATTAAAATATTATTTTAAAAAATTGATATAAATATATTAAAAAAAAATTTAAAATATTAAAAAAATTCATCAATCGTAATTCTAATTAAAATTAATATCATATTATTTTATATAAAAAGTAATATGGCCTATTTAAAAGATATAGTTTCGACCTCCCAGAGAAAACTGGTTGAGTTCTTCTGCACTCCATTGATTCCAAAGAAAGAACCTTCCAAGTCCCAACAAATGTC
>Ga0325414_1004748_pt1 | contig 14254 bp, 11 predicted proteins | sample PopdelMetagenome_8_FD_206183 | JGI IMG/M metagenome (GOLD analysis project Ga0325414, IMG submission 206183) | Populus deltoides microbial communities from Bellville, Georgia, United States - Leaf-PdKOR-R3 | ecosystem: Host-associated > Plants > Phyllosphere > Phylloplane/Leaf | place: USA...
TGAATGGAAAATGCCTCCTTTTATAGGCTAAAATTCAGAACTATTCATTTGGTAATTGATTATTGATGTAGTGGCCAACTATTGATTTAGTGGACTTGGTGGACAGCAGCACTCAAGCACTTTGGCTAGATGAAATGACATTGATCCTTTCAGAATTTGGCAAAGTGTTATTCATGAAAGTTGTTGGCAATCATCTTATCTTTCCAACCATAAAATTTCAAAGCATTTGGATCACTAGAGCTTGAGATATGGCTAAAATACTGAGTAGTGTTGTTGGTGGACGTGGTGGATAGACCTCAAGCTCTTGTCTTGATAAAATGTCATTGTTACCATCCGGATGTGAGCATATCATCTTCATGAAAGTTGTTTAAAATTGTCTTTTCCTTCCACTCACCAAATTTCACATCATTTGGCCTTCTAGAACTCCAGATATAGGTAAAATTCTAAGCAGTGTTTGGGCTGGATTACAGGACAGATTCTGACTTCTCTTTTGTGGCCAAACTTTGAATTTGAAAACGGCAGATTTGGGTCTTACACTATTCATTAACATTGTAGGCCTATTTCTTAGCTTTCCATCCATATAAATTAAGTTGAAATCCAAGATCTACAGCTCCATATATGACCCAATAACTGAACAGTGTTCCAATTTGAATTGAATCGGCATCTCCTTTCTAAGCTTAGCCGTTTCTTTGTCCTTTCACTTTCAATAGTTAATCACATCAATCAATCATTTGAATTGTGAGATATGCCTGCATTTAAAATAAACATTTACCATAAATTAAAGCTAACTTATATTTTCACTTTCTAAGCTTATAAAACATGCTCTAGTTAAGGAGTTATTGATACTTCAAGTGCAAAATGATGATATAAAACCTTGATAAAAATGCACTTTTAAGTACTAATCACTCGTGTTCCTCAAAATTATTGGATTGATGTTGTGACATATGCAATGTATCTCATAAATCGGATGTCATCACAAGTCCTCTTTTTCAGCACTCCTTTGCAGGCTCTAAATCAACATGTTCAAATTCCATCCCTACTACATTTAGAACCTCATGTTTTTTGATGTGTAGTGTATGTCCACCTATAGAAAACTCAGCGCACAAAACTAGATCCATGCGCAGTACGTTGTATGTTTCTTGGCTTTTATCCTCACCAAAAAGGGTACTGGTGCTACCATCCTTCTTCTCATCAAATGTATATCAACATGGATGTTACTTTCTTCGAAAAAAATATTTTTTCTGTATGAATCCATCCACTTCTAGTCTTCAGAGGGAGCAGCTGCAACATGAGAACTATAACTGGATTGATCTTCCCTAACCATCTGAGCAATCTGATTCAGGGGAAGGAGAGGAGTCCAGTACATGCATAATTGGTAGTGCAGGGGAAGGAAACACAGAGCCCAATTCCGATTCACATAACAATAGTGTTGTAGGGGAAGGAAACACGGAGTCCAGTCCATGTAACAATTCACATAACAGCAGTGTTGCAGGGGCAGGGTATATATAAAAACAACATGATAGTCAAGATGAAGCAGCCCCTTCCTCTCCACATATCCATGTTCAAGATCGACCAGATATTCATAAGGTAAGTAACACTGAGAGCCCTTCCTCTTCCCCTTTATTACCTGCTCCATATTACTCTCTTCCTCCTAGGCAGAATCGTGGGAAGGCACCTGACAAGTACTCTCCAAATGGAAAAGTAAGATATGCAATCATACAATATGTCTCTACACACAAATTGCCACCACAACATCAAGCCTTCGTAAAAGAGATGGAGAATATAAAAATACCTACAAAGGTTGAGGAAGCCTTAAAGAACCCAAAATGGGCAAAGGCAGTGGAGGCTGAAATGCATGCACTACAAAGAAATGGCACATGGAGTACTGTATCACTCCCTTTAAGAAAAAAAAAACCAGTGGGTTGCAAATGGATATTCACCCTCAAACATAGAGCATATGGGATAATTGATTGATACAAGGCAAGGCTTGTAGCAAAGGGGTATACACAATCATTTGGCATTGACTATCAGGAAACTTTTACCCCAGTTGCAAAGATGAACACCATCAGAGTCTTGTTGTCTTTAGCAACAAATTTCAATTGGCCTTTGAAGCAATTTGAGGTGAAAAACACATTTCTCCATGGAGATTTGGAAGAAGAAGTGTACAAGCAACTCCCACCTGGTTTAATGGTCCGCAATCTAGCGGAAAAGTGTGTAAATTACAGAAAGCATTGTATGGCCTAAAGCAGTCACCAAGAGCATGGTTTGGGAGATTTACAGATACTATAAGACGAATTGGCTATCACCAAGGTAACTCATATCACACTTTATTCATTAAACATAAGAATGATAGAGTTACACTGCTCATTATTATGTGGATGATATTATTGTAACTGGTAATGACACAGACAAAATACAAAGACTACAAGAATGTTTGTCTACGGAATTTGAAATGAAAGATTTAGGAGGGTTGAAATATTTTTTTGGTATTGAAGTTACAAGGACCAATGATGGTATATACCTATCACAATGAAAGTATATACCTATCACAATGAAGTTGCAAGGACCAATGATGGTATATACCTATCACAATGAAAGTATATACTGGATTTATTATCCGAAACCGGTATGCTGGAATGTAAACCAGTAGAGTCTCTTATTGTTTAGAATCATCGTCTGGCCATTCACCCAGATCAGGTACCAACAAACAAGGAATGATACCAACGACTAGTAGGGAGATTAATGTATTTGTCTCACACACGCCCAGACATTGCCTATGTTGTTAGTATGGTAAGTCAGTTTATGCATGCTTCAAATGTCATATGACAGCTACAATGAGAATTCTGAGTTATCTAAAAAGGGCTCTATGGAAAGGGCTGACTTTTAAGAGATATAGACATATGGAGGTGAAGGGATTTATCGATGCATATTGGGTAGGGGATCTCACTGATCGGAGATCCACCTCTAGCTATTTTACATTTGTTACAGGAAATCTTGTCATGTGGCGAAGCAAAAACAAAATGTGACAGCAAGGTCCTCAACAAAAGCAGAATATAGAAGTATGGTACATGGAATAAGTGAATTGTTATGGCTTAGGACCTTACTTACTGAAATAGGTTATGAACCAAAAGAACCTATGTTACTATACTATGACAATCAGGCAGCACGGGAGATAGCTAATAATTCAGTCCAGCATGATCGAACTAATCACATTGAGGTAGATCGACACTTCATCAAAGAAAAGTTACTTTTGAAGTTAGTGGAAATCCCTTTCGTTCAATCAAGCGAGCAGTTGGTAGATATTCTGACTCATACAGTTTCTACTAAAGTTCTTCATAAGTCTCTAGACAAGTGAGGCTTAGAAGATATCTTCGCACCAACTTGAAGGGAAGTGTTAACGTGTAATTAGAAAATTAGAGATTATCTTTGTATATAGGAAAGATATACACTATAGGAATCCTAAAATATATACATTGATGTATTCCATAAAATAGGAAATGTAAGCTCCACATAATTCTACCTATAAAAGGTATTCCTCAAGGAGAGAAGAATAAGAAACACAATTAAAATAAACCTCTAAACCTTAAAATTTATCAAAACTTCCCAAACAATGTCGAAATCAAAAAAAAAATTAAACTAACACTTTTTAACACTAAATTTAAGTTTGGACTAAAATCTTTATATAATAAAACCATAAATAATAATAAAAAATCAAGTTAAAGGAATCTTCTCTACTCTTCTAACGGTAAAACAAGTTCTTGTAAAAACAAGGATGTTGAAATTCATTTCCACCACCACCACTTACCTAAAATATACCATTTCCATGGTTTGTTCAATTGCATTTCATGTCATTATCTTCCAGAAAATCCCTCTCTTCTCTCCAATTTGATAACTATTAAGATCTACCCTCTTTAGTCTAGGAATTTCAGGAAGCCAATCTCTCTCTCTCTCTCTCTCTCTCTCTCTCTCTCTCTCTCTCTCTCTCTCTCTCTCTCTCTCTCTCTCTCTGAGATTTATAAATTTCACATATTCATCTCCTTGTACATAAATTAAGATGGGTATAATTTGTGTCCTCATTCTTCGATAGGTATATGAGCCTGGGAGTTTTACAAGGTTGTTTATGTATGGTTTTCTCTAGGGCTGGGAGAATTAGAATGGGTTTTGCAAGTTATTGTTTTTAAATGGATTGTGTCAACAACTCCTAGATGATTATTTGTGTTCTTGTTTTTTTTAATTAATTTGGATGTCCGAGCTAACTTGTGTGTACCTCAACTAATCCCACGAGCCCTGAAGTTAATGACCATGTAAGTTTCTAGTAACCCTGAAAAGATTCGAACTCGTGACCAGTATTCTCGTTCTCTTATACATACAAATGTGTATTGTTTTTATGTAATTTTGTCACTGGTAAATAATACTCTTCTTTATTGGTATGTTTTTTATTTGTCACTGTTATGTTTATTACTTATCTTAATTCATCCATCCATCCATGCAATGGTCACGAGTTTGATAATACACTGCAAACCTATAATATTTTCCTTATAAGGCTATTTTGGTTATTATATGGATTATAATGGCAAACTTGTGTGTTTGTTGATTAAGTTTGTGTGTTCTTACTTAATATATAAAGTATTATAAACTATATAAATAGTAAGATATAAAGCATAATTTCTAAAAAGATAGAAGCAAAGTGTTGCCACTCTTAAATATCGCAAGAGTTAAGAGTATTTTTTCTTAAAACAAAATCCATAAAGATTGTTATAACTCAATTTCTATAAAAGCCATTTTTGAAGTCCACTTGCTTAATCATTGATAACAAATTGAAGAAAATAAAAAGGCCGAGCATTTATAATTAGTGAGAAATAATCACAAAATCTTTTTCAAGAAATTGAGTAATCCCAACCCCAAATCCAAATCCCATTTGATGTAAAAGTAAAACAATGAAATATAATGGGTGGCTATTTTCCTCGAATGAGAAGAGAGTAATGGTGGGAGCTGGGTTAGTGGATAAAAGGATGGTAGTGGTGGTGGTATTGTTAGTGTTAGAAAATTGATGGACATTCAAAGATATTGATTAGTTTTAGAATTTTACTTGATAAAATTTTTTTTAAAATATACTTGACATTTAAAATGAATATTCATAAGAAAAGGAAAATGTATTTTTTAGTCAAAACTCTCATTTTTTATTCATGTGCTTTTTTATGTTTTGGCCAAAAAGAATATCCTTTTTATTAATAACATGATTTATTTAATAAAAACTAAAAGCAATTAAAATAAATATGCATAAAAATTTCAATATTTTTAATTAAAGAGGAATATATATATATATATATATATATATATATTTTAATTAAAGTTAAAGAGACAAAAATTATAATAATAATTAAACATGTTATTCTTGTCAAATATTAATAAGCCAATTCTTTTAAAAAATTGCATATTAGATTAATATAGAGTTATTTATAAAGTAATTGTTAATATTACCATTAAAAAACGTGTATCTTATTCGAAAACTACGACATAATTGGATTTTTAAAATTAAATAAAAAAAAAGTTAAGAGCCATTTAAAAAAAAAGCCTTGCATCTTTGGGTCTTGTAGGATGGGTCTGTGCACTAAGCTAAAATTATGATATCTGTTTATGTCAATATTTTATGAACCCATTAAGTTACACACATTGAGAATCATTGGCAATCAAGTTGGATGTAAGTGTAAATACATTTTAGAAATTAAGGAGGAAAATATAATAAATATAAGGGATTACAATTTTAGATATAGAAAAATCAAGTAGAGACTTGATTGCATAAATTTATAAACATATCCTAATGTGGTGTTTTTCAAAGGAAAAAGTAATATTTAGCCATTGAAATGATTATCGAGTTTTTCTATAAATATACTATGCCTTATACTTTTCTTCATATATTCTGTATACATTAAAGACATTTAAAAACAGGTAGAATAGAGAAGAACGAACAAGAGTTGGTATTCAAGATATAGCAATTCTTTTCTTTTAAAAAGGTTTACAAGATTTTTTATGTAGTTGTTTGTGTGGATTAAAGTTAGAAACTAAACAATTGAATAACTTACGGTTAGTAAAAATTCGTTCTTAAAGAGTTGATCAAATATTTTTTTTTTAATTTTTAGGTAATCAATCAAAATTGATTTTCTTGAATTTCAATTTTTAAGTTGCTTAGGTGTGGATCTACATCTACAATTTTTAAGTCAATTTATAGTTCTTAGTTGATTGAAAAAATAAATAGGTCTCATCAAATAAGGAAAAAAAAGAGGAAATATATGGCATGTTGTGATCAAATTATTAATATAGGGTTTAATATGACTCAAATTCAAGAAGTACAACACCAACAATGATTTTTTTGCCGCATTTATGTTGCCCCAATTTCGCTGTAAGAAAAAGAGTTACTGTTTCTATCCTGCCGTAAAAAAATATATGATTTAAAAAAAAATGCTAAATGACACAAATCCATGTCATATGAATCGAACAGCAAATAAATACGTTGAAAAAGATTAAAAAATATTACCTCAATGGATCAAGAAGATAGTAAAAGCAAACAATAAGCAGAAGGCAATGATGGACTTTTTTTTTTTTGATTCAAGAAAACTCCATTCTTAAAAAGCAAACATTGTGAATTTAGGTGAGCGAGTAAAATCCTAACTGTTCCAAACTTTTACAAGAGATACACATCCTGACTCGAACTCAAAACTTACTATGCAGATCTTAAATCTTTTACCATCATCCTATGCAAGACTCAATGATAAATGTTTATATATAAATACCGTATTGGTAAGAAAATATATATACTTCCTGGCGCTTCTGGTTTCTAAAATCTAGTAAAAAATGTAAGAAATTCTAATTACAATCGTTTGTGTTTAATTTTGTTCAAACTACATGATTACTATGATCTATTATTATAATTATAAACAATTTGATATGATCATTAAATAAATAAATAAATAAAATGTGTAAAGTAATATATTACAAAGATTATTTAATATATTTACTTGTTAAAACATTTAAAATATAAAAAGTACAATTGAAAATGTATTTGACAAGGTCCATCAAATAATTTATGGTATGTATAGTCTGAAAACTCAAGCCTTGATTTTTGCACTAAAAAATAACATGTTATTAATATATTATTTATTCTAAAAAATTTAAAGTGAACAATATATCATTTATTTATTTTTGTATATTAAAAAAATACCTCGCCTTGTTAAGTAAACCTAAGCTTTATTTAAAAAAATACAATAAATTTATCTTTAAATAAATTTATTAAAATAATATTTAAACAACTATCCAATTATATCATAATTTTTAAGAACATTGTAGCTTTTTTTATAAACAATTATCTCATGGTAATTATATTTTAACAATTATCATATGATTAATTATATATTAACCCAATATATAGATATTTTTTAAATGATTCTCTTTAATATACAATAAGAATAGAATATCTATATTTTATATTTTATTATAATTCTTTTTATATAGTTTACTAGACTTATCCTTAGATTTATCTGTAAAAGTGAGTAAAGAATACATTTTTTTCTCTTTAATTCAAGTTATTAAATTTTTTACAAGTGTTTTTTAATTACCATTATTTTTTTTTCAATAAACCATGTTGTTGATAAAAAAAGAAAAAGAGATATGTTATTGTCAAAACAAAAGAAATTACATGAATAAATATAAGAAATTACAATTGTTACTAATATATATAAGAACAAAGAAATTTCTTTTTTATTTATTTGGAGCCACAACTAGCTAGAAACGTAAACCATGACTAGAAATTTATTTTATTTGTTGGTGGAGGAGAGAGGACAAAAAAACCATGACTAGAAACGCAAACCTACTGCAGAAGAAAGGTTGGTTCGATTTACCAGTGCACCTAGAAAATTATAACCATGTTGAGAAAGAAAAAACAAAAGGGGAGAGAAATAACCAGGAAAAAACAGTAATAATTGCAGTTGCGAAACGATGGTATGTTACACAAATGATTTGGAAAAGACTTGAAACTCACTCGAGCAAAAACAATCAAAATTCAACAAGAAACACTTGTAAAATTATATTCGGCTCTTCTCAATGATCTGAGCAGTTGCAACATCGCAAATTGCAGCAATCATAATAATAAACAAAAGCCAGCCAGAGAAATCTTCCCAGCGCATGCAAAGTGGCGTCCAAGAAAATCCATGACCTGTTTTCAGAAGAATAAACACATGCGATCCAATGGATTCAAAACAATAATAATAATAATAATAATAATCAAATTCAAAAGCAAAGTTGAAGAAAGAGATCAAATTCATCACCTGTTTATATAAAAATAAAACAGAAAAAATCAAAAGCCACTTCCGAACCAGACCAGAGAAAGGCCTGCTCCGAGGCCTTTGTCAAGGAATAAAGCATGCAAACCCATCAATTCCATACGAAGAAGAAGAAGAAGAAGATGTACGTCTCTTAAAGGCTTTTTATACTGAGGAACTGGGCATAAGCAGCGGTGGAATATAGGAGAAATAAATCCTCGCACAACAACAAGGCATTGAAACAGAAAACAAAGGGACAATGGCATGAACCCCTCAATCGTTATAAAAGAACAAACACACAAACAACAAACTAAATTGAAGAAAAAGACTTACATGGCTCGACCTCGCTCCTAGCAAGAACCAAGCTCGATTAGAGCAGAAACTAGAAATGGAATTTTATAGTCCAGATCAAGATAGAACCCAACTCAATAGACGCTAACAGCTCTCCCAATGATGAACAGGACCAAGTGCATTAAATGCTCACTAATGGTTGTCGAGGCTAACAATCTTCCACTTGAGCCAATACAAAAAGCCCAAACTAGTTGCGGTCAAAGCCATGCATGCCTAACAAAAGTCGATTCATCTCCTCGTCCATACATGCCACCAAAAAACGACCCACAAACGTCATGTCACAGGGAAGCCGATCGTTCAATAAAAAGCAATCACCGTTATTATTTGAATCCACAGTCCATTTGAGTTTGAGTCCACAGTCAAAAACCCATGAGCATTGGTTTCTTTTGTCATGTGATGATTTATGAAGCAAACAACACCACACAGCATGAGAACAAGTTGAACAAAACTTTTCATAAAAATAAAAAAAACAATGCTTGATATCCACAATAAAGTACTCTTGATTCACAGTATTTCCATGAGCTCTATTAGGTTTTTTTTATATATATAATTAATGGTTGTTAAATCAAGTCAATAACCTAGGACTTCAAGGGAAATCTTTTTGTGTTTGTTAAAAAAATTTAAATTTTATTTATTTTTTTCTTTGCTTCAAATTAATATTTTTTGGTGTTTTTAGATTAATTTAATGTACTGATATCAAAAATAATTTTTAAAAAATCAAAAACAAATTATTTTAATACATTTATGAGTGAAAAATATTTTAAAAAACAATCACAATCACACTCTCAAACAGATAATAAAACTTTTACATAACAAACTAATAGTACAAGAAAACCATGACCTGCACTAAGTATCCAAATTTGTATCTCTTAAGGTATGTTTGAGTCTATTAAGTTACATGTTAATCAAGACTAAGTTGGGACAACCTCTCACCTTCTTTGTTGGTGTTTTCTATTCCCTTTCCTTCTATCCTCTTTGAATGATATTAAATGTGCACCATCTTACATGTCAATGTAATATATTCATATGAATTTAATAAATTCACTACAAGATTTTACAGTTTTACCAACGAACATATTCCGTCGGTGTGTGATTAGCAGTTCGTCGGTGATTTTTTTACCGACATCATCACCGACGGATTACGTCCGTCGGCTTTACTTTCATCGGTGATTCCCCATTCCGTCGCTATATCGGTCGGCAAAACAAAAAAATCATTTGCCGATGGTTTTACATACGGAATTTACGCGCCAAAAAAAAAAGATTCCCGCTTGAAATATACCGACGGATATTTAGTCCGTCGGTGATATCGTGATTTACCGACGGCGACTCACCGTCTGTAAATCTATTGGTGAGTTTATGAAATACCGACCGAATATATCTGTTTGTAAATTCATCGATAAGTTTAGTAGCTACTGTTAAATGCTGATGGATTAAGTCCGTCGGTAAGGCTGTAGGTGAGTGTTTAAAATACCGACTGAATGAATTCGTCGGTAAAACCCTTGGTAATAGTTTTTTTCTAAATTTGTTTTTAAAAAATTATTTAGAATATATAATATAAAACTATATAAATTAATTGTAATACAAACCAATTATGCAAATAAAATTTATATTAAACATCAAAAAAAAATCAAAGTTAAATAATATTCATTACAAACTGAATATGTTTTAAAAAAATATATTAAATGAAGTTTTAAAGGTAAATAATATTTATTACAAATTAATATAAAGGTGGAGCTAGAAGAGGAGGAGGAGATCTTGGAGGAGGAGGCTGGTGGTTATACGGCCAAAAAGGATTAGGCGTACATGTTCCACTATGTGTTGCCATGTTCATGACCATTTCGCGAAGCTGTTCACAAGCTATTTTTTTGTTGTTCATAAGTCGTTTTTTGTTGTTCATACTCCGCTTTTTGTTGTGCTTGAGATGCTTTGATTTGCTCAGACTCCGCTCTTTGTTGTGCATGAGACGCTTTGAGTTGTGCGTACTCTGCTGATAGGTGGTCATATTTGTCGGTTAGCTGAGCCGTGTGTTGCTGCAAGGCCACGAACTCCTTAGATTGGGAGCTCGATATTGATTGGGAGCTCCCAAAGGTTGAAACATTACGGGTCGACCGCAAGTTGTCGGCCGTAGTGTTGGAGAGCCCGTAAACCTGATTTTTATCGGGTCCACCTGACGATCCAACCTCCATCCACAAATCCGGATCGAATTCTAGATAGGTCAAAATATCGTCTTCGTATCTCTCCCTCAACCAATTATTATAGGTCTCTTGAAAATAAAAAAAAGTAATCATCATATTCAATTCAATAAACATAATAACTTACATAATAACTTACAAAATAAAATGGTCGAACAAACATACCATGAAATATTAAGCACGATTATCAACGAACTGTTGCGCTCCCTTTTGACGGTCTTGACTCCGCACGTGCGTCTCCACAAACAGCTCCATCGGGCTCGGCTCACGTCCAAGAGAAGCAGCCTACAATGAAAAAAGATATATTAACAACTTAATTTAATGATATATTTCATTTAAATTAATCTTACCATCCGTTTCGCATGTGCAGCAAACGGAATGGAGGCCCCAGTGCGTGTTGTCACCGAGCCATGAATTGGCCGATTCCGGTTGCTAGCATCGGACTGTGAGCATCGTGTGAACCGCTCAGACGTCACATGCTTAAGATAGTGCGGCCATATATCTTCCGGGATGTATATCAGTTTGAAATCCCTCCAAACCGCAACATCGTTCCAGCCTTGGAAACTCATATCCCTCGCGGATTTTTTTGCCCTTTTTTGTGCTTCATACCAAAAATCACGCAACCTACTTCACGCAACCAAAAATTACATTTCGAAACATAAATTTTTGTCTAAAAAAATCTTGTATTGTTTTCAATCTTACCTAATTGCCGCATGATTTTCCCACACCCTCCTCACAACAGTGTTATGCTCACTGTCCCAGCAGAATTTGTGCTGTGTATAAAATAAATAAACAAGTTTAAATAAAAATAATAATTTATTTACAATAATATTAATAATTTATTAGACATAAGCTGAAAATTATAAATTAACATCAACCTGAAATCTGTCAAACCATGCATTGATTTGAGGCATCCATTCAGGATGCTTTGATATCTGACTCCATTGAAACAATGGAATCTCCATCGACGATTTAGACGCCGATGATATTACTCGGGCGTCCTCAATGTTTGTGAACCTGAAAATAAATGAAATAAATTAAATAGTGATTACTTCATAAATTATGTTGTAATTTAAAAAAAAAAACCTTAACAAACTTACATTGAAAGGTCGTCCTTCCACTGTGCCTCGTACTTGCGGGTAAATTGATTCAGCTGCGAAGGCACCCCGCCTCTGCGCTGTGAAGTAGTGTTGGAAGAGGCAGCATCGGTTGACGGCGCAGGTGGTGTAGGTGCCTCTTTTTGAGAGGACCTAAGGAAATATCATCATCGCTACTAGATGAACTAGTTGCGACCGTACGTAAGCGACCAACTCTGGTTTTCATTCTACGCATCTCCATAATTTTATACAAATAATTATATAATTAGATTCAAATGTTAAAAAAAAATTCGACAGCACCTCCCCTATACTGGATACTACCCAAATCCACAAACCTGCACATATTAAAAAAAGCCACAACCAATTGACCCAATCTATACTAATTATTCCAACATATTCAATTACTAATCCTAAGGTAAATTCAACATTAAGAATTACAATTCAACAAATTATTCAATAATTATGTCAATACAATAATAAAATATATTCAATAAATAAAAAACAAACTGTAGACTAACGATTAAAATTAATGGAAAAAATTAAACATAAATCATGCAATAATAAAGTAAAATTAACAATTATTCCAAAATATTCAATTACTAATACTAAGGTATATTCAACATTAACAATTACAATTCAAAAAATTATTCAATAATTATGCCAATACAACAAAACAATAAATTTTAAAAAAAAACTCTAGAATAACAATCAAATTAATGGAAAAAATTAAACACAAATCATGCACTAATAGAGTAAAATTAATAATTATTCCAACATATTCAATTACTAATTCAATGGTAAATTCAACATTAACAATAAATATTCAACAAATTAACCAATAATAATTATGCCAATACAATAATAAAAAATATTCAATAAATTCTAAAGAACAACTATAGACTTTAGCAATGAATTATGCAAAAAAAAAAAAAACTATAGACTTTATCTACATTATAAAAAATACACCAAAACAAAAAACATAACAAAAAAAAACCGTTAAAGTAAAATGAAATAGAAGAAACACAAACCTTTTAAACTGATGGAGATTCACAAGAAAAGTTGCTAGAGATTGCTGGTGAAACCTTTGAAGAATGGAGAGGAAAAGAATCAGTGAAAAACGGAGGAGAAGAACAAATGAACTGAAGCGGCGGTCGGGGGAACTTATATGGCAGTTTTACAGACGGATCCACCGACGGATATAAAATTAATTATTATTTTAATTTATTCCGTCAGTGAAGTGTCAAAAATTCGTCAGTAAATTTTGAATTTTGCACCAAAATTTTTAATGACCCTCCATATTTTTTGTGGTCCGTCGGCAAGATGACACGGTCAGAGATGCATTTAATTCACAACCCTTTGGAATTCGCACGGTCCGTCGGTAATTTTGTCAGTAAATTTGACCTGCCGACAACTTCCCGACGGACTTATAGCCGTAAGTATTGATGTCGGTGACTGTGGCATTTCAAGTAATTATTCTCGAACTCTCTGTGAAATGCCGACGGATTTATAGTCGTCGGTATTGACATCGGTGATTGTGGCATTTCAAGAAATTATTTTCGAACTCTCTGTGAAATGCCGACGGACTTAAATACGCCGGTATGGACGTCGGTGATTGTGGCATTTCAAGTAATTATTTTCGAACTCTCTATGAAATGCTGACGAACTTATATCCGTCGATATGGACGTCGGTGATTGTGGCATTTCAAGTAATTATTTCGTGTTACAAAATATATCTATGATCTATAATTATTTCAAGTAATTATTTCGTGATTGTGGCATTTCAAGTAATAAATATTTCGTGTTACAAAATATATCATCCATAATCTAAATTACATGAAAAAAAGGGTTTTACACAGGGCTTCATTTTGATAGTTAGTTAGAATTTTCTTCTTCTTCGTCATTTATTGAATTGTCATCACCTTCATCACAATCTTCAATATGGATATCATCTTCTTCATCGATATTTGCTTTTCCGCTAGAGCTCAAAACAAAATTCAACTCCTCTGCATCAACATCAACAAAACTATCATCGAAAACACGAAAATTTAAATTTTCTTCCAATTCAATCAAAGGAGCAACTCGATATGGTTCAACCAACTCACTAACTTGAAAGACTTCATCTCGCACACTTGTGTCTGTGTTCTCATCCTGAACAACCTCGACACGACCCCAGGGTTTCATTTTTAAAACGGACAACCAATCCACTCTTGATCGATCCTTTCTAAATGAAGGGGTGTATGTGTAATAAACTTGTTGACATTGCTTTGCGAAAACAAAGACATCGTTTATGTTGCGGAGT
>Ga0325414_1004749_pt1 | contig 14253 bp, 10 predicted proteins | sample PopdelMetagenome_8_FD_206183 | JGI IMG/M metagenome (GOLD analysis project Ga0325414, IMG submission 206183) | Populus deltoides microbial communities from Bellville, Georgia, United States - Leaf-PdKOR-R3 | ecosystem: Host-associated > Plants > Phyllosphere > Phylloplane/Leaf | place: USA...
TGCATTAATTGTTTTATAATTTTTTTTGGTTTGTAATAATTATATATAACATATAAGATAAGTATATTATATTTAATATTTTTTTTTATAATATCTATATTCACAAAAATTATTTCTTAACTTTTTAATATTAAATAATTATATTACACTTCACTTTTTAATATAAAATAATTATATTACTTTTTAATAATTATACTAAATTTTATATTTTTTAATAATTTATATTTATATGAATTGTTTTTTAATTTTTTAATATTTTTTAATAATTTATATTTATATACATTGTTTTTAAATTTTTTTAATATGAAATATTATACTTCATATTGTTTTAAATAAATTTATAATCTTATATTGTTTCTAATAAAATTCATGTAAAATATTAAAATTTTAAATATAAATTTTTTATATTTTCAAGTTGATTTAAGTGCCAACCCTTATTTAGGTCAATACTTTGCCAGGTTTTTCCCCGAAAGAAAGAAGAAAAGAAAGAAAAGAAAAGAATAAAAAGAAAAGGTAATCGGTTTTTCCCCCAAAGCGACGACTGAGATCAAATTTAACAGCAGCATTGCTTTTCTTGTACTTTGTTTTTTTTTTCTTCATGAAGACACAAGCAAAAGACAAAAAGCCAAAAAGTGTGAAAAAAAAAGAAGGAATAATTATAAAGAAATAAAGTGTGTTTGTGCGTGCGTGTGTTTTCATGTGTATTTAACAAATTCAAAAAACGAAGATTTAGGCCTAATGGTAACTTACCATTAGATTATGAATTTGCATTCGAATAACCCTACCAACCCTTGTGTTAATTTCTACTAGTTTATAAAGAAAAAAAAATAAGGAAAGAAATGATTCAATTAAACAAGAAAGAAAAAGAAAAGGAAGAATGGAATTAAAGGGCAGATTACCTCGGGAAGGAATTTAGGAGGAGCGGTTGGAGTTACACATTGAAGAAAGCGTTCCAGATTGGAGTGCTGCCGCTGATGAGTTGTCGAAGGCACCAACACAGACCGCGATGCGCTTTTTTTACCACTCAGGTCCATCATGACGATGACGATGACGATGATACTACTTAGCTAGTGGTAGGAGTAAGCGGTATCCTGTTTTTCACTGAATTCAATTTTCTTAGCTAGCTAGGCAGAGAGAGAAGCGGGCTGCGGGCAACTCAATCGACCAATTCATTTAAGCGAAGAGATAGAGAAACTGATTGACTGGTGAGAGAGGCCCATCAAGCTTACTATTTTGGCGATTTCTTCGCTGATTTTTATATATATATATATATATAATTATACTCGGGCAAAAGAAGGAAGCAACCCCAAATTTATGTTTCCATTTCTTGCACGCACATATATATATATATATATATATATATATATATAGAGAGAGAGAGAGAGAGAGAGAGAGAGAGAGAGATTATCAAAATCCAAGCTAGCCAGAGAACTAAATTAATATGAAAACCGAAACAGATTAAGAGCAGAAGAAAAGGGAAAGAAAGATTGATGGCCAATTCCAAATTAAACTGGAAGACAAACCAACGCCTTAATTCACTCTCTAATTTGCTTGGTTTTTGTTGGGGAGGGGGGCAGCAGCGATAGCTGCTATTAAGTAATTAAGGACAGGGTTGGAAGGAGTTTAATTAATTAAAGAGGAGTGGCGAGGAGGAAGGGAGATGAGAGTGGAGTAGTAGTGAAGAGAAAAACGCAATGCATCTTAAATTTAAAATCAGTTCAATCTCAAAGCAAACTGAGATTTATTAATTATAGCTCCTAGAAGAAATGTTATACTACAGCACTCTCAACCGAAACAAGAAAGAAGACAAAGATGGTATATATTTCTGCCTTTCGGACAGTAACTACACGTAAGAGAGAGAGACTGTGTGAGCTGTGTGTAAGTTTGTCGGCAAGAGTCATTCACAGTGGTGTCCGGGCTGTGGGTGTTCGCTTCGCCGCGTGTTTGTGTCCACTGTTTAGATCCTTTAGTTTCCTTTCTCTTTTGTCTTTTCTTTTTTATCCCACTTCTCCTAACTTTTCTTTTTCTTTTTCTTTTTCTTTTTACGTCTGATTTTCCTTTTAAAAATTAATAATGCATTTTGTATTTTAAAAACATGAACGTTCTATAAATTAGCATGGCCATTGCCTTGGGTATTAGAATTGTTACGTGACTAGATATATTACGAGTGACTAGATTATCTAGTTATTAAGAAATCTAAGTATCGGTATACTAGTTTTATCAAAAATTTTAAAAATAAAGAACTATTTATATTTAAGAAAAGTATTAATACCTATAATATATTCTATCTTAGATAAATTATATTGAGTGATCTGAATATAATTTAAAGATTTTGATGGTTTTCTAACCGGTAGTCTGTTTATGGTTTAGGATGACATTTTAAATTTATTATGAGCTTGTATGCCCAAATAAATTTTTATAGAAAGACTTTCCGCAATTCGTGTATTGCGATAAACAAATACTCTCAATTAAAATTGGTGAATATTTAAAATAATTCTAAGAATTTTATGATCAACTCTTGATATTTAAATATCACTCTACTTGTAGGTCCAACATTTATACAAGAATGTTGACCATTAATTTCATGAATTAAAATTTCAGGGGTTATTGAAATATTAATCAAGTTCTCATAGATTTAATAAACTGGTTATTAAATCCAACATGAATGTTAATACACACACACTTTGAATTTGTATTTTTTGAAAAAAAAAAGAATTTTGTATTTTTGAGAGACTTGACCTTATGTAATACGCAAAAAAAATATTTATTGTTGTTGTTGTCATAACATATTTTGGGTTATTGTATCCAAAACTAGAGAGATAATATAGATTCAAGGTCAAATCAAATTATTATTGGATGAATATGCATAAAAATTAAGCCCAATTGTATGATTAGAATTATAATAGGCCAATTTGATTTAATCATGGACCAAATTAAAGTTTAATTATGTTTAAGAATTAATTTGGATCCAATTAAAGGATTTAATTAGGTATAAGGACTTAATTATACTTTAAATAAAGTCAAATTAATTTTATTAAAGACTTAATTGGTGAAAAATTAAGTTTTGGAGCCCAATTTTAGCTTAATTTAGAAAATTAAAATTTTGAAGGACCAAACTTAATTTTTATAAAGTCAATTAGTTCAAATCATGGGTGAAATTGCAAGAAAAATTGAATTTTAGGGTCAATTAAAGGCTAAATTAAAGAAACTCACAATCAATTATCATTTTGAAAAAGACATTGAACTCTAGGGACTCAATTAATTGAAATCAAGAGTGAAATTAAAAGGAATTGAAAGTTTAATGGTTAATTAAAGGTCAACCTTATCAACAATCATGAGCAATGATGGGTTGACATTAGTGCTACAAGACATGTACACGCTGAGAAGAGGATATTTTCCATGTATAAATAAGTGGATAGAGAAAATCTATACATGGGGAACTCATTAACCTCTAAGATATTGGGTGTTGGAAAGGTCATACTGAAGATGACCTATAGAAAGCTTCTCACCCTTAATAATGTATTTCATGTTACTGAAATTATGAAGAACTTAGTGTCTGACTCATTATTGAGTAAAAATAATTTTAAGATAGTTTTTTAGAGTGATAAATTTATACTCTATAAGAGTGGTATGTTTATAGGAAATGAGTATTTGTGTTATGATTTTTTTAAAATGAATGTAATGACTATTATAACTAATGATAAGAACAAAAATAAAAATGCATCTTCTTCTTATTTGCTTGAGTCTTGTAATGTGTGACATTGTAGGTTAGGTTATGTAAATTATAATTATACGTTAATATTAATAAACCATGAATTATTACTAAGTATAATTTTTTAGGAAAAAAATTATAAGTATGAAATTTATGAAGAATTAAAATTCACAAAATCTTCTTTTCAAACAATTAAAAAAAGTGGTGAACCTCTAGACTTAATTCACTCAGGTATTTATGATTTAAAGTTTGTGCAAACTAGAAATGAAAAAAAAATATTATATTACTTTTACATATGATTACACAAGATATTGTTATACATATTTTCTAAGGAGCAAAGATAAAGCTCTTTGACTGTTTAAACATTACAAGAATAAAGTTGAAAATCAACTTAATAAAAAGATAAAGGTAATAAGAAGTGATAGAGGTGGAGAATACAAAGCACTATTTAATAAAATTATGCTCCCAAAATGATATTATCCACCAAACTACTAATCCCTATTCACCATAACAAAATGGCATTGTGGAATGTAAGAACCGAACGTTAAAAAAAATGATGAATGTCATATTGATAAGTTCAGGAGTACCTTAAAACTTATGGTGGAAGACAATTCTAATTGCCAATTATATACTTAACAAAGTATCCCATGAAAATTTAGAAAAACATCATATGAATTGTGGAAAGATAGAAGCTCTTCATATAAATACCTCAAAGCATAGGGGTGTCTTGCAAATATAGCACTACCTGATCATAAAAAAATCAAGATAAGACCTAAGACTGTGTATTATGTATTTATCAGATATACATACAATAATAATGCATATAGATTTCTTGTACATAAGTCAAGTATTAAGGATATACATCTTAATACTATTATAAAATCAAGAAAAGCTACATTCTTTGACATGTTTTCATGAAAGAAAGCACGAGAAATTATTCACTTAAAAGAATGATTGAGACTAGCTCGAGTAATCATCATTAATCAAAACATGATGAAATTGAGTTTAGAAAAAGAAAAATGGAAAAAATGACCAAAATACTCAGTTTTGATTTTTTAACATACTTGTTAGAAAATAAACATTGAACCTACTCCAAGGCAATATCATGTCCGAAAGCTTTCTATAGAAAGAAGGTAATTAAAAGTGAAATTGAATCTATTATGAATAATCATACATGAGAACTAGTGGAACTTCCTCTTGGAAGTAAACCATTAGGTCATAAGCGGATTTTTAAAAGAAAGATAAAAATTGATGGCACTATTGATAAATATAAAGCTAAACTTATTAAAGGTTTTAGATAACAAAAAGATGCAGACTATATTGACACATCTTCAGTTGTGTCAAAAATAATTTTTATACGAACATTAATAGCTATTGCAGCTATTAATAAACTTGAAATATATCAAATGGATGTTAAAATAATTTTCTTAAATGGTGACTTTAAAGATGAAGTTTAAATGGAAAAATCCGAGGGATTTATTATCAATAGACAAGGAAAGAGTCTGTAGACTTGTCAAAACATTACATGGTTTAAAGCAAATACTTAAACAATGACATTAAAAGTTTAACAAGGTTATGTTGTTCAATGAATTCAAAATCAACGAACTTAATAAATGTGTTTATATTAAAAACACATATAAAAACTATGTCATTGTATGTTTTTATGTGGATGATATACTAATTTTAGGTATCAATGATCATATAATCAAGTCTACTAAAAAAGTGTTAACTAACAAGTTTGACAAAAAAAACTTAAGTATTGTAGATGTCATATTAGAAATAAGAATTTATAAGACACAATAAATTGATATTGTTTCAATTTCATTATGTTAAGAAAATTCTTGAGAAATTTTTTAAAGATAAAAAAAACACTATCAAAATACTAATTGATATAAGTATATATTTTTTCAAGAATAGAGGTAAGAGAATAAATCAATTAGAATATTCTTAAATAATTCAAAACCTAATGTATTTTATGAACTGCATAAGGCCTGATATTGCTTACTCAATTAGTAAACTGAGTAGATTTACAAGTAATCCAAACATGGATAATTGGAAGACAATAAAAAGGATACTCAAGTATTTGAAGTACACTTTAGACTATGGGTTACACTATGATTATATTTGTTTTTGTGTTCACAAAACGTTTTTTGAAATTTTTATTTTATTTTTTTGCTTCAAATTAACTTTTTTTTTAATGATTTTGGATCTTTTTAATGTGCCGATATCAAAAATTAATTTTAAAAAATAAAAAAACATTATCGTAATGCATTTCTAAATAAAAACAATTTCTACCACAATCTCAAATACTACATATAATGTCACCCAATAGTATTAGAAGGGTATAATAATGCTAATTATATATTCAATTTAGTAAGGGCTTGCACACATGGGCCTTTATTTTATTGCAGATGAGGCAGATGACATGATTTTTTATTGTAAAAGATTAAATCAGACGATGAACGACACGTTGTTTGATTTTTCCCAGATTCTGACCATTATGGTGGTTGAAAAATTAGGATTAATGCATTTTTTTTTACCAAAAACACCTGGAAAAACATCATAGATATCTTGATAAACTCATCCATAGCCTTAAAAAACAAAAATAATAATAATATCAAATCAACCTGAAACAAAAAATCTTTTCAAGCCCATCTTTGTTTTTTAGGTACTTTCAGGGTAAAAAATAAGTTGAACTCCTCTCATCAATTAGAACCATTTGACATAAAAATCAATTATTGTGGTTGTTAGAATCAGTGTGAACAATATATTTTTTTCTCTATTGTCGAAATCTGACAACTTTCTCTCTTCTTTTTCAAACTATGGACTAAAATATAAGAAAAATAAATTTTTGGATCAAAATTTATTTTTGTTGAAAATTCAAAAATTGAAGGGACCTAATTTCTCTTCTACATTGCATGTTAGCTAATGTGTTAATCTGAGAGGGCGGTGAAGTTGTTAGATCTTCAGTGGACACTACTTCAATATATGCATCGGTACTGGTTAGTGGCAGATCCAGAAAGTTTTTCCAGTGTCACCCAGTAACTTTTAAATTATCATTTTAAAAGAGTAGTTTTATATGTTAATAAATTAAAAATAAATAAATAAATTCCAATATTATAAGAAAAACAATAACTTACAGATATGTATAAATAAAACATTGATTAGAGGAAAAAAAACCTAAGGTTTTAATTAGAACTGCAGTTTATTAACATCAAGAAATTAATAATAATAATAATAATAAAAAATGTGGGAATTACAAACCATACAATTTGCAAACAATTTAGAAATTGAAAAAATTAACTACGACTTATTTGTCATTTTTATTTTTTTGATGTGAATTGCATGAAGTAGACAAAAAGGAAAGCCATCAAGAAAAATTTTTTTTTATTATTATTAACGTGGATATCCGGGTCAGCTTGCGCGTACCTTGACTAATCCTATAGGCCCTGAAGTTAACGATCATGTAAGCTTCTAGTGGTTCTAAAGTTTGTGAAACTCAAACTGGTGATCTCTACGAAACAAATTCAAAAGTTAATCAGTTAGCTACACCCCTCATGATTTTTATTTTTTTTTAGATCTTAATTTTACGGATGACATTGTTTTGTGCCCCTACCATCAAGATGTGGTGTCCACCAAATTATTGCTACATTTTATGTACATGTTTAAACTAAACGTTGAGTATTGTGTCATATACACAATTTATAACGTTATATTGTATTGATTTGACACTAAAATAGTTGTGTATTGAATCATTAATAGAACCCAAATAATCTTTAAAGACTAATAATTTTAGATAAACGAATATGCCTACTAATTCAGTGCTAAGCACTCAGCTTCCTAAGGGCTTGGAAGACCCTTCGCTATCGAGGCAGCTGTTACAGAGGAAGAATAAGAGGGAGGGAGTCCCAAACCGAGGAGACAAAGACAACTATGTAAAGCTTAGACCGTCGCGTATACTGCTCCTCCTTTGGGTAGCTCTCTCTTCAAGCACTCTTTCTTGAAAGAACAACTCTCCCCACTGAAGAACTACTTGTGCTATGAAAGTAATCTTTCTACTAAACGAAAGGAAAGCCATACAACTGCTTAAGTTTTGGGTTAACAACACATAGCACTCTCAATAAATAAATAAAATATCGTTAGAGGCCTAGTTGTCTACAATGTGATGTGACCTGATTTTTACTATTTATTTATTTGTAATTATTTAATTTGAGTATAAGAATATTTTGTATCAAAATATATCTAACTTGTGTTTTATGATAACTCATATAATTAATTTTATCTGTATTGTTCTCAGTATGTAAAAAAAATGTCATTAGGTCCAACATCAAAGAAAAACTATTTACTAAAATTTGAATTGATATATATACATATTAAATTCGTTTTTATTATATATGTGTGTGTATTCAACCCAGTTAACTATTTAACTATTTACCAATTAAAATTGAATAAAAATAATATTATTACAAATAAAAAAAATATTTTTTAATATATATATATATATATATATATATTCTCTCCATGCATATTTATTTATTGACATTTTTGAAGTTTAGAATGTCATTTTTTCAATTTGAATATTTTGTAATATTAATTTTTATTCTTTATTGTTGGAATATTAATCACTTTACACTTGTCCTATTTATACATTTTTTTGCTCTTATCTTCATTATTTTGTAATTTTTTTTTGTAATCTTTTTTTTTACATTGTTTTTCAAAAATTATTATACAAAACTAAAAATAAATGGTGTTTCACCATAACAATTTCAATATTATCCTATTTTTTTACTACATTAAAAATTAATTTGAGATCTTACATGTTTTTATTAACACATATAATCTTCATTTTATTTTATTATATACAAGTATTGACTTTTTAATTCACAATTAATTTTTTAATCGATGTCAAAAAATATATTAATAACACTTACACATTCATTATTTGACATTAAAAAAAATTATTTAACCCAAATACATGTATAAACTTTTTAATTTATAATATGATTTTTTTTTGCCAAAAAATAATCCAACTTGCAGCAAAGCATGACTGAAATATCTAGCAAACACTAATAAAGATTGTCATTGTTCTATATAATGATAAGTAGACTCATAATAGAGTGTTTAATATTGTTTTAATATTTGCTTTTTAAAATAATTTTCACTTGAAAATATATTTAAATAATTTTTTTTTATTTTTAAAAAATTATTTTTAACATTATCATATCAAAATGAGTATAAATACAAAAAATAATTAAATTGAAGCAAATACAAAAATAAAAAAATAATTTTTAAATTTTTTTTTTTCATATAAAAAATCGAGCTCTAGGTATCATATGAAGTCTAAAGTAAAATTGAGGCTTGATGACATAGTGTTCAGCAGAACATAAAAATAAAAATAGAACTAGGATTTTTTTAAAGTCCTATAGTTATAACCCTAAATTAATTATATATAAAAACTCTAAAATATTTTGAAAAATCAATAATTCATAAACCTCTTCTGAAAATAACATACAAACTATTTTCTAATCCGGAACCGAATAGAAAGAAATAATTAAAATAAAAAATATTAAGAAAACTAAAAAAAAACGTATTTTGGATCTAATTTGAGGGTATTTTTTACCTTGGTTAATTCTAGTGAGTTGACTATTAGAATTCAACATTTCACAAAATTTAGAATTTTTCAATAGAAGATAATTTGGTAATTAAATTTATTCATAAGATCACGTAGTTTAGATAAAAATATAACCTTAACTTATTAAAACTAGTATGGTTATAAATTTTAGATTTTGTAGGATTAATTAAGATGTATACAAACTGACCCGAACATCCATATTAATAATAATAAAAAAAAATATTAGCTATCTTAGAGTATAACCTCTATAGAGAACATGATTTATATAATCTCCTTGTATATAATCTCCTTGTAGAATCTTAAAATTATAATTATTTTTATCAAATTAATTATTTGATTATTTTTTTTGAACTTTAATATTTTTATTATTATTAATTGGCTAGAGGAATTACATGCTGCTCGATAAGTTTCAACACCCCCCCTTTTAAGAATCAGTCAACCAAAAAAAAAAGTTTAATTTATTTTATAACTGTCATAACAAATTTTATTTTTAATCACTATAAAAAATAGAATATTTCATGCCTTCAATCCAATTAAAAGAAGTATCAAAGATTTGTTTGTATGTGAGGATGATTCACTTAAAAAATATTTTTGAAAAAAATTAATTTTTTTTTTAAAAATTAATTTTTTCTAATATTATTAAATTATTTTGATGTGTTAATATTAAAAATAATTTTTAAAAAATAAAAAATAATTTTAATATATTTTTAATTAAAAAATACTTTAAAAAATACCCATAATTACATTAGCAATCGGTGATGCCCCAAGTGATGCGCGTACAAGAGTCGACTCTTCTACTACAAACTAGTCATGATCACTTGATCAAGCTTTAATTGATACAGTTGAATGTACGTACGTACGTGTATGGATGTATAGATGATGAGGCACGTACGTATACGCAGGTTTGGTTTCCAAAATCTAGTTCATAAACGAGTCAATAATAATATTATGTGCTGTGTAGAAGATGTTGGGTTTTCAATGCGGGTGGGTCTTGAATTAAATGCCGCTACCAACACCGACCAGAAAACATTTATTGGATAATAAGGGGAAAAAATGGTAATCTTGTTGGTGCATCCAATATCTGTTAACTCCCTCACTCTGCTCGTCATCTTCTTTCTTTATCTTCTTTTTTTCTTTTTATGAATCCAATCTTCTCTTCTCATTATTGACATTCTAGCAAAACCGCCCATCAGAGCCATAGGAGTATTTCTTACACTACTACTCTACCTAATTCCATGCATCAACTTACTCCCTCGGTTATGTTTAAAATCATTTTTTAATCTAATTGATTCTCGAAGCCAACCAGCTTGCTGAATCTCAAACATGACATTTATATGTGGAGTGCTAGAGAAAAAAAATTGTGTTGCAGCTTGCTGTCAGATTTTGTCACACAACAAAGACGACTAAGCAAAATTAACGAAGTTGTTGTTGATCAGTCGAGGCTCTCTTTGCACGAGACTTTGTGATTTTAACCTGCTTTAGTTATTCCTACCTCAATCGGTCAAATTCATACAATATATACCTCAATACTCTACCTTTGGTTTCTTTATGATCCCCACGCATTTATATATTCTCATCACATCTTTCTTGCCTCCAGTTGCATCCTAATTTGCCTTGGTTCGATCCTCTCTTGCATTTGATCTCTCTCTCTCTTGATCAATACAAGCTATAATATTATCTAAAGGATGGCGAGGAACCCATCAACGAATAAAGTAATAATGGAGATAGAGGCAAACATACCATCAGGGATTGTAGAGGGAATAGCGGTGGATGGAACAGTGGTAGGAGGTTTGAGTCCTCTGAGCGAGACCCTTTGGAGAGACAGAACGAGCACAGAATTCGTAGGAGATGTGTCGGCAAGGCTTACATGGAAGGATCTGACTGTGATGGTTACCCTCGGTAGTGGAGAAACACAAAATGTTTTGGAGGGACTTACTGGCTATGCCGAGCCTGGAACTCTCACTGCACTTATGGGTCCTTCTGGCTCTGGCAAATCTACTCTCCTTGATGCTCTCTCGAGTCGCCTTGCTGCTAATGCCTTCCTCTCTGGAACGGTCCTCCTCAATGGTCGCAAAACCAAGCTCTCTTTTGGGACTGCTGTGAGTATACAAGCTGTTTGTCTACTAGTTTCATTTCTTCTCTGTTTATTACTCCATATATATATATATATATATATATATATGCTCTGCTTTTCTAGCTCTTAATTAACTACCTTTTGTACAATATTAATTTTAAGCAATATCATTATTTATTCCAATAGAGAAATTACTTAATAAATTAATTATAATACCGTTTTGAACTTAATTAATTAGGCGTATGTGACACAAGATGACAACTTGCTCGGTACTTTGACGGTGAGGGAAACAATCTCCTTTTCAGCTCGGCTACGTCTTCCTGATAAGATGCCGTGGTCCGAGAAGCGTGCGTTGGTTGAGAGTACCATAATAGAGATGGGTCTCCAAGATTGTGCCGATACTGTTATTGGGAATTGGCATTTGCGTGGGATCAGTGGGGGAGAGAAGAGAAGGGTCAGCATTGCTCTTGAAATCCTGATGAGGCCCAGACTGCTCTTTCTTGATGAACCAACTAGCGGACTTGACAGGTACATATATATAATTCTATTCTGTTTCCTAACATTTTTCTCTTCTTTTTAATGAGATAATTGTTTTTCCCCTTTTCAATTCCTTCACCAGATTCTAATAATTTTTTTTTAATATATATATGTATGTGTGTGTGTGTGTGTGTGTGTGTGTGTGTGTCTATATGTATGTATGTATGTATGTATTTATGGAATTATATGTGTGTGTATGTGCGTGTGTGTGGCAGTGCTTCAGCTTTCTTTGTAACTCAGACGCTTCGCGGCTTATCTAGAGATGGAAGAACTGTCATTGCTTCAATACACCAGCCTAGCAGCGAAGTTTTTGAGCTTTTTGATAGATTGTACTTGCTTTCAGGAGGCAAAACTGTTTACTTCGGTCAGGCTGCAGAAGCATACGAGGCAAGAATCCTCGCTCCTTTATATATATATAATCTACATGATCATTTAACTCAAACACTGAATGAGCACCCTTCCTTACGTACAGTTCTTTGCACAAGCTGGCTTTCCCTGCCCTGCTTTGAGAAACCCTTCTGATCATTTCCTTAGGTGCATCAATTCTGACTTCGACAAAGTGAAGGCTACTCTGAAAGGGTCCATGAAACTGCGGGTATAGCATTTGTTCTTATTTAATTATTAATTTTCTATTTTTTTTGGTTTTTATTGAAAAATGAGTTGACTTGTACTAGCAACTTCAGGAATTTACAGGCTAGTTTTATTTTAAAGGAGATCACTCAATATTGATTTGCATCCCTTAATGAAAGAACTGATTGGATTGCCTTCGTTTGATCTATTCTTGCCCATTTTCTCTCTCTCTAAATTTCCCTAGATTTGTTGCTTTAGGCCTGATTGATAATTAATTCTCTTAATTAACTAACTTATGTTTCTGCTCAGTTTGAGGCAAGTGATGATCCTATAGAGAAGATAACCACGGCTGAAGCTATCAGATCTCTGATTGGTTACTATCGTACTTCTCAGTACTGTTATGCAGCAAGAGAAAAGGTTGAGGAGATATCCAAAGTTGTAAGTGTTTTAATTTCGAGGTGCCCCTCCAGTTTGCAATCTGATCAATATTTTCACAGATTTAATTTTAGCAAAGCCTTGCAATTCTCAAACAGTAGCAGCTTATTGCCATCAACTCATTTTTCTCGTACCATTTAAATAGGATTCAAAATTACTAGCTAATTGATGTTATTGTCGCAGAAAGGAGATGTGCTAGAATCAGGAGGAAGCCGGGCTAGTTTCTTGATGCAGGCCTTTACTCTGACAAAGCGTTCATTCATTAACATGTCAAGGGATTTCGGGTATTACTGGCTTCGATTGGTGATTTATATTGTGGTCACTGTCTGCATTGGAACTATCTATCTCAACGTGGGGACGGGTTACAATTCTATACTGGTACTGTTAATGAAATGTATCAATCCTCTGCTCCTAAGCTTAGTTAGTTGTTATTTACGAGGAGTATATATCTTCTAACTAAAAATATTTGTTTCTCTGGATTAATCCGGAACAGGCAAGAGGGTCATGTGCCTCGTTTGTCTTTGGTTTTGTCACATTCATGTCAATTGGTGGGTTTCCTTCCTTTGTAGAAGAGATGAAGGTAATTAATTACTTTTTTTTTTTTAATTTTTTGCTATTGCTCACAAGTTACGTACACTTGCCTTATCAAAACTGCTAATTAATAATGATGGCGCTTGCTAGTTGAATTATTTTTCTTTTCGCAGGTCTTCCAGAGAGAGAGGCTAAATGGGCACTATGGCGTGATCGCATTTGTGATTAGCAACACCATTTCTGCAATGCCGTTCCTGATAATGATAACTTTTATCTCTGGAACTGTTTGTTATTTCATGGTTCGCCTTCATCCAGGATTTGAACATTATCTTTTCTTCGTGCTGTGCCTTTTTGCGAGTGTCACCGTAGTTGAAAGCTTGATGATGGCCATAGCCAGCATTGTCCCCAATTTCCTAATGGGCATTATCATTGGGGCAGGAATTCAGGTTTCTATATATATATATATATATATATATATATTTTCTTTTGTTAATATTTACTTGTAGTAAATAAATAAATAAATTAACCACCCTTACAAACACTAACTGCATGTTTTCTTCATGTCATTGCCAGGGAATATTCATGCTAGTATCTGGATACTTTAGGCTCCCAAATGACATACCAAAGCCTGTGTGGAGATACCCAATGTCATACATTAGCTTCCACTTCTGGGCTCTACAGGTAACAGTGAACCTGCATGCATACATTCGTTCATTTATCGATAACATCCTTACATCTGTACGTAGCTGAAAGCAATTAAAG
>Ga0325414_1004751_pt1 | contig 14249 bp, 14 predicted proteins | sample PopdelMetagenome_8_FD_206183 | JGI IMG/M metagenome (GOLD analysis project Ga0325414, IMG submission 206183) | Populus deltoides microbial communities from Bellville, Georgia, United States - Leaf-PdKOR-R3 | ecosystem: Host-associated > Plants > Phyllosphere > Phylloplane/Leaf | place: USA...
TCTATGCAAAAGCCACTCTCAAGAATTGTTTCTACAACACCGGTACCAGTAATTGTCAAAATTCTGATAGTGTGTATAGGCTCTTCCTATGTAGAGGAGTCTTTTATTAAATTTTTGCGATGGAAGAAAAAAGTGGAAATTTATGCAGCCAGAGGCATCTGAACCATAACTCAGAGGAGGTGTCTTCTCTTCATAGGAAAAGCCCATATACTTAGAGACGGCCCTTCTTATAGTAACGTGGCATACACCTATTTGAATACCGATGCGTGTATGGTTTCTTTTGAATACCAATACTATTTATGTATGAATTCCTCTACTTATAGAGCGTAATGTTGAGGTTTGATGGGAAAGAACTACTTCCAGTAAATTGTTGAATACCAATACCATTAATGTACGACTTCATCTGCTTACACTACAAATAATTCTTTCCCATCAAACCTTAACACCAAACTCTCTTCACTCTATGCAAATGCCGCTCACAAGGATAGGTTTCTACAGCACCAGTGCTGGTCCCAATTTTGATAGAATGTATGGGCTCTTGCTGTGCAGAGGAAATACCTCCCCTGAGTTATGTCAGAGTTGCATGCCTGAATAACAAAAAGGAGATAATATGGTGTGATAGGCAAGAGAAGATACCTCTCGTTCATACTATTCCCGACCTTTTATTAGCCAAAGCACACCCTTTGTACTTACGATTTTATGACTTAACAGAAATCCAACCCGCTTAGTTCCTTCTAAACATCCTCTCAAGTCAACAACTCATATCTTCTTAAACCTAAACCTATCAAATTCAATATTAAATTTTTATCTGTCTACACCACGGAGGTTCCTTCCATTTACATTACTCCAAAATCTCTTTTACCACCCAAAGTTCAGATCCAGCAATTTCAATTAAAGTGACTGTGATCATCATTATTATGACTTCTCAAACCACATTACCATTTCCAGTTTTTAACAAAAAATCCACTTAATTATCAAACATTCACTCACTAATACCTTTGAAATCACACAACAGAACAAATAATTTCAAACAAAAATCACAAAAATCCGATAAAAATCAGAATAATGAGATCAAACCATAACTTAACGAGATCGAACCAGAGACAGTTGAGAATTGCAGATAAAAATCAAACCAGTAGCAAAACATTCAGAATTGAAGTAGATCAAGCAAAGTGTAGCAGTGAGTAAATAGAGAGAGAGAGAGAGAGTAAGGTAATAGTAACTTGAAGAGTGCGAGTAGCGAATTCGACGCCAATGGTGGACTTGGACTCCAAACAGAACTCGTTGCGGGTAAATCGGGAGAGGAGGTTCGATTTTCCTACTCCTGAGTCGCCGATTAATACTACCTTGAACAGGTAATCGTATTCCTCGTCTGCTCTCCTCGCCATCCTTCTCTTTTATTTTTCTTTTTATAGCCCTCAGAAAGAAAGAGAAAGAAAGAAGACGATGAGATGAGAAAAGAAGAAGACGATGTCTTCGCTTTGATCTTTTTCTTTCAAAAATCAAATCAACGAGGAGTGTGTGAAATGTCAAATGTGTCCCTCCCTCTCTTCGGATGTTTTTTATGGTAATATGACCGAAATGCTCAAGCGTTCTGATCGTTTTTCAAAAATTTTACTGAAACATGACTGAAGAATGATGTAACCCCCACACCACCCTGCCCCGCGATGCAAGTTGCCTTTGGATTATGATTTTAGGATTTGTATGGAAGTTTAATAAAGATTATTTTTTAAAATATATTTAAATTAAATATATATTAAAATAATATTTTTTTAATTTTTTTAAATTTATTTTTAATATTAATATATCAAAATTATTTAAAAATCATCAAAATAATAATTTGAAGTTAAAATAATAATTTAAAAGCACGGTTATATAGTAATGTCAAACAAAACTTTAAAACTTGATTTGATTTGGGGCAAAATTTGGATCATAAATTAGAAAAATCAATTAAGATTAATAATTATTTTTTAAAAAAAATCAAAACATTGTTATTTTAATCAAAGAGATTTCTTTTTTTAAAAAAAAAAGTCAAAGGGTTGATAGCTAGATTTTGATTAGGTTACTCATGGGTCAACTAAGTTACCAGTTAATCCATGTTTATGTTCGAGTTAGCCGTTTTTTTTTTCATTTCTTTTTCAACCTGGACCTATTCAAGTCTCGAATCAACCAGATCTTGGATTAACCTGCCACGGTCTGGATCCTGGATTGAATCCTGTTTCAATTTGAGTTTTACAAAAAATTAATTGCGAATTACTCGATTGGGCCTAGCAATCCTTGGTCAACCCGACAAATTAACTTGCAATCTAATTAACTCAGTCAAAACTTGTTTTAACTTTTTTAAAAATATCTTTAAAATTATATTGTTTTTAACTTAAAAAAAAATAAACCTGAATCAATATAAGTTAACCTATTCAATTTATTTCTTATAACTCAAGACAAGTTATATTTCACGATAAGTTTAATAACTTTGCCCCACATTACTAATTTCAAATAATTTATATTATATGGATCCTATAAAATTCTTCTTGTAGTATTAATTAATTGCTTTTTATTTTTCTTCGAGATGTGCCTAAGCTTATTCAATCAAAGTTAGATTCAAACACCTCCTACACACTAGTACGTCCAATGCACACACCACCAACCTTTTGAAATATATAGGGGTTATGTTCAATGATGTAAAACTGGATCGATGATATGATCCAAACAAAGTTAGATTTAGATTTTAGCGTAAAATCTTTTATTGTCCAGTTTTACGCTATTGAGCATAACTTCAAATTAAACCGTTGGATGAAATTGAAACTTTACTAGATGATTCCAGAAGTCTTTTTTTTATGTTGGGATAAACTTTTAGGTCAATCAAAGTTCAAGAAAGCCTTGTGATGTAGGCCAGAACAAGCTGTGTAAATTTTGTTATTTACTTAATTTTAACTTGTGGATTGATACTTAACAATTATTATTTTCTTACAAGAATGTCACAACTTGTTTTGAGAACTTTCTAATTTAAGGATCATTTGGCGACATTATAGGCTATATAAATAAGCCTTATATCATACCTGTATTGTTTTATTTTATTCTTCTTTTCTCATGGCAGTATAGGAAATTAACTTATAAGTTATTTATTTATTTATTATTTCAGCTATAGCCCAAGGCTTGTTTTGGCTTAATTAATACATGATTTTTAGTTAAGGTTTAAGGCTTGTTTGGATCAGTGTTTTGGGTTTATCAATATAGGTTTTGAGTCAATTTTGTAAGTGGACCAATTTAGTCCACAAGGATAGATCTTATTTTTTAAAAGTATTCAAACTCTTTGTAAGCCTAAAATTTAGCGGTCATTGAATAATATCATTTTGAATTTTCAACTTATGTGTTAGAGTGATTCTTGTATTTTTTTTGTTTTTAAAAGAATTAAACTAATTTATCAAAAATTAACTGGCTTTATGGTGTTATTCGATTTAATTCCAATAATATTGGTACCTTGAGACAGGTTTCCACTTTATTATACTCTTATCAGACCTCATTTGACTTTCCAGGATCAGATTTTAATTTTAATTGTGGATTGCGTGATTGTGTAATCACAAATTTGCATCAAGACCCTAATACCCTTCTAAATAAGGCCATTTGTTATTTGAATGAGGGATAAATTAGTAATTTTACTATTATAGTCTACAATAAAATGTCTCTTGAGTTATGGTAAAAACATTGTTAAAACTCCCTTTCCTTTTAGTATACTTTTTATTTTCATTATAACTACCAGGTAGAGAGTTGGCAATGATTTTAGGATAAAATTAATAAAAACAAAAAATTTTATGATTCAATTGATAACAGGTAACACGCTAGAGACTAAATTGACCATGTACTTTAAATTTGATAAATAAAAGAAGTGTTGGATCCATATTTATAAAACTCAGATCAGTTTTTCAGGTAAGCTCGGGACCCAACTAACATAAGACCTGAACCAATTTGAGTTGAAGAAAATATAGAAAAATCAAAACCTGATCTTTAACTTATTGATTTTTTTTGAAATATTTTTTTTGTTGAAACAATGTTTTTTTTTTAAAAAAGAGGTTGACCCATGATTTATGCCTTGTTGGCATTGTTTGTTTTTTGGTATGGAATTGTGTTTCAAAAGTGTGTTGGTTTGAAAAAATATTAAAATAATATTTTTTTTGTGTTTTTTAATGATATTGATGCGTTGATATCAAAAATAAAAAATATATAAAAAATTATTTTAATATATCTTTAAATGAAAAATATTTTTGAAAAGCATTTTTAGATTATTATAACAACCATACACTAAGTAGTGTTTGAGATTATGATAAATGTTGTTTTTTAAAGTATTTTTTACTTATAAATATATAAAAATAATATTTTTTTATAATTTATTTTTGATATCTACTATTAAAACTATCTAAAAACTATAAAAAAAAATTATTTAAAAAAAATTTATTTTTTTGAAAAACATAATTAAGCGGAAAAACAAACACCACCGTCATGGTGTAGTATTATAGCTATGGTTGGATAAAATGTGAACGAGGATCGAGAGACACCAAAATAAAAAGAAATAAATAAATAAAAATGGAATATACTTTCAGTAGGCAAAATTCCACAGCCTACAAATAAAACCCTAATAGAAGTCTCCTTTCTCTCACTTTTCTCTAGTTGCCTCTTTCAGCTCTCGTGCTCAACGCCTGTAAGCACAGATCGCCCTTTTCTTTTCTTGAATTAGCTTAGATTTTTTACTACTAGCATTCTTAACTTTTGTATTTGTTGTTTGTTTTCAGATCTGAAATTGGAGCGACTCGTTTCCGTTCTCAGCCATGGCTCTCGTAAGTTCTTCTTCTTCATTCTAATCCAATTTAACCTAATCTTGAATTATAATTGTTTTTTTCTACACTTGTGTTATGTTTTATGAAATTAGCTTAAAGGGATTAAAATTAATTTGGTTTGGCTCGGTTAAGGTATTGTATGCCGGTAAAACGAACAAAAATGGATACAAGGCACTGATCGCTGCAGAATACTCTGGTGTGGATGTCAAACTTGCTGAGAATTTTGAGATGGGTGTCACCAACAAGACTCCCGAGTTTCTCAAAATGAACCCACTTGGAAAGGTATAATTTTTTTTTTATGTTTTTTTTTTTTGGAAATTGGTGTTGTACTAGATTTCTAAATAAAGGGGATCTGGTAATAATTTTATCAGGTTCCTGTCTTGGAGACTCCTGATGGTCCTATCTTCGAGAGCAATGCAATTGCACGTTATGGTAAGGCTTTACACTTGCCTCGATTTGCATGCGTGCCAGTGGATGCTTTCTTGTAAGATGTTATGTGTTATGAATTTTATGATAATTGTATGGACACTTTTTTTTGAGTTTTTTTACTACTTGTTCTTGCAGTTACTCGATTGAAGGCTGACAATCCTCTATATGGTTCATCATTGATTGATTATGTAAGATCTTTAGTGTGAAACCAAGGTCATAGTATTTGCTAGTTGCTCGTGTTCACATAATTTGTTATGCTAATATTTTTATTATTTGTGTTAATCCTTTTAGGCCCATATCGAGCAGTGGATGGATTTTGCAGCAACAGAGATTGATGCTGGTATTGCAAGATGGCTTTATCCTAGATTGGGATTTCAACTATATCTCCCTCCAGTAAGTTGTCTATTTTTTTTTTGTGCTCTGCATTCTCAAAGGACTCTAGTTTTTCTCTCCTTTATGTCTCTGGAATGAGTTCTTTTTAACAGCATGTTAAATTTAACACTGGTTTATTTATTTAGCCAAGTCATTTCCAATTGCTAGTTACAAATGTTTTTGTCATGTAGGACCACATTTTATAAGGGGAAATCCTGCTATTAGATATTCATGTGGGACTACATTAAAGAGAGTGAATTGAATGATACAATCATAAATATTTTTCCACGGCATAGTAAATACAGTTTGTCACTAACAAATGTGGTTTCCATTTGTGATGAGCATTTGAACGGATTTCTATTATGTGACAACATTGAATGCACATGCAAGGAGATTGTTTTCTTGACATGATTATGCCATTTTAATTAGTTAATTCTTTATTTTTTTTATTCTGTAATTTCAAGATTTCCTTGTATGCTAGTTCTGTTTTTTTATCATATTGTTGATGGCCTTTTAATATCGATATGTATGGATGTTGCTATTTGAAGGCTGAGGAGGCTGCGATTTCTGCATTGAAGAGAGCACTGGGTGCCCTGAACCTGCATCTTGCCTCAAACACTTACTTGGTTGGGCATTCTGTGACCCTTGCTGACATCATCTTGACATGCAATCTATTTTTAGGATTTGCTCATGTCATGACTAAGAGCTTTACCTCAGAGTTCCCTCATGTTGAGAGATACTTCTGGACCATGATTAATCAACCAAATGTCAAAAAGGTAATTGGTGAAGTCAAGCAGGCTGAAGTAGTTGTGCCAATTGCTAAGAAACCTGGCCCGCCCAAAGAATCTACTAAATCAAAGGCCAAGGAGGAACCCAAAAAAGAAGCCAAGGAAAAAGAGCTGGCAAAGCCCAAAGCTGAACCTGCTGTGGAAGAGGAAGAGGCACCAAAGCCAAAACCGAAAAATCCTCTTGATTTATTGCCACCAAGCAAGATGATTTTGGATGATTGGAAGAGGCTCTACTCTAACACCAAGACCAACTTCCGTGAGGTTGCTATCAAAGGTATATCTTACCCTTTTTCTTTTGATTTTCTCCCATGCCCTTTCTCTGAGCAGTGAATCTGCTATTTTCTAATAGCCTCCAACTTATAGATATATTTGGTGTGATTATTTTTGGAAGAAGAATTAGGGAAGAAATCAGGATGCTTTATTTTTAGACTGGATTATTTTGGATTGACAGGAGTTTACTTTGAACTCTTGGGTGGTGCCAAGTTTTTTTGGTCTTGTGCAAAAAAGAAGTTGGTTTCAATTTTTTTTGTGTAGTAAATTTGGATTTGTTTTATTGTTATTAATGGAGTTATGACCTCTCATCTTCAACTTCTATTGTAGGATTCTGGGAAATGTATGATCCTGAGGGTTACTCACTGTGGTTCTGCAACTATAAGTACAACGAGGAGAATACTGTGTCGTTTGTCACCCTGAACAAAGTCGGCGGATTTCTTCAAAGGATGGATTTGGCTCGTAAGTATGCCTTTGGGAAGATGCTAGTGATCGGCTCAGAGCCTCCATTCAAGGTCAAGGGGCTGTGGCTTTTCCGTGGGCAAGAAATCCCCCAATTTGTCATTGATGAGTGCTATGACATGGAGCTGTATGAATGGACAAAGGTTGACATCTCAGATGAAGCTCAAAAGGAGCGTGCCAGTCAGATGATCGAAGATTGTGAGCCATTTGAGGGGGAGGCCCTTTTGGATGCCAAGTGCTTTAAGTGAAGCAAACTCTATCTATTAAGATCATGTTTCTGGCTGCAACCTTTTTTTGGTAGTGATTTTGTCGCTTGTCCCAGACACATACTGAAGTCTAGACTTTTTATGATTTGAACTATAGTGTAAGTTTGTTTATGCGCTTTACTTGGCCCTCTCAAAGTTATCTGCGTGTTTTTTGGTGGCATTTAATTGCCAGAATCTCTAGGGTTCATGTGTATTAATCTATTGTGCTCAGTATTTGTGATCAAAATGATGTTCCGTCTTCCTAAGTTTCGATAGAAAGGGCCAAAGGGGAGTTTAATCTACAGTTACAAGTTGTGCATGTCTTCAACCACAATGGAAAAACAACAGGGAATGGCAAATGGCAAACAGCGAACTTCCTGTTCTGGGGAGAAAGCATGGCTAGCAAGCCAATATTCACATCGATTTGCCTTGCTATGAACTTGACTGATGGCCGATGAAGAATCTGTCGAATGGCCTTGACAAATGAGCATGGATGTTGCTGTCATCATTTTTGGTTCCCTTGATAAGGGTCACAATAGCTAAGGAAATCAGACTCTTAACTCCCCTCACCTTTCTCTTTAGCAAGTCGTAAGCCAACATAAATACCCCATAGCTGCTTCTGATCTTAAGCATTCCCAACATGTAAATACCCCTGACTGCTAGCTCTGTTCTTGAGCATTTCCCAATATGATAAGCAAAGCCTTCAAGCCAACCCAACAGCACTGCGTGGTTCAAAGCTCCTTGTGTTATCTTAATCCAGTCAAGCGTGGGAGCTAGGTAGTCATCTAACAAGCAATTGCCCCTTTTTAACTGATCAATTATTGATTCGGAGAGGAAAATTCAGATTCAAAGAATTACTAGGGTATTGGAGGCAACCTTAGAGACACCTGACAAGGTCTTATTTCTGAAACACGAGTTCATAGAGGTAGCATTTACATAATTGCCGTAATGATCTTTACACTATGCTTGAAAAACAACATGGTATGGATGAAAGAACTGACACGAGAGGAGAGAGTCAAGTTAATGATTTCTTTTTGCATCCATTGCTGAATGGTTAAGGCAATCATCGACTAGCTTTTGAGCGTTCAGTTCAATCTCTGTTCATGGAATTTATACATGTAGCTTGCCCTTATATAGCTTGTGGGGCACTTCACTTACTCAACATTCGTTTCTTCACTCACTAGGGAAAGAAAAGGGATTTTAGATGACTCAAAATCCTGTGCTTAAAGGACTCGTCTTTTATTATGATACTCCATCAGATTCGACATCGAAGGAGGAGGCTGCCCGTGCATCCACAACCTTAATGTCTCTCGAGTCTATCTCTTCTTATATTTTAGAACAATAACCAAATATTACGTTATTATATAGCTTTTATTGGAAAAACTAGAGCACGACCATACTCTTATCACTTTTATCAGAACCAAAATCGTAGATCATGCATCCTATGTTTTGCAGTATAGGGACGATATTCCCCTTTTCTTTGTGATTTGCAGATATTTACTTCAAACACCAGGTTTTGTCTTAAGAGAGATCTCAGAATTTATCTTAATGCATATTAAATCCACTTCAGAACACCCTTCATATTTACATGGGAAGTAAGAAATGGGCAGAGAGAGATAGGGCATAGTAAATATCCCTCCACTCAAACATTCAACCATAGAGCTAAAGGAAAATCAAGAACATGTTTCCTAATATACTTAAAAAGGGCTTCTGCAAGATCTTCAACTGAAAATGTATTAATTTATATATATTTTTAATAATTTTCCATGATTTTGACTTGAATATGTATATTAAAACCACTAAAAAACACCTGAAAATGTATCGAGGTATGGCTGCAACTTTATCACCAGTAAATCCTAATAATACATCCCATGCCCTATAACACGCTTCTCATGATCTAATCTACCAAATTGTTGGATCCTAGGAGGGTCCAATGGTGATGGTGGAATGGATGAACATCTTGAGCACTGATGTTTGGTTTTGCTCCAATCGGGGGAGTCCTGTTGATGCTTGTATCTTGGTGAGATATCATAGGGCCCGTGGCTTGAGCAGCAAGTTCCAGACTCTTTCTTCTTCTCTTTCTCTTCTTTCTTCGTGCCGTTTTGCTTCGGATCCGACCTCCATTGGCCTTCCGAAGACGATGTCCTTCTCCTTCGAGAACCGCAATCCCAACAACACAGCCACGGGACGCCGCCGCCGCTATCTCTATGGTTTCTGTGACGATCACTGCTTCCGATGCATATGAGACAACAACAGAGACTATGGTCACCGTCCTATATATCCACGCAAATTAAACACAACATTAGCCCGCAATCGTCCGTTAATCACAATCATCTACGTTAATAAATTACAAATTAAGTAAGAAAAATATGAACTAATTAATATACTGACTATAAAGCCAAATTAAGTAAATCAATTTATGTGGGTGGCATCGATAATCAACTATGAACATTAAATAAAAAAAAACTATAATTTCAATAAAAAAAATTTAATGAAAAAAGGATAGAAACTGGGAGTACTCTCACCGAAGAGCAGCAGCCATCAAAGCACTGATGAAAATCAGGGCAGCAGCAGCAGCAGCCATCAGAGCACAGATCAAAATCAAGACAACAGCAGCAACAATCAGGATCACAATCACAATCACAGTTCCCGAAATTACAGTCAATATCGCCCATCTTCTTCTTCTATTATTATTATTATTATTATTGCTGGAACTCAATGTAGACTTGTAGATTTTTTTTCTTCTAAGAATAATGTATAAACATTGTTCTTAGATAAAAGGACTTACTTATATAGTATTAGCAGACAGAATCTTTTGCCTGTTTCCTCACGCTTTGCAAGCTCTCCTTGGTATCTTTTAAGGCAGGGAAAGGAATTTGGGTGTGTTTCTCCGTTGCTTCATTACCTTTTTTTTTTATAATGTTGGGTTATTGTTTCAAATATAAAAGATATAGAGATATAAATAATGGTGTTTTTAATTTAAAAAGTATAAAAATTCACTCTGAATCGACTGACAAATTATTTTTATATTTTTATTTTTGTTTTTTTAACAAAAACATGTTTACGTTCTCACATTGATCTCAATTTCTTTTATTATAAGACAATAACCGGCCATATATATTATATTTGTTCTTGAATATGTTATTTTTTTATTTTTTTAATTTAATATTCTTTGTATTTTTTGACATTTTGGAAAAATCTCCTAAGGATTTGAAAATTTTATTTTTATTTTTTAAAAACTTGAAAACCAAGAAAAAAATTAAAAACCTAGAAAAAATAGAATTAACTTGGAAGAAAATGGATAAAAAAAAGAAAAAGAATATGTCCATAGAAGCCTTGTAGAATTTGCAAGATAATAGTTTTTCAAGATTCTCATTATTTTTCAATGTTTTTTATGGGTTATATTAATTGTTTTTGGGATGTCTCACATTTCTTACCGTTAAACCTCTATAAATTAATTTCACCAAGACCATGAAAATTTATTAATTAATAGAGATATTATTTAAATTTTAAATTTAAATTAGACCAAACACAAATATTATTTAATCAAAGTTATTAATTTATCAAGGTTATATATAAAACACATATTATAATATTTATACATTCAACTTTACAGGGGGTTGTCCCTTTCTTCCGCACCCAAGTTCAACTCTTATGTGCATGCTTGTCATCCTCGTAGTGCCTTACCTGTTTACTGGACTTGTAGGATGTTCAGTGGGCCATGGGGAATAGTCGTGATGTACACAAACTGGCCCGGACACCCTCACACTAATATATATATATATATATATATATATATATATTATTCTTATAATTTTTTTTTTTAAAGTTTGAATTCGGAATCTCTTGAGAGCATAGGCACGCAAGCATTAATGTTCAACGTATTATTATTCAACCATTATTCCAATAATAATTTAACACCTTCAAAATGGGACCTACTTCAAAATGTTCGTATCAATCAGAATGAGCAGCCAGAAAACAAAAATCTAACACCTTCAAGTGTCTGGCGGCGCCCAAGTGTTCGAGTAGCAAGAACAGTATAATTACTATCTTATTGGTGTCTACGTATGCTAGTTGATACAAAGTAACTATTGTTTTAATAACTGGGCTGACTTAACGAGTTCATTTAATACCTATTTAATTTTAAATTAATTTAAATTAATAAAACAAAAAAAACTTGGTTGATTGATTTTTATTTTTTATTAGATCGGTTGATTTTTTTTAATTATTATTTTAACTTAAATAATTCTAGATCTAAAGTTGATATGTTTCGAGTTAACTTGCCGAGCGAATCTAAATTTTAAGCGTGTTTAGAAGCGTGGTTGCGGTTATTGTTCAAAGTGTTTTTTACTCAGAAATATATTAAAATAATTTTTTTATTTTTAAAAAATTATTTTTGACATCAGAGCATCAAAATGATCTAAAAACACCAAGAAATATTAATTTAAAGCACAAAAAAATAAAATAAAATTTAAATTTTTTTAAATATACTTTTAAAACGCAAAAATAAACAAATATTTTATAATAATGGTTTTAAATCCAACACCATAGCATCATCGTAAGCAATTGAGATAAATAATCGTGATAGTCCCAAAACAAAAATGGGAACGTTACAAAATTCTGGTATCGACAAGAACGAGCAGCAGCTAGAGAACAAAAATGAAACGACTTCTTCAAGTGTCGGCGCCCAGGTTTTGGTTTGGTAAGAACAATAAGATTCAAGAGTGGCCTATCTTATTGGCATCAGTTTATCTTATATTAAGCTTTACCTGATCAAATTCAATATATATATGCTTTTTCTTGAATCTTTACATAGCTACGTATTTGTTTTCTCTCTTGGTGATACATAGACGAACGTTGGTGCACGAGTTGCCTCGTGGCTTTTATGCTCTCTCTCTTTCCTCTTTCCAAGATTTCTATGCTTCAATATTCCCTTCTTCGAACGTTCAGGTGTTCTTAGCTAGCTGCTATCCTTTTCGATTTTAGAACCACCACCACCGCTAAAGCATGCGGTGCAAGAGGGGGCAGCTGCAATCCTTTTTGATTTTAGAACCGCCAGCCACCACCGCTAAAGCATGCGGTGCAAGAGGGGGCAGCTGCAATCCTTTTTGATTTTAGAACCGCCAGCCACCACCGCTAAAGCATGCGGTGCAAGCGGGGGCAGCTGCAATCCTTTTTTATTTTAGAACCACCAGCCACCACCGCTAAAGCATGCGATGTTGCTATCCTTTTTGATTTTAGAAGAACCACTGTTGAAGGATGTTATTAAAAAATAATATAAATTATATCCTGAAATCTTACCTAACAGTTTAAATTATTGGGTTGAGATAACTCTTTGACATGATATCAAAGCTTTGATGACCAAGTAGTCGCGAGTTCGAATCTCAGTACCATTCCTATTTATTTGATAAAAATTAAGCACAGAGTAATACAGGCATGTGCAAGTTTCAAGTCCAAAGAGTTTTTACTTGAGGAGGGGTGTTAGAAAATAATATAAATCATATCCTGAGACTTCACCTAACAATTTAAGCTGTTGCGTTGAGATGGTTCTTTGACACATGCAATGCGGGCCAAATCCTTGTGTTTAATTACAAATAATAATAAGAAGATACAATATCTATCTATTTATAAGCTAGAATAAATAATCAAACATATATAGAACCATTACTTGTTAGATTTACGTACGATTGTATAGTACTGGAATAAGAACAAGCAATTATCTCTTAAACATGTCCATGCAAAATTAATTTATTAAGCAAATATTATTTTTGACTCGTGATAATAACAAAAGATAAGAACACAATCGTTTTAATTTGTGCCAAGTTTTGGTCTCAAGTATGAAAAGAATTTGGTGTATTTTACATCATCTTTTTCCTTTAAGAAGGTGTCCACAAACTTTGAATTTTTGCTGGCGTAGCAAGTATGAAAAGAATTTGGTGTTTTTAGCAACCTCTTGATCAGTCGTATATATTTTCTACAGGATAAATGCATGTTGGTTGATTGCTGGGTAATGATCGATGTGAAAAAAGATGGCTATGGTGATTCTGTTCTGATCTCTTTCTGTGGATTCTGATTACATATACTTAGAAAAGTCTGTACTAAACAGATTGAACAGCTGAAAAATCAAACAAGTTATAAAGTTTTTGCAAAAGAATCCGTCCGGGGAGGAATTTAATAAATTTTCTTCGTGATCCCAAGATTTCTGTTTAGCATTACGTACGATATCTTCTGTCAAATTGTTTTTTATTCTACAGGATAAATGCATGTTGGTTGATTGTTGAGTAATGATGTGAAAAAAGATCGATGGCTATGGTGATTCTGTTCGTTAGGTATGTTTTCAATCACATCAATCAAGATTAAGTTCCAGGGGTGCAATTGTTGGCCCGGTGTGTTCAGACGAATTATTTAATAAAAAAATTTTAATTCTGATATCAAGATTTTGAAACCAAAAAATCCCTTATCAGTAAACTAATTCTTTGAAATTCTTTTTATGAATTCCACGTATAAACACTTGAAAAGTTATACTGTAAGGCGGATATAAGAAACGGTTGAAATTGTTCTTATTACAAGGCACACTTATCTCTGTATATATTTCATATCTTTATACAATCCGAAACCATAAGTTTAGGCAATCAAGAATATGTAACGGAAAGAATAAACTGATCTTAAAATCATGGGAATACACAGATATGGTATGGACATGAATGGTGACAGCTATATTGGAGGCGGCATTGCTGTGATTGCTTTAGTTTCCTTAATATACTGTACGGGTTGAATAACTGGAAACTCTAACAAGTTATAGTGCTGAAATATATGTTCTGTTTGAAATTAAGTAGAAATTAAATTCAAGATTT
>Ga0325414_1004758_pt1 | contig 14242 bp, 9 predicted proteins | sample PopdelMetagenome_8_FD_206183 | JGI IMG/M metagenome (GOLD analysis project Ga0325414, IMG submission 206183) | Populus deltoides microbial communities from Bellville, Georgia, United States - Leaf-PdKOR-R3 | ecosystem: Host-associated > Plants > Phyllosphere > Phylloplane/Leaf | place: USA...
ATAAATAAATAAAAAGATGAATAAATGCGTCAATTTCCATCTGACTGCTACTTTCTGAACTCCCATACCCTGCTGTCACCCTTGTAGCCTGGGCATTGTTTAGGCACGCCATGCCTGCATTTGATCCTTTTCAACGTGGTAATGCATATTGATTAGCAAACACTTGAATCCTGCATTTAAGCACCGTCGCAACGCGCATATCGTTCCAACCAGAAGCTTTCGTTGAAGCCAAAAAATGGCAAGATCACGACTCACTAGCAGCATGAAAAACAGCTGCGCACGCCATGGCAACTGCATCCCTCCAAAGAGCAATTAAAATGTTAGTTGGACTTGTGAGGTCTGTAATTTGGAGCCTGGTCTTTGTCCCACGGCGTTTTTGTTGAAATTCATCACAATGTCATAATCAACAAGATATGAAAGCGGGAGATAAGAGGAAACAAAGAGATTGTCTGTCCTCGTGTGTAATAAAACCAGGTGGACGTATTTCAAGCAATAACTCCCAACTACTCCGCAACGATTATCGCTTGGTTTATAGATATTCATTTGTTACTCCAGTCTTCTTCTTCATCATACATCATCATCATCTGACGTCTTCATCATCACATCTTCAGGTATGCGAGTTCTTCTGCCCAGAGTATGATTGACAACAAAAAAAAAAAAAAACACTAGAGCTCGGATTCACATACCGATGCCTTGCATTATTAAAACAATCTTATCGCCAAAATGGACACATTAACAGGTTTTTTTTCTCAACTTTAGATGCACTTTATATTTTTATTCTTTTAAACAAGTAGTAATCAAAGAGTATTTGCAAGCACTGTGGGTGGCGTCGAGCGCACCTGCAGAATTACTTGCTCCACATAATTAAAAGATGAGAACTTAAAGGAAAAATTATTGTCATAAAAAAATTGACTACTTTCCTTTTATGTTAACAACAAGATACCATGCGATTTCACAGCTGAAGATGTATGCGCAAAGTCAGTTGAAGTCATGAATGCCTCTAGTATTGGAATTTTGTTAAACAAATCCTGTACTTTCCTTCTTTTTTCCATCTGTTGCAGTCATATATTTACTTACCCTTCAAGAAAGAACAGGAAGAAAGAAGACTTTGGCTTAACCATCCAGTATCTTAGTCCCTTCAGAGCGTATTTTGCACTCCCAAATAATGTACACAGCATCTTCAAAATGTAAACTCTTTGTCGAACCACCGATATTGATAAAGAACCAAGGCGATGAGATGCAATCCGAGAGCTTCAAGATGGGAGTGCATGACTGGAAGCCTTCCAAATCCCCAAATCAATTAAAAAGACATCTAAGCATTCCTCAATTTGCACAGGTTCCGTTGCAAACTAGAGGCACCTCATAGTAACCAGGTATGCAAAGAGCTCCTTGATGCCACCAACCGATTCCTGGTATTCAAGCAAATCCAAAGCATACGCTATCAGCTACGTGATCACCAGACATGAAGCTTAAATTAAACCAGATGCTATGGCATCTAACAAAATAATTCTTACCTTTGAACCTGGAAGCTGGTCAGTTAAGGGTATGATCTGCCACAACCTACCCAAAAGCACCCCCATCTCCTTGCAGATATCGCAGGAATCAATTCGACCAAACAGATCTATACTGCAAAAGCAACCATCTTGACTTATCCACTTACACATTCACCATTGGCACACAACAACATTTTGTTTCATGTTTTGTTCAGCAGAAGCAGTTGGCATAAGCAGCCTGAGTTGGGAACTAGGTCCCAATCATGTTTAGCAGACATGCATCAAAATGACAAGCCAAGGTTCAAAAGGCCTTTCTGGCGGCTAGGAGACGGGATCGTGAATTTGGGGAAATATAACATGGCAATGCTACCCCAAAGTTCTGAAACAAATTTCAGACACCTACCAACACTTCTAGGAGCCTCTCTTTCCTACAACTGCAGAGGAACCTTGCTTCTTCTGTATACCATATTGCCAGGCATCTCTTGATCTATCACCAGATTGATCAAAATCATCTAACGAATTGTCCATTGGTGGCTTAAAAGGACCAAAACTCCCATTCCTAGAAATCACAGATGCACCTGAATTCTCGTCATCCTCTGATGGTGTCCCTGATCTGGATTCCATGTGCATATCAAAAGATCTATGTCTTGGTCCACCTAACCTCAAACCCCTTACGTTGGAAGAACCTTTGCCCAGGGTCCCCTTCAAAACAAAAAAATCTTTGGGGAGGGAGTCCATATTCATGTAACAATTCCTTGCTTTAGCATCAGCAACTAATGCAGACCAGTCATCTGATTGCACGAGAGAAGTAGCATTCCCCATGACCTGTTGGGAAATCAAGTTCAGTGGCTGGAGAGATGCAGCTATTGGGTGATGGCACAAATGAAAAGCTTACAAATGAAATGTCAAATAACAAAGTGAGAGAGAGCAGGTAAGAAATAAAAGATAGAAAACCATACCCATAGAGCCCTTTTGGCACGTGTAAGAGCAACATTCATTCGGCGGATATCAGCTACAAAACCGACACCATGATTTGAGGCCCGGACACAAGACATGATAATGACATCACGCTCCTGACCTTGGAAAGCATCGACGGTATTAATATAGATATCTTTCCCTTCTTCAGATTTTAAAACAGCTGAAAACTCTTGTTGGAGGCATTTTAACTGCAGCTTATATGGAGTGATTATGCCAACCGTGATTCTCCCCATGCCCAAGGATTTTAAAGATTTCTGAAGATACTCATACAACTGAAGACAGAATTGTGCTTCGTGTATGTTCTGATAAGATACCGATCCACCTCTGTGTGACTCCCGCCCATGAGTAACATCATAGAATAGATAAGGTCTAAGTAAAGGGTCCTTGTAGTATGTCTCATCAGGTAAATTTGCAACACTTTCACTGTCAGTGAGACGTCCTTGGTAAAAGTACCGCGAGGGGAAATCTCGGATTTGAGGATGCATCCTGTATTGCACAGATAATAACATTGTCGGGCATCCAGCTTGCTGAAACCTTTCGAAAAGGCTTCTACTGTATAACAAGGTTCCAGCTGCCTTGCTGATAACTGTTGCAGGAAGTTGCTGAGGATCGCCAACAAGAACACACCGTGCAGCACCAAGTGCAAGTGGAGGAAGAACAGCAACTTCGCTGGCTTGAGCAGCCTCATCAATAACTACCATATCAAAACCATGAGTAAGACGAGAGAACAACTTGCGACCACTGCTTGAGACAGTAGTGAACACAATCTCAGCCTCATTGGCAAAACTTGCCTCAAGACTAGCTCGGGCTTCTTCCAGATTAAAATTGCTACCAGCACGAAACCTGGGTTCTAAGATGAGAAGGCGAGAGATTTCAACTAGAACTTTATCCCTGCTTTCAACAACAGCCGCAAGGTTCTGAAGTAATGCATCTCGGTTTTGGTCCCTAGCCATAAGAACATCAGGATCAACACCAACAGATCCTTGGGAACGACCATCCACGGCTGCAAAATTAAGCTTATTTTGAAGATCAGCAATTTGTCCTGAGAAATAAGCTTCCTGGATTTTTAATTCTTGCATCCATTTTGAAATTTCTTCACGGCTCTTGATTAAAAGTTGCTCAGTTCTCCGCTCAACAGAAACTGCCTGAGCAGCACGTGATTGCGAATCAACCCCAACTCTGGCCACATCAGGCCGGTAAACTTTCATCTCACCATCAATAAATCCGCGATCAAGAACACGTGCAAGAAGTTCATCAGTTGCAGCATTAGAAGGAGCACAAACTAACATCCTGGGCTTTGGACAGAGTTTTGAAAGGGAGCGGAAGAGATTCTGGTCCATGTTATGAAGAACTTCATCAATTGACCCCAAAGCAATATTGTCAGAATTGCTTTCGTTGGCTTGTTTATAGCTCTGGGGTGCCAGTTTCTTAAGCAAAGAAGTATAGTAATGCTGATACTGAACCAGATGGATGACATTTAGCATTCCCCAGACAGTATGCGTCTTACCTGTCCCTGGAGGCCCTTGTACAAGAGTAAAGGGCCATGGTTCTTGCCTCTTAGTTACCCCACTACTTGTACCAGCAGCAGTATGTGTGGCAGCCCATTGGATTGCAGCCAGCTGTGGCTCATTGAATGTCCTCCGTAAATGGTCAACAAAATTCTGTGTGAAGCATTCAGGCATGGCTGGGGTCTGCTGCTCATATTTTGGGAAGTGATCTGAACTGGGCTTTAGGATTGCAGCTTGCATCTACCAGGATGGTATAGAACATTTAGTTTCAAATATGTGAAAAAAGACTAAACTTAGAAATTAACAAGTATCTGGCTGTTACCTGTAAATTGAGACGGCAAAATGCATGCAGCGCAACATACTCACGCTGGGTGGTTGCAAGAGAACCAAGGACAGTCAAATACCAGGTGCCTCTGGGTTGAAGTTTCCTCAAAATATGATCCTCATCAACCTTGCTGGTGAAAACAAATTATAGAATAAGCAAGCAAACCATCAGTATGAAATAAAGAGAACAAAAGTCTGACAAGATCAGGAATTCTGGTGACTTAAAGACATTTGAAGCAGGCATAAGCACCAAGGAACAAATTAAGATTGAGGTAATAACCTGTGAGGATCATAAGAGTCCCCAACAAAAAAATGAAGGATTGCACCAGGAGGATCACGAGAATCCAAAGGGACGTGTCTTCTAACAGTACCAGCCACACGTCCATTGATATCAGGCTCCTCATCATCTTCGTTTGATGACGAGGTGTTGTTCCTCTTGGATCTTACTGCTTCACATGATGAAAATTATATTTGCATATTAGAAAGCCAAAACACACTTTGATTGATATGCAATGAAGCAGAATCGCAAAAGTGGTACAGTCATAACAAACCTGTTCCAGGCCTTGGAGTTGAGAGAACTGCAACATCACCCTCCTTGAATGTCCACTTGCACTCATTTGCTGGAAGAACAATGACATCATACCATCCTATGGCCACAAAAGAGATTTCTTCAATCAGTCAACAAAACAGAGCATAGATATACACCGCTACAGTAATAATTCAACTCAATACCTCTTTCCCGCCTTTCAATGCTCTTTATACGAACCATAATGTGTGCATTAGTTTCAGCTGACTCCTCCCATGTGCTGTAAAGTTGAGCTCGGCATTCCTCAAAAAGAAGAGGCTCAAATACTCTTACATATTCTTCCACAGACTCAAAGCGACCCGGAACACATTGGAGCTCAGAGTCCTCTGGTGCGCACAATAATAAAACAAAATAAGATTCAAAAAATGCAGGGACCAAAAAGGCAAAGGAAAGAACAAAGCTCTCAAAGAAACATACAGAAAGATTCGACATCCACATATTTTCTTAATGCATACATACAAGGTGGTTAAATTTCAAGTAACTACGTAGAATCAGAAAAAACACTGCATCACATTTTAACCACCTCCTAGAGCATGTAAATTGGCAAGTAAACATCTTTCAAGCTTGAGATGCATGTAGCAAACAGCTTTTACTTATTAAGGACAGGCACAAAAAAACCCTAGCTGATCCACAGTTCCCTATTAAAATGTAGAGATAAAATGATAGAGGATATGAAATGCACAAACCAAAACATCCAATTGGTCAAAAAATATAGGAAACAAAATAAGTGATGAGACTGGTTTGTCCAACTTTTATGAGTTGCTGACTATCAAACTCTTCTGATACATCTCCAATCTGTCCCACCCCCTCCTCTTAAGGATTTGGAACAGATGCAGTATACAGGCACTATGTTCTATCTTTTCAGCCCAAAAACCAAAAAATGGTCCCAGATAATGCATATAGACATATACAAACTGAGACATGTATATGTTTTGTTTAATACCTGGGTGATGCCAAAATTTTTCATTAGTCACCTCCCGTATAAGACGTTCCACTGATGTGTCCTGATAGGGTGTACTGGCTACAGTCGACTTTTTCACAGGAAGGTATTTCTTGTTTCCCAACTTTGAATCCATGGAACCTTGGTTGATAAGAGCAGGCTTCCTGTTAGAGAATTGTGAGTTTTTTGGCTGTCTTAAATCAGCTGGATGCTTCCACGAACTCTCAGCAGGCTGTTTCCATGTACTCTGTTTCTGAATAGGTGGCAGGTACATGTCTACAGAAAAATCAGATTCACCATTCACTTTCCTATTCTTAGCTGGCTGTGCAGAATTTATATCACCATTACTTTCAGATTTGGGTGGACAAGACTCCACAGAAAAGCCACCATCATTACATGGCAGATCAGCTTGTTTCTGATCCTTTAAAGGATGACCAGGCCTTTCTCCAGAACGTTCAGCAGGTTGAGGAACAGTACGAACCTCCTTCACAGTACGCGTGACGTTTGGCTGCCTTCTTGGTGTTGAACTTTTCATAATTCCAGCTTGCTTGACTTCATCTATATTAATCAACATGGTCTGCCTATTACGCTTTTTACCCAGCATTGCTTCTTTGTGTTGGTCTATCTTCCTCTTCCCCGGATTAGTTGAAAACTTAAGAGCATGGCTTGCTTCAATACCTCTAACTTCACGTTGTTTTGAGACTGAGGCAATTTCTTCCTGACCATCCATACACACATCATCATTAGCATTTCCATTTGAATTTCGACTACCATTATTTTTATAATCATTCTGACCTTGATCCAGACCAGGTGAAACACGGTCACAGCTTTCAGCCTTAGTGTTATCAATAACCTTAACACTGCTAGAAACATTCATGGAAACCATAACAGAAGTACCTTCTACTTCAGACATTCCTTGAAATTGAGAAGCTTTGCCCTTTTCATGCATGCTATTGCCAGCACACACATTAGCAGTGCCCTCTGCGTCAGACCACTCACCTTCCTCTCTTTCCACAACTTTAATTTCTGCAGAACCAGATCCAGAACCAGAAGCTAGAGATTGTGCTTCTTTCTTATCATCATCAGTAATTGTTTTTGATGGTGATGCTAACTTGGGATTCTGTTCCCCAGCCATCTTCTGTTCAAAACCCACTTCAGGGCAAAAAGCAACCCTGGGTCGAATAAAAGGCTGAAAACCGGATATAGATGATGCGTGTGAAAAGGCATGGTTGTTTTTTATTCCTTGGGGACCCATTGATGCTATAAACATGTCAGAAGGGTGGGAATTTGCAGAAGGAAGTGCCTTGTGTGGCTGCAGACATACAGCATGATCAATCTCATCATCCTCAGTTGGGGGTTCATTAAGATCAAATACTGGCCTTCCTCGGGAACCCATTTCATATGTATATGCATACAAACTGAATCTTCCACACGAGAATCTCTAATTGCTTGAGTATCTATTTTCTTCTTATCAAAGAATATCAGCCTTAAAGACATAAAAGAGCCCCTTGACAAGTTGGTCAAAGGAGTTGAACAATCATTGGATATCTGCAAATCCAATTCCCATAAAATAAATAAGAAAGCAAAAGCAGCAGGCAATTTAATATACAATACAGAAAACCTGCAGGTACAAAGAACAGGTGTAAACGTATTAAAAAAGGCCCCAGTGGACAATCTTTCTAATAGCTAAGTAATCAAGCCAATGAGGCATAATTCAATGGTAAAGGACTTGTGCTAAGGTTTCCCCTCCAATCAGGAATCGGGGTCTCCCAATCACTAGCTAATATATGGAATGCTCATATTCAAATCCTTCTTTTCTGACCCATCAAAGTAGACTACCCAGTCAAATGCTAGGACTCATGCAAAATATGCACATGCCATGTCCTTAATCCCATCAATTAGCACCCAACACAAACCCTTCCATTTAGTTTCACCAATGCAAGAAAACCCAGTAGTCTCTACACATAATCTAAGCTTCAAGTAAACAAAAGAAAGAAATTAAAACTCGATATAAAGCTTCAAGCACCTGCAGCTTCAAGCCTGCAGCAGGTAATACAAAGGCAGCTAGCAAGGATGTTCCTTTCAACTTACTAATAACACCTATATTATCATTTACTGTAACCAGTACTCATGGCAACATATACCCAAATCTATATTTAAAAGCACATACATCCATACATAGAAAACCAAGCAATACTGGTCACAATTAGCTCCTTACCATACAAAATTGGTAGTATCAATCCTATTTAAGAACACACGCAAAACTAAAAGAAATCGTATGCTACATGACTGTATCACAAAATAAAAAATTTCATATAGAGAAAATCTAGCATTGAAAGAAGGATTCATGTTATAAACAAAGACCCAACAATGTCAATTCACTGAAACAAATTTAATAATAATAATAATAATCATCATCATCTAAACCGCAGATTATAAACCAAATCCTATTAACCACCACAAACAAATCAGAAACCCTCTCATTCCCTCAAAAGGACAACAAAACAACATTCACTCACTGCTTTTTGATTAAATGATATCACAAATCAAACCAGATCCAAAAATCCTAATTTCATTGCCAAATCCACTAATAACTCGAATCCCTAACTGAACCCTAGAAGTAATTTTAGGGTTTCAATAAACAAACGAACTGACCTCTCCAGAAAACACCATCAAAATCAATCATTACTCCGATTACCACTCTTAACCTCCGCTGATCAATCCTTATTGTATCTCGCATTAATCTCCTACTCAAACACGCGATTTATTATTTTATTCTAATTTCAATTTTATTTTTAAATTTCCTAGTTGTTTTTCGGTTCCGAGCATAAAAAACCACTTCGAATAATAAAAAAAGTAAATTAAGAAAATAAATTAAATTAATATAAGTTAAAAATGGATAGCTGAAGTTGAGAGAGATTATTTTTTACCTATTAAGAGCTGCTTTTGAATCTAACAAATAGTGTAGAGAGAGAGAGAGGTTGGCTCTAGAGAGGGAGAGAGTAGAAACGCTTGAAAGCGAATGCAAAATATGAGAGAAGAGAGGTTGTGGTTATGGCTTTATATAGGAAATAACGAGACCCCTCTAACCGGCCGGTTTTTTCTCCGTTCACCGTTAATTTATTCCATTATAAACCTGTTTTTTTATTATTTTTATTTATCCTCCCAATGTAATCATATTTACAGAAACAGCCCTTGCTTTCCATCTCTTAGCTACGGATTGAGAATAGAGAAGAGCTAAGGATCAGAGTTAATATGGGTATTCCGTAATTAACAATTTGGGTTTTCCGTGTATAAACTTACACGGAAGAATCTTATGCTTCAGGCAATAATGGACGTCGATACGATGGCTGAGTGGGGCCTGGTGACTGCCACGTCTATGCAGTTGCACCCACGGGTCTGATTGGCTATTCTGTGTATTTTTTAAGTGTTAATGTGACACGTATTAGGATGAAAGTTTGGGTTTTTGTGTAATTAATGAGATTTTAAGGGTAATTCAGGAGTCTGATATAAAATAGGTGAATTGATAATAATAACCCACCTGCGCCGAAAGAAGAGAGAATGCACAGTCCTGTCATTTTGACGACTTAATCTTCGTAGGTCAGGAGTAAGGAGGTGTGTTTTTACGAAATTGCCATTTGGATCTGGGAGAGTGTAGTGCACGGTTGATTGGTGTGTGTGGGGAAGTATGACAGAAGCGTTGGGTTTTCGTTCGTATTTTAGAAAATTGAGATTCTTGTCGCTATACGCAACTTTTTGGTTACTTAGCGAATTTATTAAAAATAAAAAATTAACCAAGCATGTGTTTTGAGAGATTATTATCATTAAGGTAATATTTGGCATGGTGAATATTTTTAAAATAATTTTTATTTTAAAATATATTAAAAAGTATTTTTTTATATATTTTTAATTTTATTTTTAATATTAGAATATCAAAGCAATATAAAAATATCAAGAAAAATTAATTTGAAATAAAAAATATTTATTTAAAAAAAAAAGACTCTCCCAAAATGCTGATCAAGATGGTAAAAACCAAGGACGGGGCGTGAATAAATTTCTTGGGAACAATTAGAAAACCATAAAAAAAAAAAAAATTGATTCTTAATGGATTATATGAAAATAGCAAAAATTAGGGACAAATATTGCATATTAGAAAACTTTGAGGAAACCATGGCCTGCTGCAGGCTGCAACCCGTGATAAAACAAAACATTCATTAAACATGATATTTTAAGTTTGAATTTCTTAATAAAGTAACATCTCTCGGGAAAAACTTCAAATTAGATTTGGGTTTTTACTATTGTTTCGGCTTTGATTGCTCTGCTCTCTCGCAAAAACAAATTCCTTATCAAAATAAAGGAGTAAATTATAAAAGAAAAGGAATGTATAACCAGTAAGAGCATGAGCTTAGGAGAGTATATTTTTTAATATTGTGTGTGGTTGTGTTTTGTTACTCGATGACCCAAAATATTTATACTAGTCATATAAATTACCTCATGCAACATGGGTATAATGGTCATTGATGAGAAATATTAGCATTATACTAACCAAGGTTGTCAATTCCGTTTCGGTAGATGTTTTGTTTTTTTAATTGGAATGAAATATTTCAGTTTCAGAATGTTTTGGCATGCCGTTTCGGGGTTGTATTGTTCATATATATATTCAACAAACATAATTCAAATTCAAGATAAATTAATTATAAATTATACAATACAAACACAATGCCAAACAAATATAATTTTAAAATTTAAAATATTTCTAAATAGTCAAGATTAAATAGATCTTTAACTTAAAGTAATTCAACTTAAACAAAATATCAAAATATTATGAAAGTAAAATGCTTTAACACAAATATTTTAAATATAAAGTTAGGTCAATGTTATCAAGACTAATGGAATCTAAAGCATCCCTTGTTTTACTCAAATTCCTACAAAGTATAAACATGAAAAAAAAAACAACATAAATATAAACCATATATATTAGTGATAAATCTAATTTTAAAAAATTAATATCATTGTTAATGAAAATAGTAATAATAATTTTCAATATTATTATTAATATCATTGTTATTGAAAATAGTAATGAAAAAGAGCCTTTTATAATTGGATGATTTAATTAATTAAATTAAACAAGGTTCAATTTGATTCAATGGCTTGTTAAGAGCGGAACGGAACATGTGGAATGAAATCGGAACGTTTCGGGCGGAATTTAGCTGAAAAATCCGAAACAGACCTAGATTTAAAATGAGATAAAATTTGTTCCGTTTTGTTTCGTTTTTTGAATTGGTATGGAATGTTTCGGCCATTCTAGACGAAACGGAACGGATATGACAACCTTAATACTAACAAGATGTATGTTATACTTATATAACTAATCACAAGAAAGCTAGGTGTTGCATTGACCTCTAGGAGATCATAACACTAAATTATGATGTATACTAGTTATGGGCTCTTTAGAAATTTATGCGGGATTGGGATTTGATTTGTAGTGTGTTATTAGAATAAGGACATAACTTATTAGACATGTCAATTCACTTGGGTGAAGGCTTATTATCAAATAGGGTTATTCATAGAAGGTAAGTTGGTTGTCTTTGATAGATAATTGAGTTGTCCCTGGTCTTTTAAACATTTATGTTTATATTTAAAAGACTTAACCAGAAGGAGAGAAAAAACATTTATTATTTTATGCAATTTATGTTGCCTTTACATGGCTTTTTTTTTTCCTAGATGCATACCCCGACTCCTTTTGTTAACATGTCATGCATAGGATATGAGAGTTTTGGCAAGCTGGGGAGGTTGGCTTTCTTGTACTTTCTAGGGTGGAGAGCATTTTCACTTGCGATGAAGAATACTTTGTGATCATGAAAGTAGTTTCAATATAAGAATTGAGCTACTAACAATGGAGAATCAATAGAGAAATATCCATGATAAATGTTTAGAGAGATCATTATCTAAAGACATTGAGATTTTGTATGAAGATTTTTCATGGGTATTTTGTTTAAAGATATAGAGATTTAGTGTGGAGATCTTATTTAAAACTATGAAGATTTCATCGAAGATATAGATATTTCATTATAGAGATATGAAGATAAGCAATATCATGAAAAAAAAACATATGGAGATTACTTAAAGAGGTAATATTGATTTTTTTATTGAAAAATTCAATAGATTCTCTTATGTAAATGGAGATACAATACTTGAAAACTATATAATCTCGGGTAATGCACCGTATGATATGACAACCTTTCTCTCTTTTTAAAATTAACTACTATAGTAAAAAAGGTGGGGTTTCCCCCACCTCCTTCATTGTTCATATAAACAATGAAAAAAAGTGATAATTTCTTTTTTATTTTTTAAAATTCCATCTTCCAATTTTTTCTTCTTTCATTTGAATGCCTTTTGATTTTTTTTAATTTTATTCTTCAATATTTTAGTGATTTTGAATTTTTCATCATAATTTATTTCGATTTGTTTTCTACAAGGTTATCACAATTTTAAATAAACATCCTAGTATTTAGTTGGTGTTTAATTTTGCAAACATCTAGTTTTATTAGAATATCATTAAAAAATATATTTAAAAAAAAAACAAAGATTTTAAACACAGTGAAATCCATGATTTGGGTTGCGAGTTTAATGAGTTAAACCGTGAAACCCGGGTTGATCTAATATGTCATCATCTCAATATTAAAAAAAATATCATCTTCAGATTATTTTAAAAGTTGAACCACACTTTTACCGATCGTTCGAGTTATCTTTGGACCCATCAAGTTGACTAAATCATGTAGAGACACCCAAGAAGATTAGTTTTAAACTCGAGTTAAGCAAAAAATTAGGTCAAGAGGTATCAAGGTTGACCCGCTCGGTTAAGTTTGATAACAATATCAAATAATTCTTCTTTTTAAAAAAAAAAATCCATCTTCAATTTTTTTTTCTCTTGATTGAATTTTTTTGCCTTTATACACACACACACACACACACAATTTTTGATTGATTTTGAATTGGTTTTTAAATTTTGTTTTGGTTTACTTTTTATAAGGTTATCGTAATCTCAAACAAATATTCCGATATTTGATTGTTGCTCAATTTTGTGAAATCTATTTTTGTTATCATATCATTAAGTAAAAAATAGTTAAAAAAATAGAGTTGTTAAACCCAACGGAATCCATGATCTAAGTCGCGAGTTTGATGGTTAAGTTGCAAAGCCTATTTAGATTTAATATGTTGTCGTTTTAATATAAAAAAATATCATCTTAATTTTTTTAAGCAAAACCATTTTTTTACCACTCATATAAAATGTGTTTGGACTTATCAAATCGATTGTATTACGTCGAGACAACTCTCACGTGAGTTAATTTTAAACTGAGTGAAAGTCTCGATATAAACCAAGGAAAATACTATTTTAAGTAAATAAGAAATACACCTTTAATTACAATGTTCCACATGTTGCATATAATATCTTCAATAAACAACCAAGCTTATCCAAATTCGAATTCTAACACCAACATATGATTGTTTTGTCTTCCATTAATTTAAATTAAATGATAAAACCATGATAAAAACACATGATTCCTAAGCCACGATTCCTACCAAATCTTAATTCTATTGCTACTCGTAAAGGCAAAATTGATCATTCTATGATACTTTTGGGATAGTATTGTTTGAATATGTGATTAGAGGGTGTAAATGGAAGTATTGGGGAGCAATTTGAAGTATCCCCGAATTCCAAAAGCCCAGCTTTGGACACTCCCCCAAAATAATCCTCTTGCTTGTATCATGTAAGCTCATGAGAAAAAATTTTAGGTAATTTTTATTGAATGTCTATAAAATCTAGCAATTCAATCCCATTGGGTTTAATATTTACCAAAATTAAAAAAATCAATAAATAAATAAATAACTAATTTTTCCAAAAAGAAGATAAATTCTCAATTTTTTGAAGGAATGAAAAAAATATTATCTATAAAAAAATAAAACACAAAAAATCTTAAGAAATAAAAAAATAAACAACATTCAATTAGAGAATTTTTAATAATTAAAAGAACTAATTTCTTAGAAAAATTAAAATTTTGAATATTTTTAAGAGAAAAAAATTAAAATTATTAGATGAAAAATTTTCAAAAATATCTCAATTATCTTAGAATTTACTTTTTTAAAAGAAATATATAAATTTTTGGAAATATAAACCATTTTTATTCCTAGTTTTTCATATTTTTCTTTTTACTCTTTTTTAAATAATTTTTTATTTCTTAAAAATTCTTGAAAACTTTAATCAGTAGACATCTTACATTTAATGAAAGTTAGTTAAACTAAATTGAATTGACTAAATCTTGCAAGCATAGGATAAAATCAGAGTTATTTGTGTGTAGGTGGGGGATTCTCCTTGCTTTCTATATCAAATTATTATTTTTTACATGTTTTT
>Ga0325414_1004759_pt1 | contig 14241 bp, 13 predicted proteins | sample PopdelMetagenome_8_FD_206183 | JGI IMG/M metagenome (GOLD analysis project Ga0325414, IMG submission 206183) | Populus deltoides microbial communities from Bellville, Georgia, United States - Leaf-PdKOR-R3 | ecosystem: Host-associated > Plants > Phyllosphere > Phylloplane/Leaf | place: USA...
TTCTGCTCCTGGAGAAGGAAACCGTGGGAGGTGCCATTATGGTCGCCCCTGTGCAGCTCTGATACTATACTTTGGGAGGGAGTTCTTAGACAACGGCACTCGAAATTTTACTTACAACTAATTTTTTTTTTAAAAAAAAACTGTATTAGTTACTCCAAATATTAGTGTAATGATTAGGAATAGTGAGATCCGATTAAGGGGATTGGGATCCTCTAGAAGGAAAACCACGAAGAAAAGGAGTGAAAAGAAGAGAAGGAAAAGCTAAACTTCATTTCCCCCCCTATAGATTAATCAATACTCCACTTCTATCCTTATATTTAAGATTTTCCAATTCTACCTTTCTAGTTTTCAAAAAGTTCGATTTCTCCAATAATCACTATGATGTTATTCAGTGTTTTTATTTTATGAGCGAATATAAAATTCATGGAGATTTGAGAGGGAAAATAGTAAAATAAAATAAGAACAAAAAACTTTTGTTAGTTGTTTGGTAGTTAAACTTCTCAAAAAACTAAAAAGAAAAAAAATTCAAAGTATAAAGGTAGAAGTGAAACATTGATGAATCAATAAGGATAAAAATATAGTTTAAAAAAAAAAAAGATTTAGAAAGAAAACTTGAAAGAGTTGCATCCAAAATATCATCAATCCAAAACCACTCTTCTTCAATCTATCACCCACAGTCACAGACACACATGGCCACAACAACCAACCCCATTAAAATCCTCTCTCCAAACTCCAGACTCCTCCTCACAAAGCCCTTCTGTATCACATCACTAACATGTCCAACACTCTTCAACAGAGCCACAACTTCACTGCACAAACCTTTACTTGTAATAAAATGCAGCAGCAATAGCTCAGAAGAGATAGGACCAAGTAATGGTAATAATTTGAAGGATGCATTGTCTGGTATGTTGGACAAGCAAGTGGAGGAACTTTTAAACAGACAAGAGAATAGGGTGTTGCTTGACGGGTTAGAGAAGGCATCGCAAAGAGTGGAAATGGCTAGAAGAGAACTTGCTGAGATTGAAAGACAGGAACTTGAGGCTAAACAATTGAGGGATTATATTAACCAGCTTGAAAGTAGAGCTTCTGAGGTCTGCTGTTTCTCTCTAATCATGTTCATGGGTTTTTATTTTTTTAGTTTTTTCTCTCTTATCATGTTCTTGGGCTGTTGTAAATGGGATTTTGAGATTGCGGGCTTTCTTGTGATTATCAATAAAGTAATCCTCTTGGTATGATTTGGCTTGTGAATATGATATTTTGAAGTCTATCGTATCAAATGAAAGGGAACTGATCTATTTGAAATGCTCTATTGCAGAATTATTGTTTGAAATTTGTTACTCTTGTTTGGTGTTGTTGTTTGATTTTGGTTGAATTCAAGATTGCAGAATGTCAGCAGGAGATCTTAGAGGCAAGAGCCATGGTTGAAGAAGCAGAACGTTCGCTGTCACTTAATAATGATGGGGATGCTTTAGAAAGCAAGGAGATTAGCAGAGATCAAGAGAGACTGGAGTCCATAAAGGCAGGTTTTGTATCTGCACTTGTCGGCACCCTTGCTGGGCTCCCCATTTCTCTCACTCAAGTGACCAGCAATGCTCAGCTAATACTTCCGTCCACAATCACCTTCATTAGCTGTGCATTATTCGGCTTAACCTTTCGATATGCAGTAAGAAGAGACTTGGACAATTTTCAGCTGAAGACGGGGACAGCTGCAGCTTTTGGCATTGTGAAAGGTATCACTTTTAGTTTTTTCCAAAGGATCATACGAGAATTTGACAGTTTTTCTTACAAGGAAAATGGATTTACAACGCAGGTCTTGCTACACTAGCTGGAGGACAGCCATTGGAGCTCGATCCTGAAAGCTTCTTGTCGCATGCCTTTAATGGTGCAAAGTATGTATCAGAGAATCTTTTGATCTTTGCTTTTGCTGCTGTTAGTCTGGATTTCTGCTTTAAGATGGGGCTTTTAAGTCCCTTTCCTATGGAAAGATCAACTTCAAGGACCAATATAGAATGAATCCCCTCTATTGGATTCAATATTGCCCAATATCTGTTGCACTGGCAACAGGATGTAATTGCACCAACAAAATGAAAAATTCAAAACTGTGCTCTCCTCCACCTTTCCATGAATTCTCTGCATCATAGTCACCGTTAACAACTCGCTGATTAAAGCCATAAAAATGTCTTTTCTAAACCCACTTCTTTTCTTTCCTTTCCTTTCTTTCTTGTAGTTTTGCTACAATGTATAGTTTACTTTCCTTAAAGCTTGCCATTTTTATGCTGATTAGATGCTGGATTGAGTCTGATTTGTTGTGCATCTAAAACTGAATTGTTACTTGATATTGGCAGTATTGTGTCATTTTCGCAAATCAAAACCTCATTTGGAAAATGAATGCTAACAGTTTTGTCATTTGTCGCCAAAGGCTTGAATTCTTCATGTGTTGAAGATATAGCGTATAACTGAAAAAAATACCTTCATATCCAAGCAGCTATCACAGTATTCTTAACAGTCGAGCCGTGATTTGATCGCGCCCTAGGTCATTTGAGGCAACTTGCAAACCCCTTGGAGTCCAAATTTTAGTAGGACAATTTGTCCGAGAGAGACCTCTATTCAGCTACACAGTTACACACACACATGCAAACAGTAAAGTCTTGCCATTGTCACTTGTGAACAATTCCCAAGAGAGTTTAGAGAATTAATCTTGTGTGTGACACGCTCGCTTAACTAGTCAGGCTGCCATCGTATATCTGGAAATTTGGGGTTTCAAAAAATATGATTAAAAATATCAACATGGGAATATCTCTACCTTTTAATCTCCAAATCTAAAGCCAAAAATACGCTTCCAGACCATTCTTATCAAAAGAACATCTATTTAACCAAGCCACATTAACCATGAAGCCGTTGTTCTATTGTTTCCCCCGCTCACCATCATCATCCCAACCTCCATTTGAGAGTGCTTGATTTTCTGAGTGGTTTCATGGGACTCCCCACTGACGAATCTCATTTCTTGATTGCTCGTCAGCAGATCGCAGATTCCTGTGTTCTCATTCTTTCTCCTAATATGGAAAGTAAGAACTCAACTATAATCTCATTGATCATTAGAAGAATGAAACGAAAATGAACATGAGCTTCCATTTATTAGTACCTCCTTTGATGGTTCCTGATGCTCCCTCAAACTGACATCTTTCTTTTTTGCCAGTGAGGGTAGAAACTTAGCTGCTTCACTAAATGATTGAAATCCATGAATATCTCCATTTTTTATGCATGCTTCTAGCTGCAAAAAATTAGTGGCACAATAATGAACACTAGCTTGTATGGTGGTAACCAAAGCCATTAACTTACAGAATTTTTTGCTCTTATTTAGTTCTGATAGTACTTGAAATATACGGTTTCAGTCAGAATATATGTTACATAGTTTATTCTACTCGTCTATCATAACGGTAAGAATATGTAGAGAAACCCCATACCAGGAGGTAACCAAAAAGGTTTGAGAGGTATTGTACCTGAACATGAACAATGCCGAAAATAATGCTAGCTATAGGCAGCCAGCTCTCTTCAGGTGACAGGGACATATTTGATCTATTAAGCCAGATTAAAAAAAAATCATACAATCAAATTCATGCATCCAATCCAAATTAACTGTTGTTGTTAAATGGTCGCAACAGATTATTATTTTACAGCATCAAGCAGTGTAATATCTCAGGTCTGAAATTGTCTTACTCACACTGTTCACATTACAAATCCTTCAATCAAACTAAAATATTAACATTAACATTTGGCTAAAGAAGCAACATTAAAGAAAACTCTTCAAACTCAACACAAAGTTTGCATTTTGCATTCAAAGAAACAACACTCATAACCAAACTAGCAAGACGCGGCGTAAGTGGACATCCAGTCCCAAATGTTCACATCCCAAAATCGCTCCCTGACCAACAAAGATAAACCTACACTACAAATCAGCATCCCCTATAAACCTTTAACAAAGCATCAATAAAAACAAAACCAATTACCACATTAAAAACCAGAATTATGTGAAATATTGTAAGCATGGTACTCTAAAACTAAAAGATTATATAAAAAACAAACCTCAAATAAGGAGCCAAGTAAACAAGAGAATAAATAGCATATCTTCTTTTCCCAGTATCAAGCCAAGCAAAAACCCAACTCTGCCAACAAAACAACAAAAGATCAAAACTTTATCAACATCCAGATTCCAAAAACAAACAAAAAATATAAAATCAAAGATAGAGACACACTTACAAGCCAATTGAAGTATGGAATGAAACTAATAACACCCATAACAGCAAATCTCGTATCAGTTGTAGTGATCCCCGAATAACTCTCCGCCTCCTCGTCCTTGGTAACTGTATTTGGCAATAGCAAAGAGCTCAGCATACACAAACCTATAGCCGCAGCAAACGGGGTGTCGTCTGATAACTGTGCCCTGCATTTTCCCCTGTTAATCTTCACCCCCTGTATTAACACCAACAAAAACAGTTCAAAAGAGGGGATATTTAAAGTAAAAGGGACGTGAGTTTTTGCAGTGTTTTTTTACCTTGACGAGGGTTTTACAGTGTTGATGGAAATGAGAGGGTTTTAGCTTGGCGAGTGGTGAAGTTAAGCTAGGAGGTTTTAGAGAAGGACAAAGTGAAGTGGTGGTCAATGTGATCATTGAAGGCAGGAGATATGGAGATTAGATGTAAGCCTTTAAGGAGAGAGAGTGATCGAAGGAGGAAGAGAAGACAGAATCTTTGAGTTTCGTACTTATCGAGAAGAGTGTGGGTATACGGTCGTCGACGTTGACAGCTATGATACATAAACACTCCCTTTTTTTTTTTTTGGCGGTTGAATGTGAAAGGGTATTCTCGACAGGTTGCTTTTAATCATTTCTACTTTCTTATAAACTTCGGTCTCGGATTTGAGTTCCCTTGCAGAAGTGATGCATAGATATTCAATTAACCATCTTAAGCTTTGACGTCGTCGACATTAGTGTGATTACAGTATCTCAAATGCATGTATTGTGGGTATGGAATACCCAATTCATGTAGAGAGGGGGGGGAAGCATACCAGGACGCAAGACCTAACAAGGACATTGGCTTCTAAGCTCAGGAAAGTCATACGGTTAGATGCTAACTATAAACGAAAGGGACTCTTTTGCTGCCAGTTGTTTTCGCTTGCGGTCTTGCACTGAGATTTACTTCAAAACGTAATTTTTCCAATCCAATAAAACTTCGGACTCTTTCAATCCATGATGTCTTGATCTTACATGAAAGAGAAATGTTCACATTAAGTAGGGGCACCATTGACAATGAGGCCATTAGCATGGAGAGAAGGGTAAAATCATGCTTGTTCATTCATTCGTTACCATTCTATAATAGTGGTGAAATTCCAAAGTTCAGTAGTATGGGTGAAAAAGTTGCATAATTTTCATAAACACAAAGGTTCTACCACCATGTACAAGATCAAATCTTTATGAACAAAATAATGCATTTGAATAACCTGATTTAAGTATTGAGATGTATGTATAAACAAACACTTGAAGCTTTCTAACTCCTCATGGCGACTGATTTGAACAAAAAGTAAGCCAGGAAAATTCTGCTAACTTGCGGATATACTTCACACGGCTCAGGACAAGGTCGTTTCCAATTGAATTTGATAGATTGAATTGGTCTTCAAAGAACTGTGTACAACGGATTTGCAGAGGAGATGCAGAAACGGTGTTTTGTCCTTTGCAACCTTACTCCAAAATCCAACTCAAAGATGGTTCTAATCCAGCCCGTATAAAGAATGGCTAGCGCTTATCTGCATGTACAGCTCTTGCCTGAATTTACAAGAAGGTTTCACTTTACCGTGATAAGAATTACGCTTTCAGGCATCCACTTAACTCCTTTCCCCATTCTCTTCCCTACCAGATATGGCTTTCAGCTGCTGTTGCAACTGTAAGAATAAAAAACATTCTCACTTAATTCGCCCCAATACTGGGTATAAATTTATTTACAGACTCAACTGTTTTCTATTTATCCCATCATGAAAGAAGGGGTGAGACTCTATTAGTGATCGTTCTACATCCCTAAGAGTATGATGATGAAACAGGTACTACAAAATCGATCCTCACAAGCAACTTACTTGCTCATATTTTAGCTTTTCAGCATTCAGTTCATCGGTCAAATTCACCATCCTGCAAAGTGTGAGTGAGAACATTAAACAAACTTAAATATGTACAAGACCAGAAAGGAAAGGACAAATGATCTAACCTATTTTGAAGCTCAGTGATCTTGATCAATAATGATTTCTCCCTCTCAGAGGATGCTGCTTCGACCTGTAACAGTGAGTAGATCAGAGGAATCATGATACAGCAATCCAACCAGTCACTATGAAAGAGACTCGGTAATTTCAGGAAATACAAAGAAATAATAAAAACCAACTTTCACAAATTAAGTGTCCTACTGTATGAAATTGAACCTGCACAAGTTCAGTTAAATGACCCTGCGATCATGCTACCAAATCCCACTAAAGCATCATCACTGAAGAAAATCTTGGATCTTAAAAAAGGATGCACTTATATACAAGAATTTGGAACCCAATAGTTGGGAAAGAGCTAAATTATAGATAGAATATCTGCTTACACTTCCATTGTTCTCTGAACCAAGAGGCAATGGCGGCAACTTCCCATTTTGAGCAGCTGACACAAAATAAAGTACATAGCTTGTTCAATTGCTTCTCCCCTAAAATCAGACCAAATAGCATGCTGTAACAGATATTTTACACACCTTCTATGGCCTCAGCTGGCTGCAAGCTATTCAATAAACTCATAATAATATCCTGGAATAAAAAAATATGATTACAAGAACGACTGGCTTTAGGTTTTACAGAATTCAAGGCAAACTAACCTTGAAAGGAAAAACAACATTCAACTGAAAGTAAAGCGTGCTTTTTTACCTGTTGAATTGAGGTCTGCTGAAAAAGATTCTGAAGATGAGGCAAGAGTAGAGAATGGACACTATTGTTGCTAACCTCTTTTGGAGGCTGATTCACAGGCTAGAAAAAAAGACCATGACATGGAATTGGTTAAAGGATGACAAATGCAGGAGCAGTGGCTTAATTAGTGAGGCAATTCATAGACTACGCAACAGATATACATGACATGGAATTGGTTAAAGGATGACAAATGCAGGAGCAGTGGCTTAATTAGAGAGGCAATTCATAGACTACGCAACAGATATATATAAAGTCAAGGCTTGATATGAGATCAAGTCATGCTTCATCTTGGAATTAAGAGTGAAACCACACCTAACCCGATTTCTAAAGCTAATGACTCAGTGGGCACTTGAAGTCCAGTGTCTTTCAAATAAAAATCTCATAAACTCACAAGACATGTGGTCATAAATTTGTTTGATCAATATCAAGAGTTGGATATATTCGGGGGAAAAAAGTCAATGCACGTACCATTTGCTTTGGCTCAAACATCCACTCACCAACACTAGCAGACTTTCTCAGTGGTGACTGAAAATCACAAGAATAAAACATCATCAAGTGAGAAGACGACAACACAAGTTACTAAAACTACTGGGTGAAGATGAGCCACCTACTTGTGAAGACCGTCGTGGAACTGTACTTAATGGAATATCCTAGGGCACATTCTTTAGTTAGTGAGAGTTGGATGATAACATAGCACGTCATGAGAATTGAGTGTTACCTTTACAAGATCTAAATTTTCTGATGTAACTGAGAACCTCCCCTTTATTTGGACCAGATTTGTCTTCGACTTTTCATCCAAAGAATCTCTAAATCCTATTATAGGAAACAAGTAATGATAAAGAATCAATAAACCATGTTATAGGAGTAGCAGCGCTATTTGATAGCTGCAAGTTCTAGCTCTTTTTGATGATTACAATAACAATAACAGTAAAGAGGAAACTCAATAGCAATAACCTCCTGAAGATTTTATGGGAGCTGATAAACTGTTCGCTGAAGCTCGATTTGGAAGCATTAGAGGACCACTAAAGCTTGGAGCTTTCCGAACTTCACGGGTGGCTCTTTCAGCTGTTGGATGAATTTCATTCTCAAACCTATTAATCAACAGATGAGCCCAATAATTTCAAATTTGGAGCATATGGAAATATAAAGGCACAAAGTTTGTGCTAGTTTCATAAACTTGCGCACAAATGTTCAAGTTCAAGTAAATCAAAAGAATTTTACATCAAAAGTATAAAACAAAAAATTGAACTTCACATAAAATAGTAACAAAGCTCTTACTTAGGACCTGGCATTTCTCAGCTCAAAAATGCCTGTTACAATTTCTTACAATCAAATCATGTTCAACAAACCACCAGCTGACGTATAGAATCATATATTAAAAGAATTTCCAATGCTAAATAACTAAACCTCAATCAACTTATTGAACTTATAGCCTTCCTTTCGCAAGTTTGGAATACATGCTAGAGTTATGACTCAAATGGTCAAGTACAGAGAGTGAGGCTATTTCGTGCCACCACTAATACAAGTTTGACAAATAAAAACACCACCCATGAAACTACTATCATTTCACATTATGTTTCAAACAGCTCTAATTGAGACAGATCTTGTTAATGCTGTAAGAAAAACTAAAAAGGAAGACAACAAACCTTTCAGAAGTGCGCCCCCTTTCTGATAATGAATGAGAAAATACAGTACCAGGCATGAGAGGCCCACTATGGGTTTGGCGACTTTTCACTGTTGTGGCCTTGGCCTGTGCCATGACGCTTTCTGACGTCGAGGCCTTCGCTTCAGAGCTTGATCCATTTCTCTTCCACCCAACTTTTTCAAGGCTACTGGTTTCCAGCAAGTCACTTTCTGGTAACTTGCCCTTTCTAATGAAGTTATCTGCCTGAGGCAATTCACCCCCACTTAATTGTCTGCTGTGCTCAGCCAGCTGTATTTCACTATTTGAATTTACTTTCACTGAACTAGATTGGGAACCAATAGCAGCCTGCAAACAACAAACAAGTTCATTTGTTTGAGAAACAAAAATTTCCCAAAGCAAGAGAGGCACCTCAAGGAGCAGAAATAAATACAGTGGACAATGGTAACAACTTCAGATTAATAAAAGAACTCTTCAGTGACTCATTTATTACCTTGCCACCAACAAATTTAATGCTTTCATCTTCTTCCCTCATCTCTGGTATATCATCATCATCTCGCACCTAGCAAAAAAGGAACAGTTATCATTTCCTAATTGTATAACCAGCAAGAAAAATACTGCTACAAACAATGAAAATGTAGCTTCATTAAACAAAGCATTTAAATAGTTAGCTTACTAGTGATGCTTGGGCTTTCAAATCCTCAAGGTCAAAATTCCAGGCACTAACTCCCCGTTGATACTCACTCTGATGAGGGTAAGACAAGCCATTACTTAAAAGATCAGAAAGAAAAGCAAAAAAAAGAAAAAAAGAAAGTAGTGGGTACAAATACATTTGACCAATGAATGTTACTTGTCCTCAATTATACTTCCAGTTCTTAACACTTCATACTAAACATCCAGGCACCGCAGATGCATTTATCTAAGAATTTGAATGATAACCTTTCATAAATCAGAAAGATTATTACTGCTATTATTGGCACAAAATTAATATAAGCATGATTTATTAAGAAAAGAATATATGCCTACATTTGTCTGTACTGTCAGCTTGGTTCTACAATGGGATTGAGTGGGAAGAACAAGTCAAGGACCACATTTTGGTGAAGAAAGTAAAAGTGCTAATACCATGTTTCGTAATACTGATCTCAGGGTTCGGATTTCCATAAAGAAAGTGAGAGTCAAAATCTCCATCCATTCAGCTGTTCAACTGTGGAAATACTCAGAATTTTTCGTTTCAAAATTTAACCATTTTATTCCAACATGTTCTATAGTGAAATCTATGTGATATTTAATGCTTCTGATGGATTAGGAATTTTCTGGTTTAAAACATTCTAAGGGAAAACATAAGAAACATTTTATTGGTTATAACTCGTTCAACAGTAGAAAGAAAAGGGATATTTTTCAATTATGGAACCAGAGGACACCTATCACTATTTGTCATCAGTCAGTGTCTTGGTAAGCAATGGACATCTGTACAACCCCAAAGTAAGACAAACTTAAACAACTCAATTATAACCAAAAAATCAGTGTATAAGAACAGCTGAGGGTGGTAAAATGACCAAACTTATATAATCTAACCAAGCAGGAAACGGATTAGGAAGAAATTAATGAAGATGGATTTGCTAGGAAAACAATGCATGATGAACTGCAGCAAGTTCATCTATTAACCACATGAAAAGCATCATCTTATGAGGTTGAAAAGTGTGCTAACCTGTGACAATGCTTCTTGTTCTGCAGAAGGCATTTTCTTTAGAGCCAGCTGTGCAGCATCTTTAAGCTGCAATATTTCAGCAAGTTCATCAAACAACCTAACCAGAAAAACATGAAGCACAAATCAAGTATTGTAGCACTATGATAGCTAACCTGAATAGCTTTCACACGATTCCAAAGTGGGGGCAAGTCTGCAAACAACTTCTTCACAGAAAGCTCTGGAGGCTTTGCATTCTTAAAAAATGAATGTTTTATTAACTTCTCAGCAGTTGGCCTCTTTGTTTGATCTTTCACAAGGCACATTGCAACCATTTCTTTAAAAGACTGATCACAACTGGAAATCCTCAGATTAGAATCTTAATATATATGAAAAGAAAAAAAAATCACTGAAAACAGCTATACTAGAGGCCTTTTGACAATCTCACTGTACCATCAAAGAAAATGGTGCAAGTTATCCATGTAAATGCAATTCTTACAGAGTAAATCAATTGATGTGAATATCTAGCGAGAAAGAATTTCAATACCTTAGAGAATTTTTTATCACGATCATAATCAAGACCAGGTGGAGCATTCTGTATGGTCATGAGAAGAACCTGACAGAATGAAAAGTAACAGGAAAAAGAAAAGGTATCTTAGCAAGCCACTTAAATGAGAGCTTCCCCAGCTCAAGCTGTATCTTAGTGGACTTTCTTGTTGAATCCTAACAGATGGAGATACCTTCATTGGAGGATATTTTGAAAAAGGTGCATGGCCATGGGCCAGCTCAAGTGCCGTTATACCAAATGACCAAATATCAGCCCTGTACAGGAAAATAGAAGCAATTAAGCAACACACTTATACGAGTTTTCTTTTCTTTCTCAATTTTAAGTCATAGTCAGTTTCTTCAACAGATAAAGGTACCAGTTCTGCCCAAACATTAACCAAAAAAAAACACATGATATCAATGGAAAAAAAGAACAGAGATTGAGAGATTTCCTCCAAAGAAAGACATGGAAGTATCATGAGAACTTCTGTTGTCCAAAAACAAGCACAAAAGGTATAGCAAATCAGGTTTGCACACATAAGGATGCATACATATGCACAAACCCAGATTTATGACATGGCAAGCACTGCCAGAAGTTTTTGTAAGCACAGAACATGGATGAAAACATAGCTTGATAAGTTGCACTCAGGGGAATCTAACTTCACAAATTAGGTTCATAAAAAGAACTCACTTGGAATTATATCCACTTCCTGGCTGCAAAACCTCAGGTGCCATCCTGCAATTTGAAGTTAAAGTGCGAGGAGAGCACTTACCAATAAAAATACAGCTCAGAACTCAAATTACAAAAAATATCATTACTGATGAAACTTACCAGCATGGAGTCCCCACAAAAGTATTTCTGGAACGCTGTCGATCACCTGTATCAAACATGCAAGCTGAAACACCAAAGTCAGCAAGCTTTACAATCCCATTGGTATCCAGTAGAATGTTTCCAGCCTGCAAGAACAATCGACACATGCAAAAGTTAACATAATATAGCAGTGTTGAGAATAAAAAGAGAAATTTAGACCATCTGATAAAATAAATGGGCCATCTTAATGCTTTACTGACTTTAACATCCCGATGAATATGCCCTTGTCGATGCAGGTACTCCAAAGCCTTAAGCGTTTCTTTCAGAATAGAACCAATAGCAGACTCCTCAAATCCTTCTTGATATGCTATCTTCATGAGGTGCAAACAAGAGCCCTCGGCCATGAACGGCATGACCACCCATAAATTTTGGTCAACAACAAATGAACAATAAGCTCTAATAACATTTGGATGATCTATTAAACTCATGGTTTGAGCTTCCCTCCTTATATCATCCTACATTATAAAAAGTTCATCAAATAACCACTTAAACAAGTCATGAAATACATTTATGAACAGCATGCAAAAGGAAAATCAGTAAGAAGAGCAGAGTGTAACTAATAGAACTACTGCAGGTATCTACTATCAGGGCAAACACACCAACACTGAGCAGTAATCTTCCAAATATTCAATAACAACTTCCAACCACATTCTTTTTCTGGGTTTTATACCACTACGATCAGAAAGCAAGCAGTACCTGAGTTCCATTCACCAACATATAACTCAAGTTTCACAAATTCTTATGATCAACTCCAAAAAGTTAGTCCATGGGATACCAACACTTTTAGTTACTTTATTTCATCAACTAATGTCGTGACTTGTAATCACTTCTTTGTTGATTTTTCCATTCCATGATTTTAAGTATGCATTCAAAATGATCAAAGTCAACATCAATTTAATCCGAAATGTTTTCCTTTATATATCAAGTGTTGCGTCAATCAGTACGTGTTAGTGAGCATTAAACTTCAAAATGATGAAATTGATTTTTATCAAACAAGCTTACTTTCACCTACTGAATTAAGAAGGCTAACTTGTAAGTATATACAATTAGTTATGGAAAGCATACTGCAATTAATAATTTCAAGTCCACCAAATTTTTTCCCCTTCAATCCAATATTACTAAAATTCACAAATAAATTTCAAATCCATTAAGAATAACTATAAATGCAATAGAGCTTCGAAATTCCGCAATCAAATTTATTGAAAAGTTTACTTGTATCTATAATTAAAAGTGAAAAGTTAACAAAAATATGACCTAAATTAACAATCCGATGCTAAATCAAATAAAGCCCATTACATTAACAAAAAAATCACAAATCAATTTCAAGTTCAGTAACCATCAAAGGAACAAATCCAATTATCACTTAAGCCTCAGTCAATCAGCCTCTCTGTTGACTACAACTACTCAATAGCAGCTCATTCAAAGCTAAAAACACCACAAAATTCACAATTCGGTCAAAATAGAATACGATCTGACCTTAAATCACACTCAATAATCACTTCAAGTTATCAAAAAATAAGTCAAAAATGAGTCAAAACAGTAAAAAAAAAAAAAGTAAACAAACCAGATTGCTATTGCAACGATCGAGATCCAAACACTTAATAGCGACTACTTCATTAAACGGAATATAGATCGCTCTATAAACAACAGCACTCGCTCCATATCCTACTTCTTCTAGTAACTTATAATCATTTGGATTCACCGTGTACATCTTTCCCATCCTCCCCATCCACCGTCGCGATAACGTATCCTCCACCGCCGCCACCGGTAGCAACCGCCGATTCTGCAACTCTCTTTTTTTTGGAGAGTTTGAAAAGGTGCCGTTTTGAGGGATATAAGAGTTTTTAATTTGATTGGTTCGTTGACCGCCGATTCTACAAATAATCTGTAGAGACTAGAGACTAGAGAGAGGGGGGTGATGACGTGGAGAGTGTGGTGGCATTAGGATTTTGACACGTAGATGTGGTTAATATTGATGTCTGGGACCTACTCCCTGCTTTGCTGTTTTTAGATTCGTGAATTTGTTCATTTGGTTTTTCTTTATTAAATTTTTACAGTCACGGGTATCATCTAATCAATTTTTGGATATTTAGATTTACAGGATATTTTAGAAATTGTAATTGTTTAGTTGAAACAACTAGTCTATCAGTTTGCATTTGTGTTGTGGATATAAATTTTTCAAAATATAAAAAACATTTAAATTGTTAAAAACTTTCTAGTATTATTATTAAACTCGATATAATGGTTTAAATTTAAAAAAATCTTTACCTAAATTTTTAATTGATATTTAGTAGTATGTCACCTTTATGGCCTGAATTATAAAATTTATTGGGTTAAATTAATTTTTTTTATTTTATTATATAATAGAAAATATCAAGATTAATTTATTATTCATTCCAATACTAAATGATAAAATTCAATTTAAAAAATACACTAAATAATAGAAATAGTAACAAAAATAAAACAAATATATAAAAAAAAGTGCAAAAAATTCTCAACCCCACTATTTGATTAATACTAAGT
>Ga0325414_1004760_pt1 | contig 14240 bp, 8 predicted proteins | sample PopdelMetagenome_8_FD_206183 | JGI IMG/M metagenome (GOLD analysis project Ga0325414, IMG submission 206183) | Populus deltoides microbial communities from Bellville, Georgia, United States - Leaf-PdKOR-R3 | ecosystem: Host-associated > Plants > Phyllosphere > Phylloplane/Leaf | place: USA...
TTGGGCCGCATCTCTTGTGAGAATTTCTAGAGCCTTCCTTTTGTCGGTTCTTAAAAGATTTTAGACGGGATAGATTCTTGTTGGCACCGAGATGGCCATCCCTTGTGGTGACAGTAACGGAGGTATTCGTGGTGTTAAAATACTAGCAAAAGTAATTTTAATTCATCAGATTTTATACCGTTAAGTTTAAAGTTTATAAAATTAATTAAAATATACTTGAGCTAATCTCAATATTTACATTAATAAAATAAAAAATACTAGCAAAAATCAGATATTGTAAAGGTTCTATCCTCCAAATAAATTGAGAAATTCAAGCCAGTAGACACATAAAACCGAAAGAATGTTAAGCAACAATACACATAAAAGTGGATGTCAACCATTAGTATATAATCTAGTAATAAAAGTTTGGAACTAAGAGTTTGTTCTTCTTGTGATTTTAGATTCGAGCTTTATAGTTGCTAATATAATGAATACTAAAATTTACATTATTATTAATTTTAAAATTTATAAAATTAATTGAGATGTATAAAAACAAATCTGAACATTCATATTAATAATAATAATAGAATTAAATGTCGTACAGATATTGATGTCAAAAGGGATGTGCGAAGAAACAAAAACAGAGGGGTTTCTACTCACGGTGCTGGTAGCGTGGAAATTGTGAATGCATAGCCAGCTCTGTGCGCCACAGGCTGAGACGAGGTTTATGGGCTACCCCTTGCAAGTCCACGTAAAGGGAAAGGGGGGCCTTTTTTCCGTCATTGTGGAAAGATGGCTTTTTAATTTTCTGATTTTGCTCCTTTAAAAAAAAAAAATCATTTTCCAGCATAAAGCAAATACCGAGAATAAGGCAACAAAATAGTTTTCAGTTAACTTTTAAATAGCATCGGAAAATAGTTCAGTCCCATTAAAAAAAGAGAGAGAGAATATTTCCCTTGGTTTTGTCGGTTCACATTGTTAGCCAAAACCATCATTTTGGCAATCATTGTCGTTGCTCTAGCTAGCATCATTGTTTCCATCATGACTAACCATCGTGTTGCTGCCATGGCGTCCCCATTGCCCACCTCTTACCAGTATCATTGCATTCCATCATCTTATTATCAATGCAGCATATCATCATTCCACCATACCTTCCGAGCACCACCATCACCCCCAACGCCGCTTCTTCATCATGATATTTTTTAAAATTAATATAATCATTAAAAAAATTGATAGAATAACAGTATTTTAAAGAAATTTAGTGAAATAACACGCTCTAACTTATCGCGCTACAGTTGTGATTAAATTTACACAGACTAAGCTTCTTCTTTACTTGTAATTCCAAAGAATTGAAGTACTCTCTGTTAGTGGAACTTTTTCTCTACTATCCATACCACTCATGAACAACTGCTTCCAGTCCGGCTCGTCAACCAGCGTAGTTTCTTGTTCCCGAGTTTGAACACTGAGATCATCCAACGAAGAAGGTGAGTCTTTCTTAGATATTTTTTCTTCAATTTCCAGGCCAGGAAGTTCCTCCATGGAATTGTCGAGGTTTGTAGCTTTACGGGGTTGACTTGAATTTTACCCATAATTTTTTGTTTCTTTCTTTTTCTACGTTCTGTTTGCTTGCTAGAAAATAGTTATTTTTTAGAAAATAGTTATTTTACAAAATGAATTTTTAAAAAATAAATTATTTTTTAATTTTTGGTAATGTCATAAAAAATAAATTAAAAAACACATTGTAGTGTTTGGTTATATTATTTAAATGAGCTGAATAATAGTTTTTTAATGCTTTATTTTTTTTCAAGTTTATTAAAATAATAAGAAACAAATCTTACAAATTAAAAAATTTAATGTGAATGAAATTGAAAAAATATATAATTTCATAAATTATCTCAAATAAAATAAATAATAATTAAAATAATAGAGATCAAATCTAACAAATAAAAATATTTGAAAGATGATGAAATTAAAATAATAATAATTACAATTTCATAAATTATTTCAAATAAAATAAGTAACAATAAAAAGAATGAGGATCAAATTTGGTAGATAAAAAATTTCAAATAAAAAAATAATAAGAGAAAATCAAATAACAATCATAAAATAAGGACAAAAGTTAATATAAAAATCAAATTAAATTAAATTTTAAGGGTTAAAATTAAAAAAAATTCAAACAAAATATATATCGATCAAAATTTTGAGAACCAAATTTAATATAATCAATAAATAATATGATATTTTTAATTTTTTCACAATTTTTAAAAAGTATTTTCCGCTCAAAATAAAAAAAATATTTTTTTAAAAATCAAGCTAAATTTTTATTTAACTAAAAAATATATTTGTTGGCCAATTTTTATAACGAGAAACCAACATTAAAAAAATTAAAAGATAATTTTTGTGAAACTACTTTTTCTATAAACAAACACTCCTTTAATTATTCTCAATGGAGTTCGTATAACCATCAACAACTGTCTTCTGCAGAAGTTTCCTTTCCTTTATGGGAAGAGTATGAAGCCCTGAGCTCATGGCGTGGCTTCTGATTTTGTTGTTCCCTGAGACCATCATCTGGATTCAATGCACCTTCTGATCCCTCGAAATCTTCATGGGAGTGACCTGAAACTTCGAGATGCTTTTCTGTCTTCACATCATGCGGGTTATCGACGCTATCATTTAATTATCACGGTTGATAATTAATTTCAGAACCACAATAATAATTAAATATCATAATTAATTGTGACGGTTCAAATACACGATATTTAATATATACAAGTTAAAAGCTTGTTACTTCACCGCATTTTTTGCTGCAGGGTTAATTAATTTTTTTTTAATTTATGTGAAAATTGCCAAATTCATCCTCCATCATCATTTTCACAATCATTATCTTCACCGCAGCATCATCATGGTCGTAACATCTAATCACCATCACTGGTCATTATTGTGCATGCATACTATCACCTTGTTATTAAAGTAACAGCCATCATTTTATCAATACTGTCCTCATCTTCATCGCCATAGTAATCACCATCCTGCACCAACCACCATTACTCAACCACAAGACACTACCATAAATACCACAGACAGCTTCTTCAAGCAACTATTCCCTGAAAATAAATGTTTTGGGTCTACCGTTGGAGAAAACTACACCACCAACAGGCAACAACCTCTCCTTCTCTTCCCCTACCTGTTCTTTTCTTTTTAATAATCCCATGTCTAGCTGCTAGATTTGATGTCTTTAAGAGTTTAAATAATCACGAATATGATTGAATATCATGATTTTGTTTGCTTTTCTCCTTGATCTCTGGGATTTGTTTTTTGATCTGTGTCGATAGCAGATTTGTCCAACGATCTATAGTCGAATATCGTAGAATAGCTCGACAATGATGCATGAGATTTCAAGTGATAAAGTTATCGGATAACGCATCGGAGATGGTTTCAGCAGCTGGCCGCAACATTGATTTCCATGTTAATGAGACCTGGTAGTGCAGTCTGTTCCCTTGTCGATTGATAAATAAATGATAATAAAAGTTTCTTGAAATCGAGATACGTTAAAAACTAAAAAAAAAGGTTTTTATCGTGCATGGTCTCGGAGGAAAAGGTTAAGAAAACTCACTGAAAGTCTTTGAAATGGAGAGGATAATATGCCTACTCAAAGTTTAAATAGTTACTGTTTTAGCTATTGAGCTTATCTTCACTCGATTATATTCAACTTTCATCTCTACTATCTATAATTAAATCTTCTAAAAATCAGAATGGTAATGCACTAAAATCATATCAATATAAATAAAATTATATTTTTCTATCAACTGTAATTATCAATATCAATATCGTTACTTTTCTTGTTTTATTATTGTTATTGAAAACCATTAAAAAAACAATATCTCACACAAAATATATTTTTTAATGCATCCAAGCTATTAAAAATAAATTATTTTTTAACAAAATGTTTCTCGTGAAAAATATTTTCCTATAAACAAACATGTTTTTTTTATTTTTTATGGGGTGTTTTTGCATATTGATAATAGTTTTTGAGGATGTTTGTTTATCTTATTTTTTAAAATATTTTAATTATTTTTATTTTGATATTTTAAATTATTTTGATGTAATAATATTAAAAATAAATTTTAAAAAATAAAATAATATTATTTTAATATATTTTTAAATAAAAAAATCTTAAAAAATAACCTGTAACACAATATTACGAGTTTAATTCCGAAGAATCAATTTATTCACCCTTCGCTGGAGAATAGAGATAATCAAGTTACTCTTCATTTTAACTTTGCTCTGACCGAACCGAGGGCTTAAAGTGTAATTTAACTGTGCATTTGTAATAATCCAATTGAAAGAAGGGAGAACAGAAGGAAACGGGTGCAAAATTTCTCCAGGGGGGACATCATCTCTTATTTTCTGGGCAATCCATTAATCCACTGGTATGCGATTTTTCTGATCTGATCCCTTCGAATTATTATTTTTTGTGCGAATCAGAGATTGTTAATCAAGCAATAGTTGGAAACTGGACTTTTTTTTTTCTTTTTTTTCCTCTAGGGCTAAAGAATATGATAATGGTTGAGGAAAGTACACGGCGTCTACCTAATTGGATGCTAGGTGTAAGTGTAACTGCTGATAATGATAATAATAAGAAGAAGAACATTACCGACGAGCCTGAAGATGAAGAGGACGAGGCAAATTTGGCAAAGAATTCAAAATTCGAAGCCAAAAGGAGAAAGAGGAACCAAGTTAAAGACAATATAGAGCTGGATGATGATACTGACAACGATGTAAACAAGAAAACAAGCAATCGGCCTGGGAGAAAGCGAAAAGCAAAAAGTAAGGCGGAGATCAAAGCTAAGTACGAGGAGGGGGAGGAGGAGGGGGAGGGGGAGGAGCTGACTGTTGAAGACTTAGTCAGCATTGCCGAGGAGGTGAGGTGATTTATTTAATTCTTAAGATGGATGTAATGCAATGTGGCGTATCATGTTTTACAAATAAAAGAAAGGTTGAAATTTTAGTTAAATGAAAGCCAACTCGGATGATAAACGGCACTGCGTGCATAGCACGATTTTCAATGCCAACAGAGACTTGCGAATTGGAATTGCCTCACCATCATATTTATTCAAGAAACAAATTTGTTGTTGAGAGTTATATCATTTACGTTGCTGTACTTGAAAATTGAAATACACTCTTTTCACGGCTCAAGCAGTGCGTTTGGTGATTGATCCTAGGGTAGATTTGAAGTTTCTTGCGAAATCATTTCTGTTTTGATTTATTTTCAACATTATTGTGTGGAAAAATCTCAAGATGGCGTGATCTATATGCAGTATGTCAAAGCTGACGAGGCTTCACGGAGAAAACAAACATCAGGCAGAGAATGTAAATTGCAAAGACAACTTCCAACAACAGCTTCTTCTAAGAATGATTTAGAAGAGTCTTTCATTGTTCTTGATGACAAGCATATATCAGCTAGTTGTGAAACCACTTCTTATGGTTCAACTATGAATTTAGTTAGCGAAGAAAGTCTCATTTCCTCAAGTAGGATAGGGGATCCTGCTCATGACATGTTGGATTTATTTTTGGGTCCCTTGCTTAAGAAGCCAGTGGAGAAAGAGAAGAGGTCTGAATTTACTACAATGGATTTTGATTTTACCTTTGAGTTGAAAAAGAAAAGTCACAATGATTTTGGAGACGAGATGGTGCCCCCAATGAAGAAGAAGAGCAGTCTTAAAGATAAGGTATCCTTATTGCTTGACTGATTAAAGAGTCCAAAGCAGATATGTTGAGATGCTACTATGATCCTCTCAATCTGGTTCCATCAAGCAAGCGATTTCTGGACACTTCCATCTCTTCTTCACTTCAGATGATATTTCCCTAGGTGTGTTTTTCTGATGACAGTTTTTTTTTTTTTTAATTCAGTTATCAGAATGCTTTGGCTGAAAATGGTAGAAACTACATAAGAATGACATATAACAGTTCCATCCGTGTTCTGTAAACTAACCTTTTACAAGGACTATACTTCCACTAGAGCTGGTACTTGGTCTTATAGACTTGTTAAATAGTTTGTCTTCAATACCATGCTTCAGCTGCAGAATTAGCTTTCTTTTTTCCTGTTAGAACACAACCCTTTTCAACATACTAATATGATTCGGCAGCAGTAACTTGCATTTATACCACCATCTTAGCAATCCAAGGGTTTTTTTGATGCTCAATGAAGTTATTGTCTAATTTATTTTGTTTTATGATCTGTAAGGATGCAATATGATTGTGATTAAATCTAGGGTTACCATGTTGTGATCCGAATATTTCTTCTCGGGCCTGTAAAAGAACACTGGATCAAAATTGTCTAGTAAAGTTCGTCATAAAACATTCCTGGGAATATGAGATTCCATGACAGACACAAGATTGGTTGCAATCTTAAATTCCAGGCTCCTGGGAACCCTACTTATATTGTATCAAATGCAACCTTTGATATATTGGCGTTGTTATCTTCTTTTGATTAATTATTAAATCCATGCTTGAACTTTATTGACTGAACATGGACAGAAAATGCTGCTTTCATTCTGTGCTTAAAAAGTAAGGTATCCCATGACGTGCTTATTTGATAATGCTGGTATTGATACAGATATCTTTTTATGAATCTAGGCCCTGCCGATGCTTACAAACATGTTCTTTACAAAAAATTGACCATGTGCCAGTCTCAGTTTGTTGTGTCTAGTATACCAGTCATGTTTGTTTTATGATTGTAGAACTCTTGGATGTTAACTTTGGCATGGCAAGATAGCTGAAAAATAATGCTTGAATGTCAAGTTGACTGGTTACGATTAATCTACAATCATTTACTTTGGTGGCACTTTTGGGATGCCTATCTGAACCTGATTCATTTGTGCGTGTATCATTAGCACCTTGATATGTAGGTAACAGAACTATATATTTTATCTAATGTATTTTGGGCTTTGGAGAAACAATGAGAGATGGTGCATGCACAAGGGGTCCCAATAGATGGTGATTTGCCTGATTTTAGAGGTGAACTATTAATATATTATTAATGTAACTGGCTACGATTTTTTCTTCTTTTGCTTATATTTTGTTGCTTGATTGACTTTCTATTGGATGCGAGGCCTCGTTCTTCATTTTCAGTTCAGTCTTGTATGAACCTGTGGGTAGGCAGTTCTTTAGATGGTCTTTGTACTGATTTGATTTCTTCTTCCCTCTTTAAGGTTTGACTACAAAGCTTGCCCCTTATAAATTTGGAGTTCTTTTTGTGTGTGTGTGTGTGTGTGTGTGTGTGTGGGTTAGATGTCAGGTTAAATGGTCGTTTGTAGATTAAGCTTAGAGAAAAGGCTTTCTGAGGTTTATTCATCACAAAAGAAGTTAATGGAACCTAGTTGTAGTTTGAAAATTTTCACCTAAAAGGCTATGTTTACTTCAGGTCTTCCTGATACATAAATAATAATAGGTGGCTTGATTCAAGGACAAGCATGGAGTTGGCCTGGAGCTAGGATGGAGGAATTGATATCTTACTTGTCATGCCTGCTGCTGAGACAAAAAAAAAGATGTCAGGAGTCAAGGACTTGCATGAAGTGGCGTCGCGCTGGGTAAGAATTTATCTTCTACACGTCATGACTGCTGAAGGTGTGGTGGCTTCTTGTAAAGTTAAAGCTACGGCTTTCTATACGAGTCATACGTGACAAGCTTTGATAGAGACTTTATTGTTTGTTAATAGGTGCGTGCAACGCTGGCTAGTTTGTAAAGGCTATACGAAGATACTCCATTTTAGATTGGCAGAGCCTGAAACTCATTTTCTAGGCAAAAGCTTCCCACCGATACAAATTGCTTGCTGAAGCATGCTATTACATGTTTTGGTATTGGGGTGTGCAGTCATGTTTCTTTTTTAAGTTGAAATATATTTTTTTTAGTTTTAAATATATATATTTTTTATATTTTTGGATTGTTTGATTGATGTGTTGATATTAAAAATAAATTTTAATAAAAAACAGAAAATATAATCAAAAAGAAAAAGAAAGGGCAACAGGACACATGATATCCATCTATTCTTCTTCGCATGTAGACACATAATGCAGCAGTCGTTTCGCATACATGGTATAAATTCAACGACTAGATCATGCGTGTATATTTGGTGAAGAAATAGATTCATAAGGTTAATAGAAATTGGTACAGTCTGTAGGCGGGACTCGGGAGAGAGGACATCTCTAGGGAGGCTCTTCAATCCAAGCAACAAAATCACTCATAGACCAGGCCGTTGATGGGCCATTTGACTACATGATTTTGAGCAATGGGCTATCGAACTATTTCTGAAATGGCAGACTTGAGTCTGTATGTCTCCGATAAACTGAAGGGTGGCAGATTTTCATTGGGCTTAACTACATCAATGCACATACTGGCGGAATCAGACCTGACTTCAACATGAATAATACATACATTTTTTATATATATATATATATATCACCTTCCTGCTTATCTATTCAGCTGCTTTGAATGCTGTGTTTTGATACCTAAAGGCTGAAGATTTTGTTAATGGATGGTATGTGTTAAAGCAGAAATCTTGGAAGGCCTATCTTACGGCCTGTTCTCTTGACGTCTTCTTGGACTTGGTTTCTGTACTCTCCGAAAGTGAATTTTCTGTATATAGAAGTCTCTCTGCAACTGCCTATCAACGAGTCATAAGAGGGGCATAGAAAGAAGGCGATTGAGTATCTCTCCTTCTCTCGATTTGCCGTGACTCTGTGCTCCACGCTCTTGTAGATATCATTGCTCCATGCCTGATATTCACATTTACAGAAGACAAATCAACTATCAATTTTTTTTAAAAAAATCAGATTCTTACTTTATAGTATTCTAGGAATTTAAATTCAATAACTAGGTTTGACTTGCCCAAGTCGGACAAAGATTAAATGCCAAAATACGATGTGCTGTCTGGTAGCTCAAGGATAGGGTTGATGCACAATTATAATAACAATATCAGAATATTATCGTTGTTCTGAGTCTTCACGTCCACGTCCACGAACAAAAGCAGGAAATAAAGGATTTTTTAATTAGTTACTTGGGACACTTCGTCTAATTCTAGCTTGAAACGCAGGCTAATGAAAACTGAAAATAGAAATTTAATCTTACCTGGGAAAGATCTCCGATGTTGACTATAAGAGCATCTGGATTGGGTTTAACAGCCACCCATTTTGAATCTTTCATGAGTTGTAGCCCTCCCACTTCATCTTGAGAGAGGATTGTTAGATAATCGCTATCAGTGTGGGGCACTAAGCCAGAAATCTCTGATGATATTGGACAGGCTGGGTAACGATTCAACCTAAGAAAACAATTGCTTTCTTGACAAGTGCTCTCAAACACTCCTCTTGGGTGGCCTAAGTTTTCCGCTAGGACCCCAGCCAGTAACCTTGCTAGCTTTGACATTGCTGCTGCAAATTCCACCATCACTTCCCTGTTGATACAGGTCATCAAATTGATTAGAGTCTAGCTACCATATAATAACACAGGCATCTTAGAAGAAAGGGTGACTTCAATGACTGTTAGGACGGCTTCTGAAGCTAATCAAGATATTTATATTTTTATCGCCTGATCATGTTGTGGTTAGTTACAAATTAAATATGTGGGACTAGAACATGGTGCCTGGGGTTGTAACACTAAAGAGTATTATGAAGTTATTTTCCTGATCCCACGAGGAAAATAGTGCATGAAACTCCATTAGACTCGAGATTGAATTGAAATCAAGTGTTAAAGTTTTGGTGACTGTCTTTTGAAAAAAAAAAAAAAAACAATGAAAGGAGCCAGTCAAGAACGTAGATTTTGCAAGTTAAGAGTTGTGCTGTTCAAGTTAATTTCTAGAGGCAAACTGGTGGAGAGAGACCAAACTGGAACATGGTGAAAATAGAGAAGCACCTTAAAGAGCTAAACTCCCCATAGCAAGCTTGCTCAAAAACTTTTGAGATAGGAATGTGGAAAGCTTCAGACCAGGAGAATTGCTTTGGACAAGTAGCTGTTGGAGTTCCCCATCTATAAGAGTTGTTCAAAACCCCACAGGTCACCTTTTTATCAAAAGGTGTTTGAAACAACTTCACTTGTTCCCTCCTCATATTCCGAACCAGCTCAGGGCTTATACCATGGTTCACTACTTGGAAGAATCCCCACTCTGACGAAGCTCTGCATATAGCGTCAGCACAAGCTAGCCGCACCTTTTCGTTGGTGCTCCTTAGACAACTGAGGTCGATCAATGGGAGTTGGCAATATTCTTCCATGAGAACAATACCATCTGGGAGGTCACTGCGTTCGGGTGTAGGAATCTGAGGTGGGAGGCGTGAAATCTCTCCATAATGGTGAAGAAGAGGTGGGCTTGAATCAATCATACTTACTGGTTGGCTAGTAAGATCGTGCATGATAGGATTCAAAGATGGCAAGTGCTTTTATATAGATTTCAAGGGGGGAGGGATTGATGAGGACAAGGAACACAAAGAGGAAATAACAAGAGGAGAGCTCCCGAATTGTGACAGTTGTCACAAGGGGTGGATTTTCACTCTGGAATTGTGAAAGACAGAGAGAGGGAGAGACCAAGTCTTAACAAAGATACAGTAAAAACAATGTTTGATGAACAGCCAGAAATGAGAAAGCTTAGCAGCGGGAGTGGGAGATGACAATATGAACGGAACCAAACCTACCTTGTCCCTCTCTCCCTCTCTCTCTGTCTTGACTTTGTTGAAAAATGTTTATTTAATTAATTTGTAGGGGCCTTTCCTGTTAGATTGCCGATCGATGTTTTTCTTTTCCAATAGACCAAAAGGAGTGAAGGAAAACTATTCTTCGCATATATACTTCGACCCTTTTGTTTTGTTTTGTTGTTTTTTCATGTACCTTTCCAAATTGTTAATAAAAATTTAAGTCCATTAGTAAAAGAAGAAACGCCAGAATTGTCTTAGAGTTGCATTCCCAACTCCTTTCCGATAAGGGGAGGGAAAAGGCTCATCAAATCTTTTTGCCCCAGCAAGTAGCAGAAGGAGCTGGCCTTGAATCCGCAGGTCTTGCATTGCACATGCCTCGCCTAGTTAGAAGCAATTGTCTGCCTCATCGAGCGTGTCGTCGTGTGTACAAGAAGTCGTTCATGACTCTCTCCCACACATGCATATAAGGGCGAGAGAGAGCATCAAGTCTTACTTGACTGCCTTAAAGATTAAAAAAAAAGGGACAAAATCTGTTTCCACAGGTTTTACTTGGTTTCACATTTACTGGTTGAAACAGATCATAGTTATGAGTTTGGTTCAAAAGTAATTTTTTTAAAAAATTAAATTTTATTTATTTATTTTAATATTATTTTGATGCATAAATGTGAAAAATATTATTTTAATATATTTTTTTAAAAAAACATTTTAAAAAATAAATCGACACTGTCCTTTAAAAAACCCCGCAGCTCGAGAATCAAAAAGATTCTCTAGTGTTGCCACTGTTTACGCTTTATCATGAGGCATGGCAATCGAAAAATGAAGGCAGGCAGAATTATTCAAAATACACCCACAAAAAAACAAAAAGCGGCAAAGCAAGCAGCTGAGAACTAAAATGGAATCTAGGACAATGTTGATTTGACTGTATGGCTGCTTCCCTCGCAAGTCATTTTGTCAGCGCTGTGTGTGTGTGTGTGTTTGTAAATTTTTCAGTCGGCAATGGCAATAAATTTTTTATTATTACTCCGTCAATGTTTTTATCTAAAATGACCGACATAAATTATTATTTTTTGGTCATTGTTTTCGTTGCTAAACCAGGAATTATTTTTCATCAATATTTTTATTCTTTTTCTTTACTTTTTTAGTAGTCAATCTTATTATGCTATGAAAGGGACCTGATAAATATAACAAAACAACCTTGAAATTTAGGTCATTTATTTGAATATTTTAAGGGTTTTTTTTTTTAATTTTAAAAAAATCTCTTCTCTGTACTTGTTTCCGTCCCTCTCAAGTCACTTTATATATATCGCAACATAATTATATAAGATGTTTCTATGTTATCCTAGTAATACCTTTTGTTTATTGTCTCTTTACTTAATTAATCAATGAAATTTAAATTTTAAATCAGAGTGGATGAAGTGAGATTTTAAAAATTCTCAGTAATTTGATGATGAAATCTTTACACACCCCTTAATTTTAATATTTAATATTTATCTTAACTATGAGATATATAGCTTAACTAGTCATACTCTAGATCATTTGTTCTCTAAATATTACCTGTTCGAGTTTCATAAACTTTAGGGTTATTGGAGATTTACTCGTGAGATTAGTCGAGGTATGCACAAATTAGCTCGAATATCCACGCTAATATATATATATCTTGATGAAAGACGCAATTTAATATTAATGGTGGAAAGTTTATAAGAGGATATTATTAAAAAAAATAAAAAAAAAACTGCCATGCATCCTCAGTCCTCACCATGTCAGTCACTATAGCTTAAGTAAACTCCAAGGAGCAACAGAGGAGTAGCATGGCATCATTAACCGAACAGTCAGGAGATTCAAAAGGATATTTCCTCCTCTTTTTCGATCAACAAAATCAAAGTGGTTGAAAAATGTAACAAATTAATGCTTCTTAATCTTCAAATTAATTAATGCCTTCAGATTTCTCTCTCACCGGGTCGACATGACCATGTCGAGCGATGTTTTTTCGATGAAACGTTTTCTTTATCTGATTATGCATCGAGTTTTCTTTTTCGATGGACTTTAAATGGTGAGTATTTTCTGAATATCAATAATTAAAATTGATTTTAAAAAAATAAATCACTTGACTATATTTTCTCTAATAAGTGAAAGTAAAGACTTTATGCAAGAATAAAAATATGTCAGTATCTTTTTTATATATATATAAAAACGTCCCCAAATAAATAAATAAATAGACCGTAAAGTAGAAAGAGAATTCATCATCTTCGAAACCTGAACACTCATGAAAAAAGAAGAAGCTCACAAACCATACACTAGTTCTGTTTCAGAAAAGCATTCGATGGAGACCCGGGGATTGAGAAAGAAAAGCTTTAATTATGAATTAATAATATTATATTTCGGAATTCAAAAAAGGAATAATAAAACATGAGAGCACACATGTGCTGTAATAAATAGGAGAACCAGACATCGACAAGGGGAAAGAAACTATGCAATATGCATGAAAGAACAGGTTTCATATACAATGCTCGCAAAAGTAAAATTAAATAGCCATATGATGAGCAAACATGCAACGTTGGCTACACGATTCTCTCTCAGGCTAAAAGAGGCATGTGATCGACAAACATTGTGCCGCCCAGAAGAGCCCTGAATGCAACCGTGTTTTTTTTTTCTTTTTTTTTTCTGACGTGGCGTGCACTGTGCTGCCGACCATATACATGATGTTTTCTTTTCTAGTCGACACGTGCAAGCCATGTCTTAATCAAGCTTGTTTCTTCATTTAATTGCAGGAATATTAACATGGTCTTATATATTAACCTTATTCCATAAATTGATTAGGTATATTACTTGGAGCGTGATTGTTTTTTTAAAAAAATTAAATTTCTTTGTTTAAATTATTTTTTAAAATATTTTTATATCGTTTCAATATATTGATATCAAAACTAAATAAAATTAAAAATAAAACATGATTACGTATTTCTAAACAAAAAACACCTCATAATATTTATGCTATTAGTACACACAACTTTACAGGAAACAATATCATCAAATTAAGTTTCAAAATCCAACTAAAATGCTTCCACGGGGCCTCACATTAACTAAATGAAAATGGGTGGAGAATTGACCAAAAGGGCGACATCAGACCGTCTTCCTATGGCATTCAAAAGAATTTGATAATTACAATAAATTAAATGATATATATATATATATATGATGTCCACGCTTAATTGTTTGCATGTGCATATAATTCGATCATATATATGGTAAAGCTACACAAATAATACGTTGGACGTGAACCTTTTGTGCTTGGAAGAGCATGTGACTGCCGTTTCGAACCAAATTTTGTTGCCTACTTATAACTAAAAAAGATATTCGTCGTCGTTCGAGACAGACGACAAGATAAGCCTATCAGATTCACAGAACTCAAAGTTTATTATACCCTCCCCTTGCTTTATTGGACAAGTTGCCTTCTCATTAGGGGAATATATATATATATATATATATATATATATATGGAACTTTCTTGCCTATTTTTCACGACAGGGATCAAAGTCAACCCGAGATGCTCTATTAAATTGACTGTCCCTACAACTGTAATTGATG
>Ga0325414_1004761_pt1 | contig 14240 bp, 12 predicted proteins | sample PopdelMetagenome_8_FD_206183 | JGI IMG/M metagenome (GOLD analysis project Ga0325414, IMG submission 206183) | Populus deltoides microbial communities from Bellville, Georgia, United States - Leaf-PdKOR-R3 | ecosystem: Host-associated > Plants > Phyllosphere > Phylloplane/Leaf | place: USA...
ATGATATTAAAAATATTTACATTTAGAGCAAAGATTTTTGTAGGTGTCCATCATGGCAATAGTGATGATGTCCCAATTTGCACCAGATCAAATAAATGGCAATTAAGTAAACACCGATGAACTTTGCAAATCTGTAGCCCCGTAAATTTGTAAGAATACGGAGAATCAGGGATGGTCAGGGGAGCCCCGTAGCCATTAAAGGCTGGGGCCATTAATTGTCCACGCCAAGAACCCAATCCATCCCCATCTTCTCCCATCTTCTCTCCACCCGTCCCCCACATCTCCTTATCTTCCTCCACTACTGAGCACATGTAAGATAACTGAAACCAAAAAACTTTAACACTTTGGTTGCTACTGTTGTTTCCTTATCCTTGTCGAAATGGCTTCCATTTCTCTCCCTAAACACTCTCTGCCCTCTTTGCTTCCCACTCTTAAACCCATAACCTCATCTTCTCAAAACCTCCCAATTCTCTCCAAGTCATCGCAGTCACAGTTCTATGGCCTCAAGTTCTCCCATTCTACTTCTCTTTCAATCCCATCTTCTTCTTCGGTGAAGAATACCATTTTTGCCAAGGTACATTTTGCTCCACAATGAAAACTGTGTGCTTTATAGCATTCATTTGTTGATTGATTGGTTATTTCCGGTGTCTTTAGGTAAACAAAGGACAGGCGCCACCATCCTTCACTTTGAAAGATCAGGATGGAAAGACTTTGTCCCTCTCCAAATTCAAAGGGAAGCCTGTGGTTGTCTACTTTTACCCTGCTGATGAAACCCCTGGGTGCACCAAACAGGTGACTAAATCCCTGTCCAATCAAAGCTTTCATTTTTCTTTTCATGGGGAGACTACCAACTACGAAGCAAAGTTAAGATAATGCAGGCAAGATAAACGATTATAATTGCATTTTGAGTATCATCACAAGGTATCACTGTGAGCTTGATTAGAATATGCTAATTCCGCTATAAGAAAGTTTGGTTTCTAGGTCTGCCACTTGACCAAGAGAATCTTCAACTTTTTTCCATAACATTTATAAAACATGTTCGGAAGCCACTGCCCAGGAAGTTTGGTGATCCATTTTAACACTTTAGAAGGCACTATCTATTAAAAAATTTGCAATTATGTGTGTGTGGCTCCCCAATTACTTCAAAGGCCATCGTTAATGTAGGAGGGTTTTGCTTAGGAGTTTTCACCAGGGAAAAAAAAAACTAATTACTAGAAATTGATGAGAAGAGAGCTGGGTTGGAATGTTCATCAATTACAGGCATCTTTAGGTGGTGAATTTATATAAAAAAAAATTAAGTATTTTTGCAGGCTTGTGCTTTTAGAGATTCTTATGAGAAGTTCAAGAAAGCAGGCGCTGAGGTTGTTGGAATTAGTGGTGATGATCCATCATCGCACAAGGTAAAACCAAGCTTCCTTTTATCCCAGAGCAGGTTAATGTAAAAGATCTTATTTCTTTTTCCATTTCAACACTCAACAATTTGATTAATCAGTCTTAAATTAGTTATGTGTGTCTTTTACTATCCTCTATGAAATGCTAGATGCATCTGTGAGTTCTGCAATTTCAAATTGCAGAACAAATTTCTTGAATGACATTGTGCTAACAAATGGTGCGATGACTATAGGCATTTGCCAAAAAATACAGACTTCCATTTACATTGCTGAGCGACGAAGGTAACAAGATAAGGAAAGAGTGGGGAGTGCCAGCAGACCTGTTCGGGACCTTACCCGGGAGACAGACATATGTTCTGGACAAGAAAGGGGTGGTCCAACTCATCTACAACAATCAGTTCCAACCTGAAAAGCATATTGATGAAACTCTTAAACTACTTCAAAGCCTTTGAACCATCCATTCTATGTTGTCTTGCTCTTGTCTCCACCTTTTCCCCCATTAATCTATTTCTTGAAGGTATGAATAATTCTTGCTGTATCCAATCCCTTGTAATTACTAGTTATTATCTGGGTTTGGACCCTTTGTTTCGTGTAACAGAATACTCTTTTTTCCCTTCTCTTTCGTTATGAATGCTTGCTAAAATGTCGGTTGTCGTAGCATAATGAAATTGCATATAGATTCAATTGTTTGCAAAACCTTTCAAAGTTTTACAATGTTTCTGGTGTCAACCAAAAATAGGAAGGAGAACAATGGCCGAGGTCCATGCACATAATGTTCATGAGATGGATTTGTTTTTTAACAGAGGGACTAGTTTTTATAAACGCACTTTAAGTTACTTTTGGTCTTGTAAAACACGTCTTCTGTTGCTGATTTTATGGCATATAACTTATTTTTACTGCATGTTCAGAATGATGTATCTTCCCTTGTCGTTCTCTGAATGGCATGATAGCCATCTGCAAGATGCGTAGTCTTCAATGAAGTTTATAGATGAAATATGAGAAGATGTATGCCTATGTAAAATTTCATTACAGTAGAGCCAACCGTTGGCACATTAGAACTTCAAACACATTTGAATGGGATACGATATGCGAGTCACTACATAATAACTATCTAACTATCTGATATATTTGCTTTGTTGTGCTTGCTAGTTCCTGTGCTCTCTTGCCGTCAAATTCTTCGCTATCAGCAGCTACTGATAAACTTCAAAATCATACGCAGCAGAAATTTTCAAAATAATTCCTCATTCTTTATTTGAACGGCCCAGAACTTGGATTTCTCTTCTCTTTTGTAAAGTTAAATGGAGGTAATTTGATCGGGCCCAATCCATTAGAAACCAGCCATAAAACAGCCTACTGTGGTTTTTGGAGCGGGTTTCGAGGATTTTTAAAATTATAGCAACTATTATTTTTTAAAGTGTTTTTTTTTAATATATTAAAATAATATATGTTTTTTATTTTTTAAAAATTATTTTTAACATCAACACATTAAAATAATCTAAAAATATTAAAAACATATTAATTTAAAATAAAAATTAAAAATTAAAAAATTTTAAATTTTTTTAAAAATATTTTTAAAATGCATTGTCAAACATTATAGTATACAATGTGAAAAAAGGAGGCCGAATAGTTAATTTGCATTTATCACTAGCCATTGATGGTGAACGAGAGATTTTTCGATTGTGGATATTGGATTGAATATTTTTTTCTTTCAAAATTATATAGTGTTTAGTGATATTTTATTAGTTATTTTATGATCCACTTTAAAAGAAAAATAGACATAAAAAAAAACTTATCACTAATTAAAATTGATAAGAATATCTCCATCTAGCATTTCTTTCTCTATTTTTCTTTAAAGTGGGCTTATGGAGTGATTAATGGGATGTTTCTAGTTAATTAATATGTAATTAAGTTATATTTTATTAAATAATAAAAAAATAAATCGGGACTCATTTTACTAAAAAAATCACTGAATATACCAATCAGGGGATAATAGCGGTTGGTTGTGATGATTTATTTTAGAGTTGTATCACTGAATGGAATTTATTCTTGTGCTGGGATGGAACAAGCTGAGAATTCATAGATTCGGAATTTGAATATATCCACGCGTGAATCTCCAGCCACACGGTGTCTTACTTTGAGGAATGGAAATATCCAAGAAATTTGGAGGGGGGAAAAAAAAAAACTCTCGGCTGACAAACGTGTTGCATTTTGAACGTAGAATTTGAAAATGAAAGTGCACAGGTCTCAGAAGTCCAAATTAAAACCACAGTCTAGCTAATGCATAAAATGCAGCGACCACATTTTGAACGTAGTAAAGAAGTTCTGCCATCAAATTCCTGGCAAAGAGTCGGGTTAATCTTGTTGATTCAAAGATTCATCAATCACCACGAAGAACTGCTTTTCTTATATTTTAATCTTTCTTGAAGAGAATGTTTCAATACCGACCCAAAGATGGACCGAAGAAACCAGAAGATGCTTGCAAGTTGCTGTACAAAACTGGGAGAATACCCTTTTTCACGATAGCAAAGTTGCGAGTCAGACTACCAAATAATTGTTTTTAATTTTATGAAGACTGGTCAGATTTTGACTTATTTAATTTAATCTCTATGCAAACCTTTCTTGTACGTAAGCATTTGAATTAATATTGTACGTGGCAATGTATAAAACCTCAAATGTCCAATTAGCTACGAATGCAATATACATCAATCAAGTTACAAAGGAATTTTTTTATAGTTTTAAATTATTATTTTTTAGTGTTTTTAGATCGTTTTGATGTGCTGATGTTATAAGTAAATTTTTTAAAAATAAAAAAAAATATTATTTTAATGCATTTTGTAAGCCAAAAACACTTTGAGAAACAACATCTACCACACTTTTAAACAAGCACTTAGAACGTGAGTGTTAGTGCGTTCAACATGTGATGTAACTATCGTTGAATGTGATAACGTGCAAGTATTAGCAAGTCATATGTTGATATATAATTCAATCTCTTAAACTTTGAAGCATATGTTGATTGAGGTTCATTATGAATGGAGAAAGCTCTGTTGTCTCAGAGTGTTGATCAATCCACCATTAGAGAGTGCATACGGTTAGGCTAACCTTTGCATTTAACCTAAATTTAGTATTAAGGAATTGATGAGAAGTACCTTATTTCAAGGATTACTGTTTGATATGTTTTATTAGAATAAGTCTTTTAATATTAGAGTTGTTATTACTTAGTTCTCAATTTCTTTGTTTCATGAACCACGTAGCAAAGTTGAGTTATAGTGTGCTGTTTTTACTCATTTAGTTAGGATTTTATAAGGCTATAAAATGCTAGACACATTTGCTTTCATAAAATAAGTCATTCATTCAATTTGTCTTGAGTTCTTCATCACTTGCAATTCTCTTGATCATCTATTCATAACAAATTGGCATCAGAGCCACCACTCAGCTTGAGAAAAAGAAGAGTCGTAGTCTTTCAAGTGACTTATAAACACAAGAGAGCAAGATAAAGAGATGGCGAACAAAGGCAATGGAAATTTCATCCAACCATCCATACCACACTTTGATTGTCACTGACTATTGAAGCATGCTAATGGAGAATTTCATGAGATCCAAGGAATTTTGGAACTTAGTTGAGACAGGTTATGTGGAGCCAGAGGCAGGAGCAACTGTGACTGAAGCATAACAAAAAAGACTCGAGGAATTAAAGCTTAAGAACCTGAAAGTGAAGAATTATCTATTTTAGACAATTGATAGAACTATTATGGAGACCATCTTGAAGAAAGACACCTCTAAGCAAATCTGGGATTCAATGAAGAGGAAACACGAAGGGAATGCAAGTATGAAGTGTTTAATTCTTCAAGCACCGAGGAAGGAGTATGAGACCCTCGAGATGAAAGCAGGTGAGAATATCACTAAGTAATTTACTAAATTTATGACTATTGCCAATAAAATAAGGATTTATGGGGAGCAGGTGCAAGATGTAACAATTATGCAGAAGACCCTTAAATCTTTGATTGACAGATTCAATTACGTACATAGTCTATTCAATCAAAGAATCCAAGAATATTGATGTGCTCTCAATCAATGAGTTGCAAAGCTTATTGATTGTACATGAACAAAAGTTCCAGAAAAGTAGTAGGGAAGAACAAGCCTTAAAAGTGACACTTGAAGATAGGTTAGGAGGTAGAGGTCGAGGCAAAAGAGGTTTTAGAGGAGGGGAAAGAGGCAGAGGGCGTCAAGCCTTCAACAACACCACTATGGAGTGTTATAGGTGTTATAAGCTTAGCCACTTCCATTATGAATGTCCTACTATGAACAAAGAGGTAAATTATGCTGAATTGGATGAGGAAATAGAGATATTGTTAATGTCTCATATGGAATTGCATGAAGTTAGGCATGAGGATGCATGGTTTTTAGATTCTAGGTGCTTAAATCATATGTGTGGAGACAAAGCTATGTTTTGTGAGTTGAATGAGGGGTTTAGACATTTAGTAAAACTTGAAAACAATACAAGGATGACAGTGTTCGAGAAAGGAAAAGTCAAGCAGTAATTGGATGGCTTTCATCATGTTGTCACATATGTGTTTTATGTACCTAAATTAAAGAATAATCTTCTAAGTGTATGACAGTTACAGGAAAAAAGTCTAGCTATTCTTATCGAAATATGAATAAGCAAGATCTACCATCATGTGAGAGGTTTGATTATTCAAACTAGGATGATAGCTAATAAAATATTTGTATTGTTAGCAAAGACTCAAGTCAAAGAAGCTTCCTGTTTCCATACACCTACACAAGACCTTTCACATCTATGGCATTGCATGAACGACCATCTTAGTTATAAAGGACTAAGAACCTTTCAATACAAGAAAATGGTTCAAGGATTACCACAACTTCTTACACCATTTACAATGTGCACTACTTGTGTAGTTAGTAAGCAACACAAAGATCTCATCCCAAAAAAGAGCTAGTGGAGAGCATTTCATAAGCTACATCTCATTCATGCTGGCATCTATGACCCAATCACACCAATCTTAAACTGCAAGAAATGGTATTCCTCATGCTTTATTGATGACTATAGCAGAAAAGTATGAGTTTATTTTTTGGTAGAAAAATCAGAAGTTTTCCGGTCTTTCAATTATTTTAAAAGTTTGTTGAAAAAGAAATTGACCAATTTATTAAGTGTTTCAGAATTGATAGAGGTGGTGACTTCAACTATATGGAATTCAATGAGTTTTGTAAGCAAAATTGAATCAAAAAGCAGCTCACCACAACCTACAATTCTCAACAAAATAGAGTGGTTAAAAGGAAAAATAGGACAATGATGAACTTGGTAAGGTCTATGCTTTCAGATAAGAAGATTCCCAAAACCTTCTGGCCTAAGGTAGTGAACTGGACTATGTATGTATTGAATAGTGTTGCATTTTTACAATTAAAGAAATGCTTCTAGAAGAAGCATGGAGTGGAGTGAATCCCTTAGTTAAACAATTTAGAGTGTTTGGATGTGTGGCACATGTCCATGTGCTTGATGCGAGATGAACCAAACTCGAAAACAAGAGCTTTTGTTGTGTACTGCTAGGTGTGAGTGAAGAATCCAAAGGTTACAGGTTCTATGATATTCCTATTGAAAAGAGAGTTATGATTAGCACGGATGTAATTTTTGAAGAAGAAAAATAATGGGACTGAGATATGAGTTACATGGAGCAGTTACTAATGGATTTAGAATGGGGAGAAAAAGAGAATGACACTAATAAAGATGAAACAAATGGCAGTGAAGGTAATGAGACAAGTGAGAATGATATTGAAGGCATAGAAAATGCTTCTTTAAATACAACAAATGAAGAGGATGTTAGACCGAATGAGAGAAGAGAGATAAATGCTCATGTTTGGATGAGAGACTATGTCTCTGAAGAAGGGTTATCAAAGGAAAAAAAATGAGTTGAATATAAAACTTGTAGCTCCTGATGATCCACTAAGCTATGGAGAGGTAGTAAAGAGTTACAAGCGAAGGCAAGCTATGGATGCTAAATAAGGTCAATTCAGAAAAATGAGACATGAAGTTTGACCGAATTACTAGTTGGAGCTAAGAAGATTGGAGTGAAATGGATAATAAGATCAAGCTTAATGAGTTTGGTAAGGTGGATAAGTTCAAGACCCGGTTAGTTGCAAATGGTTATGCTCAATAACATGGTATGAACTACACAAAGGTATTTGCCCTAGTTGCAAGGATGGACACTATACACATAATCATTGCTCTAGCTGCTCAGAGAAGTTGGCCTATCTATCAACTCGATGTTAAATCCACTTTTCTCCATGGAGAATTAAGTGAGGATGTTTTTATAAAGCAACCAAGAGGCTATGAGTAGAAGGGAGGTAAGCACAAGGTTTACAAACTACATAAGGCCTTGTATGGATTAAAACAAGCTCCTCAAGTTTGGTTTAGTCGCATTGAGGCTCACTTAACTCATGAAGGGTTCTAGAGGTATATTAGTGAGCAAATCTCATTTGCCAAGCAAAACAGTAGAGGTAAAATTTTAATTGTTAATGTTTATGTCGATGACTTGATCTTTATTGGTGATAATGAGCAAATGATGTTAGAGTTTAAAAAGTCAATGATAAAGGTATTTAATATGACTGATTTGGGAAAAATGAGGTTTTTCTTGAGTATAGAAGTGTTACAAAAGGATAATGGGATTTATGTCTATCAAAGAAAATACACACTAGAGGTTCTAAGAGATTTTGGAATGGGAGAAAGTAATGCAGTGATGAATCCTATTGTTCCTAGTTTCAAAATTGGGAAAAATGAAGAAGGTGACAGAATTGATGAGACCTACTATAAAAAAAAAATTAGTAGGTAATCTTATGTATATTACTGCTACAAGGCCAAATATAATGTTTGTTGTAAGCTTGATACGCAGGTTTATGGCCAGATCAACAGAACTTCATTTGCAGGTTGCAAAAAGAGCACTACAATACTTAAAAGGCACTGTTGATTATGAAATATTTTACAAGAAATGTGGGAACAAGGAGTTGGTTGCATTCACTGATAGTGATTATGCATGAGACTTAGAAGATAAAAGGAGCATATCTGGTTATGTTTTTATGCTAAGTGGAGAAATGCTAAGTGGAGAAGCAGTTTGTTGGTCTTTAAAGAAACAACCTACAGTCACTCTTTCAATAACTAAAGCCGAGTTTGTGGAAGCTGCAACCTATGTTTACTAAACATTATGGATGAGAAGGATTCTAGAGAAGTTGAGTCATGCACAAGTTGGTTGCACTACTATGATGTGTGATAACAGCTCAACCATCGACTTCTCAAAAAATCATGTTATACATGGATACAGTAAGCACATTGATGTGCAATTTCATTTTCTACATGATTTTACTCGAGGTGGAGTTGTTGAGCTTGTGCATTGTGGTTTTCAAGATTAAGTGATAGATTTATTGACTAAACCACTTAAGTTGAAGGCATTTTTAAAGCTTCAAGATCAATTAGGAGTATGTACGATGCTTGGAGTAAACTAATTACTTATACAACAATTAAAGGGAGGGAATGATAAGAAATACCTTATTTCAAGGATTACTATTTGGCATGTTTTATTAGAATAAATCTCTTAATATTAGAGTTGTTATTGTTTAGCTGTCAATTTCTTTTCCATATAGTATTAGTTGAGTTATAGTGTGTTGTTTTTACTCACTCAATTGCTTTCATATATAAAATAAGTTATTCATTTAATTTGTCTTGAGTTCTTGATCACTTACAATTATTTTGATCATCTGTTCACAGCAGAAATAAGAGAAAGAAATATTTAAAGAAAGAAACATATAATTAATAATTGATTTTTTTTTAACATTAAGTTGTAGGAACTCATGTTGTTTTACGCGAAAATGAAAACTTTATTCGACTGCTTATGGGTTGCTAGGTTATATCTATGTTAAATAAATAAATTATTAATTAATTCTAACATAAACGAGCCAACAAATAATTATATATAAAAAAAAATAAATCAGCATGAGCAATATTTCTCCAAACATGTATACTTTGAATTTAGTTGTCTTTTACATAAGATATTTATGAGAAATAACTTGCGAAATAAAAGTCTACATCCATGCAAGAAGAATAAAAGGAAAATAAATAATCATTCAGGTCATGAATTTGTATTTCACAATAATGTAAGGGTAACTATTCTAGCTAGCTAGTTTATTAATTTAACATGTAAATATGAGAACCCTGCAACAAAATAACATAACATAACGAATGAATTCCGTTATTGTTCTTGCGATAGACTCTTATTTCAGTTCATAGTCCCTACTACCGTAAGGGCTGAATGCTTCTGATAGCATGTTATTCTTCCTCCAGGAGCTCCATCCCATTTCTTCACAGATCTCATCACTGTGGTTGATACTGAAAGTTGAGATGCAATGCCTCTTATAAAACCTTGTAGTCCTCTTTGCAATTTCAATCTCTTTAGAAACCTGTTCAAGCATCTTGTCAATAGTCGGGAGCTTAAATTTGTTGTCAATAAGTCGTGCCAGCCAAATGCTGCGCAGCTCTGATGTGTGAAGGTTCGCAACACTCTCTATGAATCCCAAAAAAGCCATGTTTGGTATCAATGGATGAACAGTTCCCCTGCAACGCAAATCAAGAAGTTATTATTAGGACCACCTCTTCTGATAAACAAGTTGAAGCTATTGCCACGGATTTAGGTTTTGAAAAGCTTACCTGTACAGGGGCATAACACCAGAACGGGCATCCTCTAACAAACTGCAAAAAGGATCCGGTAAGATGTCTTTGAGCTTTCTCTTCCCATCAAAACCAGTTGCAAATATGACAACATCAGCCTCCACTTTAGTGTTGTCCTCAAATTCAAGTCCTTCCTTATTGAACCACCATTTTGATGCCTTTTTGAACACAATCTTCCCCTTGTCTGCCTCAGAAAAGAAATTTTCTGGCATGATTGCCATCTGACAAGATGCATAGTCTTCAATGAAAGGGTGATCTGGTTTTAATCCATATTTCTGCAGAGGAAGTTTGTGGAGGAGATAGGACTCTATAAACTTGGAAACTACATGCCTCTGTGAAATTCCATTACAGTATTAGAACCAGTCACACCATTAGCATTTTAGGACTTCAAAATGAATCGAATATGTCAAGATGTGCTCACCATGGGAGATAGCAGCAAGCAAAGCATAGTCCTGAGGAGACTTTGGTTTGGCCTTTCGTGTATGAACTGAGAAGATCTTGTGGAAAAGAACAAGAAAAATGGCAAACCCCATACCCAGTAATGGGGCACAGTCCAATGTAATGTCCTAACAACCATGGTGCACGGTTGCCCTTCAGGACCTACAACACATTCAAACATGACATCTTGATTTAATTAGTAAAACGGAGAAGAATAGTTTCTGAAATTTCTGTTTTTGGAAATAAAGAAAAGAACTTGATCATCCATTTCTTTTCAGCGAAAACAATTCCATATATTTTTGCTCCACCATCGCCAAAAATCATGTGTGCAAATTAAGTATGTGAAGAATCAAGATAGATATGGGACAGGTGGTTTTCTTTTTTCTTCGTGGAAAACTGTCCCTTGATCATCAAACATGCAAGAGTCAAAGCTGGAACGTTAAATGGCTGAAAACATGTGCAGTCAATAAGTCCACACATGATCTATACTTTCATTGTAGATTCTGAGAATTGACCACGAGATGGCTTTTTTTCTTTCCATTAGCATGACTTGTGTTACCATGCACGCTACATCAATTTAACGTGGAACATCATTAATTCTAACCATTCAAAGATTTATTGCTGTCTCTGCTACTTTTTCTGGGACCAAACTATGACGCTATCAACACGTAAGATCACACAACAACAGCAGCAGCAAAAATGTCCAGAGGTGTCTTTATATATATTATATTATTTTATATCTTAGACTCGAAATATGGCCCATTAATTAAACAATAAGCTGTGGAGAAACTGGTGAGGCCATCACTTGTACCAGAAAAGGAGGAAATTGAAAGCAATTGCTGTGGGACTTACAAGAGAGAACATATATTCAAAAACTACTTGCTAAAAGTTCGTGATTTACGTGTATGGATCATATAAGATATAATTAAACCAGATTTTAATCTTTTTTTAAAAGAGAGAGAGAGAGAGAGATGTGGAAATTAATAAAATTTAAAATTGATCAAACAAAATCTATTTAAGATTAATACTTGTGTTTGTGTGGGTGTATAAGAAAAAAGAAATGAAACTTCTATTAAAGATCCTGTGAAACTTATATATTAACATATGAAAGAAACAAGTTGGCCGTTGACATGCAGATAAGTTAGTTTGTGTAATATTATGAATATGCAATTCATCAAAAGCATGAATGAAGCATATTTAATTAATTAAGCCGAGCTTGTACCTTGGTTTGCCTCAGCGCACTCAAGAGCTAAATCAATAGCTGATTTTTTGAAGCCAACGACTGCCACCTTCTTTCCCTTATGCAGTTGAGTAGCCGCTTCCTTGTCAAGCTTGCAGTAATCTAGGGAATGCATCACCTTGCCCTTGAATACTTCGGGGCCTTTCTTGAGTGGGAACTCAGGAATCTTAGGTATATCTCCATACTTTCCAGTGCAAACGACAAGAAATTCGAACGCGTACCACTGAAAGGAAGCAAAATACGAATAATCAGCAAAGAATATTGACAGTATATATGTACAATAGCCAAGACAGTCTTGAAGTACATCTGTATATTAATTAACTAGCAATTGAGCTATGTTGATGGGAGAAAAGAAAATAGCAGTATTAGTTTTGAAGCTAGTGTAGGAAAAAAAAAAAACATTAGTAAGGACCTGAATGGTATCAGATTGTTTGCTTTGCACAGCAACCTCCCATACCGGCAGTCCTGGCAAAAGGCTGCCATACTCCCCGGGTTCGCCGCTATCAGCTGGTTCGCGGCCACCAACAAACCGGACCTCCACCACCTTTGAGTTGAACATCACGTACTTCATCACATCAAAACGCTCAGCATAGGATTTCAAGTAATCCAATATCTCAATATAAGAAGGAAAACTTGGGTCATCTCTGTTAGGCCAGGGAAAATCAGTGAATTCATAATCACCGCGAGGGGATTGAAGTTTTGTAGAGCTGTAAGAGCAACTTTTCCACACCCCTCCAATGGAGTCACTCGCTTCAAAAACCACTGGATTGTAGTTAGATAGCTGCTTAGCAACAGCTATACCACTTACTCCAGCTCCAATGATGCCTATTTTTGAGACCATCATATCGCTTTGCCTAGCCATGAAAGTAATAATTTTGATAAAAATTATAATTGAACTTAGGTAAGGTGCAATGTGATGCTTGAGGTTTAATTCCTATTTATAGAATTAGAAGCACGTGAATTGACTTCAAGGAAGTGAAATAGAGGATATACGACCATTTCTAATCCTAATATTAAAGTAGTTGTGAGAAATTGGTTCGAGATCGAGACGAAATTTCTCCAACACATGGTTTCCTTTGCCCCTTTTGATTAAGATGGACGCAATTTTTCGATCAATTTCCTTGCACCTTCAAACCCTAATTAATATAAGACTGCTCACATGCATTTTATATAAATACATGAATGTATATACACACACAGTAAATACATGTTGTGCGTAGGGCTAGCTAATAATAATCACAAGAATAATAATAATAACAATAATAATGAAGTGAGAAATACCAAGACGACAAGAAAAGCAAAAACTTCCGTCATATGCAAGATTTTGATGCACGGTAACGCAGAATCTAAACGTACGTTATTAGAGCAAACCTTGAGTATTGTACGTTCTTGCTAGAATTTAAGTGGAGGTGGCGAGTATTTATGCAGCTCTACTTTATAGGGTCAGAAATTTGAATCTAATTGCTTAGTAATTAATTGCGATTTTAAGAAATTAACTTGGTGATTAAGAAAAAAAAATGTTCATTATTTCAATTAAGAGATTAAATCTTTAGGTCACCACTCAAGGAAAAAATAATAATTAAGTGCACTCTAGCTGTCAAATTAAATTGTTGGGACTTCTGGCATTCAATCAGCTATAGCTAATAATCTTTAAACTCACGTGCTGGAGAAATTTCAACTCAATTTTGGAAGAAATTAAAAGAATCCATGCAAGAGTTAGGTTTCTCTATCTTTTCTGTATTTGTCTGGTACTAGCAGCACGTTTGCGATCATAGCTGGAACCAATACTCTTGCTTGTCTTGTAACCTAATATACTGCTCGGTTACAGGGGTTTCCTCCATCAAGCCATCAATTAAGACTTATTTTGAGTGAAAATTTATGAAGATTTTAACATGATATTTCTCGGCTTGTTAAAAAAATTATGGCTTAATCAGCACGCTTTGAATGTTCCTTGTTTTTAATTGTGCTCGTGTTTTGAGCGACTAACTTTCTTTCTAGTTTGTTTACCAGTAGTTGAGTGTCTTGATTTTCTTGCTTGTTTGTTTTCTAATAAAGTGGCTCTTTTATGTAATGGATCTCAATATATAACATCAAGAGCAATGCTTATAATTTTAGAAAATATTTAACCTCCAATCACCATATACAACATTAATAGAATTGATTGAGGTCATTGTTGATACAACTTTAAGAGAGAAAAACCCACACAAACTCACCCTAAAATCAATGAAAGCTACAACTTTACAATTTTCTCTTTCTAGCTCTCTTTGATTCTCTTATCATTCCACACATTTATTAATGTATATTACAAACCTATTTATAGAAAAATAAAATGCTCCAAAAGTCATTAATCATGTCACTTAGCCTCGAAATATCTTCTTCATTCTTTCAATAATGGTTACACCTGCCATTGAAAAACGCTCTCCTCTTTTAGAATGCAAATCTA
>Ga0325414_1004764_pt1 | contig 14239 bp, 14 predicted proteins | sample PopdelMetagenome_8_FD_206183 | JGI IMG/M metagenome (GOLD analysis project Ga0325414, IMG submission 206183) | Populus deltoides microbial communities from Bellville, Georgia, United States - Leaf-PdKOR-R3 | ecosystem: Host-associated > Plants > Phyllosphere > Phylloplane/Leaf | place: USA...
AAACACTCACTTCAGATTTAAAATAAAGTATAATTTATAAGTACCTCATTCTTCTTCTCGCACTTGAAGCAAAAGGCATTAAAGTTTCGAAGTCATAAAATCTTGAGTCGTTACTTAATAAACATTATACATGGTTTTGGTTTTATGGTTTTTAGAATGTAATAATGGTTATTTTTTTAAAATATATTAAAATAATTTTTTATTTTTTAAAAAATATTGTTAATATTAACCTACCAAAATAATTAATTTTAAAAAATATAGTTTTAATCACGTTTGAAATGATCATTATTGTCAATCATGGCGATTGCCATTAAAAGGTTCTTCTCGTAATCTTTTTATCTAAAGTCTCGCAATCATGCTCGAGACAGCCTAGCATTAGAAAATGGAGCAATGAAAACATACCCACTCACTAGAGCACGGGTGATTGATTGGCTTTGCCTCTTCTTCTTCAAAAAAAATAAAAATAAAAATAAAAATAAAAATGCTCAACTGGCTTTGCCATTTGTATGAATTATCTGCTACCGTAAGAAAACATAGAGAAAAGTTGTCTGCGAGAGAGAGAGAGGATTTATCATGAGGGCCGGCACTGCAGTTGACAATGCTAAAATCATATTATTTTTATTTCTCCTTTATATACAAGCCAGTGAAGTTGCAAGAAATTTATTTTAATTTAGTGCTAAAATTGTTCTTGACAATGAATTGGGATTTATTTTGATATTTTAAATGAAAGCACTCAGACAAACAAGTGGACGAAATATTTTGATTATAGCTAAATTTGGATGAAAGAGAGATGATATTATCCAATTTTTATTACATTTAGGATGAAATCAATAAAATAAAAGTTTTGAGACTCGATTGGTAACAAGTAATAAGTAAGGGCTAAATTGAGTTTGTCTAAACTTTAATTCTGTCTCAAAAGCTTATCTTTGTTCACACCTTTGAAACAAAGAATATAGTGCGTCAGACTCTGATTTCATACTTCAACGCACATACATACCTTCTCTACTGTCTGAAACTTCAACAATTAATACTAAGAAAACGCTCTCAAGATAAATTAACTTAAAAGAAATTGAATTCTACGCTACAGAGAGAAGGGAAAAGACGTTAAGAAAATAAGAAAAAAAAAAGGAGAGGAAGAAATTGCGGAGATGCACTGTGAAGGTTTTGATGTGCTGTGGGCTCAGTCAGTGCTTTTTTTCCATGAAAGGTACTTTCTTTTGGATGATTGTTCTGATCCCAGCTGTTTTCTTTGTCCATATGGTAATGAGTTTATATTACTTTCCCATTTTACCTTCCTTTCCAATCATGCTCTCTTTGTTGATTTTCCGGGGCATATAGTTCATCTAGATTTAGCTGGACTTTTCTTGTTTTTTAGCTTTTTACTTCCTTTTTACTTTTCTTTAGCTTGTGCGGTGCTGAGGTCTGGGTGGTTTATTGACGTGGTCGGTTTTGGTGAAGTAGAATTGAAAGATACTGGCTGTTTTTTTCTTTTCAGGTGATCATTCGGATGCTTGAACTCTACGTTTTTTATTTTTTTTTGGTTTTAAGGGCTTGAAATGTGTCGAGAAGCACTAAGTTCTTATAAAGATTGTATTTTGGGTTTATTCTTGTTCAGTTTTAGTCATGGTTTATTAGGACGGCAATGTAGATTTCTTTTGATTGTTAAGAAAAACCTATCGATTCAATATATTTGAGAGATCACAGATTCAGACACTTCCATTTTTTCCATGATCCTAGAATTACATGGCATGTAATTAGAACATGGTTATTTTGTTGTTTTAATTTCTCAAGGGGTTTTGATCTTGATCTTGATTTTGTTTTGGAACAATATCAAGGGTAATGAAACATTATGAGACTTAAGAATTGGATAAAAAGGTGGGGACTTGGCGTTAGAGGGAAATTGTGGAAGATGATGAAGTGCATACGTTCTGGGGAGCAGCTACGATTAGATGACATGGCCTCCTCTTCAGAGTCCTTGGCAACTCGGGACTACTCAGTCAGTTATTCATCTCAAGCTGCTGGGGTAGATACAAAGGTTGAGAATAGCAACATTGAAGAAGCAGAGTCATCCCTTCGTGAGAGTGGTTATCTCAACTATGAGGTAAAAGAATTATATCTTTTTCCCCCTCAAACAGAATTTAATGGAAACACTTATGGTGATCACGGCCACTTGAAGGAATCTTTAAATTGAACAGTAAAAGAGTTAATAAATGTATAATTCTTCATGTTGAATCTGTAAAGAAGACAATGGAAAAGGCTACGCAATGAACTGTTACCTGTGACCCGGAATTTATCTGTTTTGCACCTCTTGGGCGTGGATACAGGGATTTCCTTATACGTTATGGTGGTCAAATAAAATTTCATTTTGCCGTGAATGAAACCATAGGATAACCATTTTGGGGTTAGCATATTGTGCGTGCGCACATGCCTGTGTTTGGAGATGAAGCATATAATGTTTTGACCCCATTCAAGGTCAAACTATGGAGGCGTCAATCAAAGAAGTATTAGGAGAGAGGAAAGGTAGAGTCTATTTGGGGCTTTCACCAGAGGCTTGCATTTTTCGTAGGTCTCATTTATAAGATTTGATGCTTTGTTTCTGTTTTATTTGACACAGCTTGCTGCACTTCATCAAAATTCGTGTTTTTGTTGAATCTTATAGTGTAACTTCACAATACTTCATGAAGCTAAGCGGCCATCTAATTTTATAGGAAGCTAGAGCATTATTGGGAAGGCTTGAGTATCAAAAGGGAAATATAGAGGCAGCACTTCAAGTGTTTGAGGGAATTGACATTGCTTCTGTGAGCTCTAAAATAAAACTCTCCCTTTCTAGAAGATGTGAACAAAATCGACGTCGTTCTCAAAGTGATGCTGCCCCACCCATGTCTATGCATGCTATTAGCTTACTTCTCGAAGCTATTTTTCTCAAAGTAAAATCGTTGCAGGGTCTTGGACAGTTTGAAGGTAAATTTTTGCATCCTTTTTGGTTTTCCATTTTATATTATCTTTAGTTGGGTGCAAATGAAACTTTGGGATGGAAATGCTGTGGTTTGATTCTGGAGAGCCACTGGTTTGGCGTATCACTCTTAGGACCCTGCGGTGGCAGGACTGCCATTGAGCAGCAGGCTTCTTGGAATTCAGTTTGCTTGGATATTTCAATTATTGTGTTGATCCAAATATAAAAAATAAATAATTGTAGAGGCACCTTTCCTTGTTATAAGAGAAAAGGATGGCATATATCAAGCAGTCATATGTTGCCTGGTTCTTATAACTATTGTGCCTAAGTTTTCTCTGTGTGTTATTGTTGTATATGCAGCAAGTTATTTGATGCACCTTTAGAAGTACCCATAGCATGAGCACATGCGCACGGTGATGCAAATGATGAAAATATGAGATAAAGGAATTTAGATTGCTGTATGCAATTAATGTATATATTATTTTTTTCTGTATGGCTAACTTTCCTTCCTGACCTTCGTTTGCAGAAGCTGCTCAATCATGCAAAGTGATTTTGGACACTATTGAGACTGCATTGCCAGAAGGCATACCAGAAAGTGTTTCTGCAGATTGTAAACTACATGATATTCTAAACAAAGCTGTTGAACTGCTTCCAGAGTTATGGAAACTCACTGGGTCTCCCCAAGAAGCTATCTTGTCGTACCGGCGGGCTCTCCTATATTATTGGAATCTGGATACAGAGACCACATCTAAGATAGAAAAGGAATTTGCTGTTTTTCTGTTGTATAGTGGTAGCGATGCAAGTCCTCCTAATCTCCGTTCACAGGTGGACGGATCTTTTGTACCAAGAAACAATATAGAAGAGGCTATTCTTCTGTTATTAATTCTATTAAGAAAATTTGCTGTCAAAAAGATTGAGTGGGACCCGACAATCATGTATCACCTTTCTTTTGCACTATCTATTTCAGGGGAACAGAGAGCACTGGCCCATCAGGTGGAAGAGTTGCTTCCAGGGATCATGGAAAGGAGAGAAAGATATAGCATTCTCGCTCTCTGTTATCATGGAGAGGGTGAGGAAATGATTGCTTTGAATCTTCTGAGGAATTTGCTGTTTAACAGAGGAAACCCAGACTGTGTTTTGGAATTATTATTGGCTTCAAACATTTGCGCAAAGAATACGGTTTGCGTGGAAGAAGGGATAAGTTATGCTTCCAGGGCGCTTTCTGAGTTGTGTGGTAGATGCAGCCAGATGGAAAGTGTTGCAAACTGCTTACAGGGTATTTTACTGTCAACTCAATCCAGATCAGTTGCTTCTGATTCTGAGAGAATTTCAAAACAAAGTGAAGCACTTGAGATGCTGGAAAGTGCTGAAAAAATGATGATAGAAAGAGATCCATCTATCATATTCCATCTCAGTCTAGAAAATGCTGAGCAGAGAAAGTTGGATGCTGCCCTTTACCATGCGAAGCAGCTTTTGAAACTGGAGGCTGGGTCTAGTGTTAGAAGTTATATCCTTTTGGCTCGAATATTGTCAGCTCAAAAACGGTTTGTTGACGCAGAGAATGTAATCAATGCTGCTCTAGATCAAACTGGGAAGTGGGATCAAGGGGAACTGCTGCGGACAAAAGCTAAACTCCAGATTGCACAGGGGCAATTAAAGAAGGCCATAGAGACCTACACTCGTCTTCTTGCTATCATCCAAATTCAAACTAAAAGCTTAGGTGCTGGGAAGAAGCTTGCAAAGGTATGTGGACTGATTTACACACCTGTCCCAGTGACACTCTGAGAAAACATTTGTTAGGACGTTTAAATTGCTAATTTTTCACCAACCAGAAAAGTCAACACTTTAAAAAAAAAGGGGGAACCTTGTCTTAATCTTTGAGCATAATCCTTTCAAAGCATATACAATTTATTTTTTCTGAATTGAATATGCACCGGGAAATTGTTTTAATGAAAACAAGGGTTTGCTCGTTTGATGATTTGATCTTTACTTTTGACTCTCATGAAGTACTTTCTTGAAAGTTAACTTTCCTTGCTGTTAATCTCTAGAATCCATAATATAGCTGTTTGAATGTAATATCACCAGGAACCTTGTTTGATCTTTCAAGAGTATTTTTGCAGAAAATAGATTTAAATTTTTGAATGAGTACTGTGGCTTCATAAATTTTGTATTTCTTTTATAATGCACAAAACTATAAATATTTACAGTCTTCAAAATACAAAAGTGCCTTTGAATATATATTAAAATCTGTCAAATTTCCTAAGAGTAATCGTAGTTTAACTACATTGTGAAACCAGAAATAGATTTATGGTACCATGAGCAGTACTTGCAATAGTTTACGAAGAATTTATGTTTTTCAACCTTGAGATGAGAGTTGGACTTGCCATGTTTTATAAAGTTTTCATGGGAAATTTTTGTGGAAATTTTTGTCCGGTGAATAACCTAATTCTGATGAGCTTTCTAGGACCAGCTATTCTCATCTCAAAGTCTATATGATTTGAAAAGCTTTTGGGTTCTACCATTGCTGTGAGAGGTGAAAAGAACTAAAGTTTGGGTTGGAACCCATGAAGCCTGTGCTGAGGCAAAATAGTAGTATTGAATAGCACAAATATGTTTTCTCTAAATCATTTTTCCGTACATATATATACATATACACATAAATCTACAGAATCAAAGAAACAGCTGGAGTTTGGAAATGGAAACATGGCACGATCTGGCTAATGTGTACACAAGTTTGTCACAGTGGCGGGATGCTGAGGTCTGCCTTTCAAAATCAAAGACTCTCAGCCCTTATTCTGCTTCAAGATGGCACTCCACAGGTGAGTAGATGTTAAAAAATTACGCACTCTCACCTTCATTATGTCTTTGTGTTTGGGCTGGTACACGCATGCACATGAAGCTACATATAATATATAAGCTGTCTAGTTTTAAGTGGAGGAGTTGTTCCCTTTTCTGCTCATTAGCTACTGTCAGCTCAGTTTTTTGATGTCTGGTAAGCTTGCGGGATGATGCTAGGGAATGGTTCCAAAATATAAGATTGCTTAAAACTATGGAATTGAATCTATAATGCGGAAAACTCATCTTGAAAGTTCAATTCTAGTCGTTTATGTTAGTTGCAGGCATATCATGTCATTTTCCTTGCGTAAGAGTTTTAGGTTTAGGGTACCAAATTAAAATATATATATATATATATATATATATATATATATATATATATATAGTTGCTTTAAGTCGCTCTGCAGCAAAATATGAATAGATTTTCTGCCAGATCTTCCTAATATATTGATATATAAACAAAAAAAAAAATGGTGATCATGTTAGGTTTACTCTATGAAGCAAAGGGCTTGCATCAAGAGGCTCTGAAAGCATTCAAGGCAGCATTAGATGCGGAACCCAACCATGTCCCAAGCTTGGTATCCACTGCCTGTGTCCTCAGGCGACTTGGTAGTCAATCAATACCAATTATCAGAAGCTTTCTCACTGATGCTATTCGACTTGACAAAACAAACCATTCTGCATGGTACAACCTCGGACTACTCTACAAGGCTGATCCCAGTGCATCAGCACTCGAGGCAGCCGAATGCTTCGAGGCTGCAGCGTTTCTGGAAGATTCAGCACCAGTTGAGTCCTTCAGTTGACTGCCTGATCTTGAAGTACATTTCTCTCCGTAAATCCCTATGTAGATTTGTGTTGTTACTCGAAATACTTGTTTGACATGCTTCAATGTATTGGAAATCTTTTTTAAGAAATGATTTGCTTTATTTGTAAGTTTAACCTCAAATTAATTCAGCTTATGGTAGTGGAAGGAAGTAATTATATTTATAAGTAATGTTTTCTGCACTTGGGGATTTAATTCAAGAGAAACATATTGAATTTGAACTTTCGGGATGATGAAGCTGGTGAATGGAAACAAACTCATGATAAAAATAATTTTTTTATTGAAATCTGTCAATGTAAAGATATTTAAATATTTTTCTTATTACATCTTTAATATACACTAGATATTATTCTTAAAGAGATTTTCTTCACTGCAATTGATCTAAATATTTACAATAATTTCTTAGAAGTAATTTATTTTTTTAATTATATATTCAAGTTTTTCATTGATTTATCAATTTAATATTCATTATTTGATGCAATATAGAAATGTTAATTGTTTATAAGCTATTATCGAGCACAAATTAATCATGGCCTGATATTCTGCAGAAAAAATTAACCCAATCAGATTTATAATATGTAATAAAGATATTTTTACCCTTCTTTAATACACATTAATTATAGTTTTATTCAAAAAAATGTTGATGATATAGATTTGATAGTTTTTTAATCTATGGTGTAATTAATATAAAAAAATTCCACTCTCCTCTAATTTATGAATTTAACTCAACCAATACATGTGTTTTATTTTTTTTTTAAGCGTAATTTGTTTTTTAAATATTTGGTTTTGATTCATTTAAATTATAATTAAAATTAATAAAATATACAAAATATGATTTATGAGCGCTCTGTGCGGTCCGGTTTGCCAGCAAATAACTATATTGTAAGTTGTGCCCACAAATTAAATAACGTTTTACTTTAAGAAAAAACAAAAACGGAAAGAAATGCAACGAATTGTAACGATTTAGGAAACTAATTTAGATTTATTTAGAGGAATTAGGCTATTCCTATTTTTGCTAGGAAAAGTCGGGATCTTTTATGTTAAGTTCAAGCAATTGAAATAAATCGTAATTAAAAAAAAAAGGGAATAGAGGATTGAAATTCGTAAACCCTGCTTAAAAATTCAAAGTCTCCTCGTCGAAAACCCTAAGACTATTTTCTTTTATTATCTTTTAGGGTTTTAAGTACAGGTAGATGCACTTAACTTTCAATCAGTTTCGATGCTTTGTTTTTTTAATTTACATGTCTTGTTTTCCGGGAAAAAAAAACATATTTCTTATTAATTTCGTGTGATTCAGGCCTAAACATGGCAGGCACTCAAATTCTTGTGAACGAGCTTGTGACCAAGCTTAGAAAACGGTGAGTTCAACTTAATTTGTCTTTAATTCTATGTGCTTTTTATTATTATTATTATTATTATTATTATTACACACGAATGTGATACTCTTCATCACATAAATTTGTTTAACAGTACTAATGTGATGTACATATACATTTTAGGAAGAAGGGTTATTTTTATCATCCCTGGTTTTTGGCATGGTATGTATCATAGGTCACAGGCTCGTATATGCATGCATGAATTTGTGGTGATTTTGACGTTTTTGATGATATTTGTGAGGAACTATAGCGTATGTTGAACTTTAATTAGGTTGTTCTTGGATATGAATACTTGTGATGTAAAATGTAGCCTAGCGGAGAAGAGTTGAGACTCGACAGTATGTTCCCTTTTAAAATTCCATGTTAGACTCTTGTTAGGTACAAACAATTCCATAGATCATCAGACTTGGGCAAAGTTAGTAGGGTCTTGGCTCGGATACCTGTGCTAATCCAAAAAAAAAAGTTTTCTTGCTTTGTTAAATGTTTTTTTTTTCTTTTATCTCTGTGGTGGCAGGAAGGTGGAGGGTTCACAGGCAACTGCTCTTCTGACAGCGGAGTTGCTTCGGTCAGTCATATCCCAGCTGAAGGTGCCACAAACCAACCAGGCTGAAACTCTCATTGAAGCTGTAAAAAGTGTGGGGGGGCAGCTCGTTGCTGCCAATCCTGTTGGTATGCTTACAGTTTTCTTCTGTAAATTCCTCATCGAGTTTGTTGAGATAGAAGTGATTAAAAAGATGAATTGTGGTCTCGATGATGCCTTTTGTAGACTTCTGAAAGAAAAGTACAGGTTTTGAATTCCATTCCTCCACAATCAAGAATATTTCTCTTCCTTTAGGAAGCAATATTGGTTTATAGGCATAGATGAATATAAGAAGTGTACTGGTGGAAAGCTCAGGACAATTGAAGAGCTCCCTTGTCACTTTAAGAGTGGGGATTAGGCACTATAAACTATAAAAATAACATGATCCCCCCAAACTTAAAGTTGCGAGTAATAAACACTCTAATTGTTTATCCAGCACAACTTCAAAGGTCGGAAGTTATGTGGTAGCTTATCAGGTCGTCTTTGGTATATTTATAATGAAAATATTGTATGAACGGCATTGCAGAGCTTGCTGTTGGGAACATTGTAAAGCGTGTTTTGCACGTAATTAGAGAGGAGGATTTTTCAGTTGCGACAAATGCTCTTAGAGGACTGGTATCATCTGCTGGCGGTGATAACAGGGATACTGCTGAACATAAAGATTTCCTAGCTCAAAATGTGGCTGCTGTTGCTGCAGGACCTCCATCGCGCCCCCCTTCATTGCATTCCCTTCTTGACCGCACACCTGATTCGGCAATAGCTCACCACTCTTCCTATATTGGAGATTCTTTCGAAGGAAAAGGAAAATGTAAGCTGCTATAAGCTTAAAGCTTAGGTTCAAAATCCCCCACATATATTTTTTTCTGCCTTGAACATTTTCCCAATATTATTCTAAGTTCGATAATTACAGATTTCAAGTATGAAAATGTTTTCAATTTTGCCGAGCCTCATTTATCAGAGAGAAATACAATGGTCTCTAGCAAAAGCAGCATTCACTTCAAAGCATTTTTGGGTGTTTTGGTGTGTAATGGCATGTTATCCCTTGCAGCAGCCGATAGAAACACAGAGATCTGGAAATTGAAGCATGATGTGATACGGGCAGTTAATGAACTCATCGAAGATATAAACAGTTGCCACGAACAGATTGCAGAACATGCAGTCGAGCTTATTCATCAAAAGTATATATCATCACCACTTAATATCATTTTCAATCTCAAGATGCTTCACATTATTACCTTAAGACTTTTTCCTCCCAATGATATTGATTTCAACTATTTTGCTTTAGACACTCTGGGTCTGGGCATAAGAAGTTACATAATCCGGTTCTAACCAGTTTATTTAAGGTTTCCGAGATCTACTATGGAAGCATAAAAAGAATGATAAACTTGCTAGTTGCAAGTCAGATGTTCTCATTTCATCTTTCAGAAGATTGTATTGCTTACCTTCTTGTTTGATTCATTATATCATCGCACTTTGTATAGCATTGCCCCCATAAAGGGGATTTCGGTCTCTTGGATTGAATTTCTGAATCTTCATTTTATCAGATTTTAAGTGCCATTGGTTACTTCCCTGGGTTTCAGTGCTTGAACAAGGAGTACATATGGTAACACTGAGAAATCTGTTTGATATTTTCCAATACAATGCTGCAAAAGTACCCTGAAACTTGAGTCATTAGATAGGCTGACGGTGCATCTTAAAGCCTCTAAAAGAGTGTATTCTTAAAGAGATATCGTTTGCTTATTCGTTTTAACTTTTTATGTTAATAACTGGTCTTATATGTATTTCTTTAGCCTGAATTTCTCCTCGCTTAACAATCTTGCCTGCGTATATTTGTCACAGCCCTTTAATGTTTGCATTATTTTTAACTATTTCTAATAATTTTCAGTGAGATTATTTTAACTTTTGGTCGTTCAAGAACTGTGAGGGAATTCCTATGTGCTGCAAAAGAGAAAAGATCATTCCGGGTTTTTGTTGCTGAAGGAGCTCCAAAGTATGTAGAAATCTTAATGTGAAAGCAGCTAAAATAGTCTGCCGCCTCACTCCCTTCATTGAGTATTTAATTCCCCTTTCTCTAATGATTCATTTCTATAAATTAGGTATCAGGGGCATGCCCTTGCAAAAGACCTCGTAGCAAGAGGCTTACAGACTACACTGATTACTGATTCTGCAGTTTTTGCAATGATTTCTCGAGTGAACATGGTAATTGCCAACTTCAAATGCCTTGCTCTATCATTGATGAATATAATTTAGTTGCCTAAAATTGGGACTTCTGGTAAAGGTTGTAGTTGGAGTTCATGCCGTGATGGCTAATGGTGGCGTCTTAGGTCCTGTTGGGTTGAACATGGTTGCACTTGCTGCCAGGAAGCATGCTGTTCCATTTGTTGTGGTTGCTGGTTCTCATAAGGTATGCTGACAAAAACATCCTATTGGATAGAAAATGTATTCTTTGGAGATTTTCCAGTAGTATTCCTTGATATGCTAAACATCAAAAATTTGGAAAAAAAAATTTAATATCGCAAAGCTTCTCGCTTTATAGAAGAGCAAGTCTGAAGCCTTCACATGAAACTGTCCAAATGGTAACAATCCATACAAAATCAATGCATATCTGTGTGTTCATGCTCAAAACTGTCCTGCAAATTCTCAATCCTTACGACTTTTGCTTTGACTCTGATACTACCTGTTTGCTTTTTGTTGATGATGCTGTCTTATTTATCTGGCAGCTGTGTCCGTTATATCTACAAAATCCACAAGTCTTGCTAAATGAAATGAGATGTCCATCAGAACTCTTGCAATACGGGGAATTCTCAGATTGCATGGACTTCAGCATTGGCAGCGGCACTCCTCTACTTGATGTTGTCAATCCTGCATTTGATTATGTGCCACCAGAGCTTGTCAGTCTTTTCATTACCGACATGTACGACCATTCTAAGTGTTAGGAAGCAAGCTTGTTTTACTTTTTCTTGGGAAATTAGCTTATCTATCTCCAATTATCACCATTACGAAACAAATTGGCAAAAGTTTAACTGGATTGTCTGTTGTGCAGTTTTATTCTTTTAACTGTAATTATGTTGTGCTCTTATTATTAGAAACTTAATAGCGTATGTGGGTTTTTAAGTACTGGTCATTCTTTACGCTGCAGAGGAGGATATAACCCGTCATTCATGCACCGGCTCATTGCTGATTACTACTCTGCTGACGATGTGAACCTGCCAAAGAAAACCACTTCTTGAAAGGGTGAGTTTTCTTTCTATGTAGGATAAGGTTTTTTTTATTATTATTATTATCCTGTTCTGTGCTGGATAAGTTACTTGCAAAGGCTGTGGAGAAGTTTTCAAGATGTTTTTGTAGTTTACCAGATTCTAAGATAACAATATCGTTTCTTGTGTCTACTGAAATTGACCACCTGGTATTTCTACTTTTGCAGGCATGGCTGAGATCTTGATGCAGACTTTTAGTGGACTGTGAAAACTGAAATGATAGCTTAATAAGGATTCTTGACCCGAAGAAAAAAATAGAATTCAAAATTTAGTTTTTTCTTTTCTTTTCTTTTGGCTCTTGATGACGATACTAATTGCTTGACAAAAAGGAGCCTGAATAGATTTCTTTCCATTTGGCGAAATATGTGCCAACAGATTTAAAATATAGCAATACAGTGTTGCTGTAGGAAAGTTTTTGGTAGAGAAGTGACTGCCTGCAAAACCTAAGTTTCAAACTCTATAAAAGTGAGATCTATCGGCTGAGAATAGTGTACTTTATAATTAACCCAACAAAAGCATTAGTTTCGGTATTGCAATTTTGGGATTATTGAGCTGCTCGTGCAGTGCTTAGAGGCATCATATACTCTCAGAATGACTTCATTTTGATACCCTGTCAGCTCTGTACTGGTGAATTGTCGTAGAAGAGGGTGATGACGCTATTGAAAACTCTTACCTTGTATAAGATGTAAAGGTGTCATGAGAAGCTTGCTAGAAGGAAACTGATGCTCAAGTGCAAACATGAGATGGGATCAAATTTTCGTTTTATTTCCATTCAGCATTTCTTTTTCAGGGTTCCTCCCTCTATCTCTTGGGTGCTCTTTTCTCGGTTAAGTAGCTTCTCCACATCGCTACCTGCATGGGAATGGAACGGGAGCACATGGCTGAATTTGGATATTACATGACCAGAAAAGATATCCGGCCATGGCTCGATGAGTCTGGATCGCATCAATTAGATATCACGATATCTGGTCCGAAATGTTGCTAAAACTACTTGCACCTAGATTGCTTTCTTTTTCAAAATTAAAGCAATCATTCATCCATCCACTTCCAATGATGGCAAAATGCTTGAGCACTGGAAAGAGAAAAGGAAGAACAATCTAGCCTGAAATTTGAGAACCTATTCTGAAAATTTCAAGAACACTAATATAATCTACAACTAGGATTATGTGAAACTATTCGGCATTTCCTGATAGAGGAATCAGTACCATTTTAGATATAAATGAAAAGCCAGAGCACATGAATAAAGAGAAATTGCCAGCTTGTGAGATGTAAAGATGATATCACTGATTTCAGGGAAGAATTCAACAAGACAGGGGATGAATAACAGAAAACCAAAATATACCATCAACTGGAAACAAAACCATAAGGCTCAATTTATTACTTTTTGCGAAGATCTATGCCAGCCTTCTTAGCAACAGCATCCAGTCCGTTCTTCTCTATAGTCTTTAACGCTTTGGTCGACAATCGCAGCTTGACATAGCGCTTGCCAGCTTCCCACCACACCCTCTTGTACTGCAAGTTGACAAACTGCAACTTCTTGGTCTTGTGGTTTGAAAAGGAAACTTTGTTTGCCCTGTTTGCTTTCTTCCCGGTAAAGGGACATATTCTACCTGCCAAAAACAAAAGAAAAAAACGAATCACATAACAGAATTGATCAAAATCAAGCACCAACCGAGTCCGATGTACATGAAGAACAAAAATCAAATAAGCAAGGACTAGCTCTGCCCCGTATCAGACATTAGCAATGCTGGGTTCAATCCAAAAAAAATAAAAGGCCATGTCCATGAAAACACATCAAAACTTTTATTAAATAATCTAGAACAAACGAAAGCAAGAGAAAGAGAGGAAATTTTACGGGCGATGACAGGTTGGAGAGCGGGAGAGAAAGGAGCGGAGAGTGGTTTTGGTGGGTTGTAGGAAATTCTGATGCCACTCAACTGGGAAGTAACAAACCCTATCTCTGAAACCGAAACCAGACTAGTCTTCGAAATAGAAAGCTGCTGTGTTTTGCGGAAGCATATACTGTTTCCAAGCAACACTCCTCCAACCCCTACCCCTATCGCTGTTGTTGCCATTCTCTTCTTCTTCTGTGTTTCCTTTTGTTTATTGCTTGTTATCTTCTCTCAAATTGGCAGAAACGGATAACATGTATTGAGCAGCAGCAGCAGCTACTTCATTTGAGGCCTCTTGTTTTTCTTTCCTTTTCGTATTTGATGGACCGTGACGGTGTGTGTATTCTCTTGGGTTAGGTTGGGCTGGGTTAGGAACCATCAACCTGATCACTCGGGCTGGGCTACACAGGGCCTTAAAAATGGCCTCATAGTGCTATGAAACTCATACGTTCGGCAATATTAAATATATTATCATACATCTATCTATCAACAAAATTACAAAACAAAGAAATGATAAAAAAAA
>Ga0325414_1004766_pt1 | contig 14237 bp, 6 predicted proteins | sample PopdelMetagenome_8_FD_206183 | JGI IMG/M metagenome (GOLD analysis project Ga0325414, IMG submission 206183) | Populus deltoides microbial communities from Bellville, Georgia, United States - Leaf-PdKOR-R3 | ecosystem: Host-associated > Plants > Phyllosphere > Phylloplane/Leaf | place: USA...
GGCTTTAGGAACATAATTGGGCTATTCTCCTTTTAGATGACTTATAGCCCTATGTCTTATCTTTTCAAGGGATTTAGCCATGCCTTAAACTGAACTATATAATGTTAGTTACGGATGAAACACAAAATAATGTTCGAATGAGGAATTACATCGATTGTGATGTTGGTTTGCATTCTTATATAAGAACCTAAGGAAAAGGATTTAATGGGAATATGAGACATAAATTTAAGAAAAAAGGGTAATAATGAATGAGATGATTAAAAAGAAATTTGTATAGATTATAGATTTAGAAGAAATAAATGCTTATGAGTAATGACGTGGTATACTTATTGATGTAAGGGGAGCCACAGGACCTGGACAGCAGCCTGTGACTACTAGTCAAGCTTTTACAACAAGTAGGTGACCAAAAACTATGCTTTCTACTTTTTGCTATTTTAAATTGTTTGGCATGTTAGTACTTTGAACTTGGTAGTCTATGTATATGTTATTAATAAGAAAAATAAAAAAAGGATCAGTACAAGTGGTAGGTTGAGATGACATTGATTAGCTATCAGAGTTTGGATAGCTAATGGTATCAATGAGGTTCCATTGGTACTGGCATTTCAAATGACATTGATTAGCTATCCGGGCTTGGATAGCTAATGGGGTTCCATTGGTGTTGACATTTCTTAAATTGATTAGTCGACCTCGAGTAATTGAGTGACTAATGATGTTAGTAAAGATTACTAACATCAGCATGGTTACTCCCAGTTAAGAAAAAATGATAGGTTGATTAACTATTTTAGGTCGGGAATAGTCAATGATATTAATGGATCGCATTGGTATCGACAACCATTTTTGGTGAGATTAGCTACTCTGGATAAGGAGACTAATGATGTCAAAGGTTCTTAACATCGACAACTTTGATAGTAAACTAGATGTGGATGAGAATTGATTAACTATTTTAGGGTAGGAATAATTAATGATATCAATTGGTTATATTGATATCGATACTTAAATGAAATTGATTGGTCTAACCTGGTATTGGGAGACTAATGATATTAATGAGATTCATTAGTGTAAACCCCGGGAAAAATTAATAAAAAAAAGTGAAGAAATTCATGCATATGGCTAAATAAAAACAGGAATTCAGAAATTTTTAAATATAAATTTCCGGGTGAAATAATTCGAGACATTATAATAAACCCGATACTGTTGAGGGTTGGATTTAATTGAAGAGAATAATACACTTAAAGGAAAAGAGGGCCTAAATGCAAATAAGGGAAAAAATATAGAGTATAAGTACTCTCTCCTCACCAAAAATCTACAGGAACCATAAGGAGAGAAAATAGGGAGTTTTATACCCATTTGCGAAATCAAGAGAGAAACACTAAAATTTCAAGAACCCATCCAAGATTAAAGGTTTATAGAAGGGATAAACACTTAAGAGCAAGGGATTACAAAGAAATTAAATAAGAAGAAAAGAAATGAGGGAGTTAAAAATCTTCAACTGGTTGAAGATCAAAATCTTAATTCGGTAAGGTGTTCTAAACATGATCTTAAAAATTCATTTTAAATTCGATAATGAATTAATGCCTTGGTATTGAATCATTGGTTAGGGTTCTTATACATGAATTGGGGAAAAGTACTTATTGTTAAGATTAAGTTAATTCATGTGTGTGGTATGTAGTTTATGAAAGTATTGTGTGAAGGGGAGGGGGAGACGAATCTGGATAGACTTGTCTCCTGACTTTCGGTGAGATTTCAGGTAGGAGGATGAGGGAATTAGGATTGGATTCCTCATATAAATAGTAGATTTGAATGTTAGCTAACCAAGAAAACTAGTCTTGCTCAATTTGGAGATGTAGAACTCTAGTTATGGGTTATCAACCGAGACTGAGTCGTGACTGATTATGTAGGGTAGTAGAACTGATTAGTTGATGAGCAATTTTGACTATCTTGGAGGCAGAACTGGGTTCTCCTTCCTTCAGAGAACTGGTAGTCTCGTGTCTTAGCTTTCTAACAAGATCAATCTCACTTAAAATGGAGTTTTAGAACTTTAGATATAGTTAAAAATCTGATGAGTGTTCAGACAGTAACAGTTCAAATGTCTAGACAGTAACAGTTCAAAGTTAGACAATAACAGTTGGACAGTAACAGTTCAAATGTCTAGACAATAACAGTTCAAAGTTAGACAGTAACAGTTGGACAGAAACAATTCAATGTCTAGACAATAACAGTTGGATAGTAACAATTGGAAATTAGACAGTAACAGTTCAAAGTTAGACAGTAACAGTAGACTTTCACGTGAATACTATATATAAGAATATAAAATAATTGAGACATACGAACACTTGCACATTGAGATACTAACTCTGAAAATATACATGATATATGTATGTATGTTATTATGAGGAAATGAACACGCATAGAAAGTAACATATGAGTAATGGATGAATTTGGATTCCCTATAATATTAGCTTGAAGGAATCATAACCAAAAACGTCCTTGTGATTCAGGAGGAGCAACCAGGATTGGAACTTCTGTTAAGGGAGGTCGCAAGACAGGCGAAGCAGGTGCGTGATTTTCCCTCCTATTTGCACTTATAAATATCGTCTTCCCTCTTAGCGTATTTACAAGATTAGCTTCAGCTAATGGCATCCGTGATAGGAATGCCGGGAGATGATTTACAAGATTAGCTTCGGCTAATGGCATCCGTGATAGGATTGTCGGGAGTTGAATTACAAGATTAGCTTCGGCTAATGACATCCCTGATAGGATTGCTGGGAGATGAATTACAAGATTAGCTTCGGCTAATGGCATCCGTGATATGATTGCAGGAAAATAAATTTCAAGATTAGACTTTGCAAGGTCACCCAGTTCACGCAAGTAAATAAGAGTATCCAAATTAAGAATATGCAAATAAGTGTTAATTGGGTTTAAAAGATTTACAAGCAATATATATAAGTTCTCTATTAGAATTCTTATGGATCCGATAGAAAATTAATACTTCATTCGTATACATTACATGAGCATATATATATTCTTTATCAACATAATGGTATGTTTATTTATGTATCAGGTCCATCAAATATCCAGGGAGATCATTAATTTAGGACTCTACTTTATCAAGCTTATGTAAATATTTAACTTAAACAAAAGGGAATTAACGCGTTTATGTAGTATACTTTAAGAACACTTATTAGTATATTATGGTATAAAGCGTAGTTGTGTTATTGTATTAACAAACAAAAATCATAAATCATTTAAAACTAATATGGGTGACAAAAGCATCACTTTCTATATCCCACATCAAAGCATTACAACTTTTCATGTTACCATAAAAGAATTATTTCCATACTTGATATTCATTAGGCTTGGTATCACAAACCTATAACCATGACAATAAGTGAGTTGAATAATCAAGCAGTTACATAATAGTTATAGAGAAAAAAACACCTGGACACATACACAGACACAAGAACACTTTCTAAAAGAGAAAACCTATATTTGTTTTTTCATAAATAGATTTTTTTTCAAAAATATTTTATATAATACTTATTATTATTTGCAAACCATGCAATTATTTTAGCCGTCAAACAAAACTTTTGTACTTGATTAAAGATATTTTTATTGGTATAACAAATAATATATTAAAATAGTTCTCATGAACTGAAATAGAATTATAATTTTTCAAATGTAATTTCAATATGATACTAGCATTGGCATCAATTAATTTATTATTGCAATGTTATGGTCAATCATCATTCCATAAACTGTGAGAAAAACAACAAGATTGGAGTTGGTAAATATAAAAGGATACATGTAACTTTAGTTTGTGGTTTATCTTTTTAAAAATATATAATTAAAATTTTTTGTTTATATCTTATTGTATTCTACTTTTATAATTGTAGATGTTGTCATCATTTTATCTTTTTTATAGTACTTTTGAATTTATCACTTCATTTATCACTTCAAATGAAGAAGTGTTAACTACAATAGTTAATTAAATGATTGCATTTGTTATCTCTTTGAAGTTTAGTATATTATGGTGTTGTTACTCAATTTTGGACCCCACATGCTAGAGACCGTGTATACCTCTTTTGAACCGAGTGTAGGAGTTTAGCTCATGTTTGCTGGAAGATTGACAAAAGCAGAGAAGAAAGAAATATTTTTCGAACCTTGTTTGAGTTGTTTTCTGTTCTCTTTATCCTCCCTATTTGCTGCCAAAATCGTCAGGTTTTCTTAGATTGATTAGGACTCTTCATAATGTTAAATTTGTTCCTTCTTTATCTGGTCTTTAAGGTTGGATAAATCCCTCAGAATTTGCACTAAAAAAAATTGGTTCTGCGACTGTCGTAATTTTTTTGTTCCAACTTAGGCTTTGATTCTGACTTGGTTTCGTACAATATCTGACCATCCCAGCTATATTCTTTCACTCATGACATGTTGAAGAATGGACCTACACCTTTATTAGATCCTAGAACTCACTGTTCTTATGGCAGACTCTTAGTCAGAATGGGATGCTTGGCATTGTCAATTTCCTGAATCAGATTATGAGATCCTTTTGACCAACCAGATTGCGGCTAGATTCTGTTCTACAAAACAATTTTGTCTCACTTTGGATCCTTCATCAAAATTGTATTCTTGTATGCGTAGATGAATTTAGCCTTTTGAATTGCTTGATTTCGATATCAGAAGCTCAAGATATTCTCGTTTGAATATCTAATCTGAAAGCAGAGAATCCTGCCACGAGAAATGTTCCAGCTCGAGTTTTTGCAATTCTGTTCTTCAAAACAAATTTATCTCACTTTGAATCCTTCATAAAAGTTGTAGACCTATTCGCATAGATGAATTTAGGTTTTTGAATCGCCTAATTTCGATATCAGAAGCTCAAGATATTCCCGTTTGAATATCTTGCATGAAAGTAAAGAATCCTGCCGCGAGAAGGATCCTGACCTGAGTTTGTCGGTTTGATTCGAGGGACCCGATTTAATGTTTCAAGAATTTATCAGGTTAATTAAAGACCAATTTTAAACTTTGGAAAGTAATTGGTTTCATTGAAGGAATTGAAAAAATAGAGACTGGATCACAAAATATCATAATAATTTCTGGCTAATATCAAGGAAGCAATATATCAAGGAGATAATTACTGAATCATATATGTTAAGAAAATAATTACTGCAATATAAAATACCATAGATATAGAATTTGATTGGTGCTAGTTATAGAAGACAATCTCTGCAATAATTATTGCAATATTTCCTTGAATAGTACGTATAGAGATTTTCTATATAAGTGAACCTCCAACCATATACAGGAGGCCAGAAAAAGACAAAAATTAGGGAAAACACAAAAAAAAACACTACCTCTATCCTCTCGTGCAAAGAAGTCGTAGCCCCCTGCTCATCTTTTAAAATAAAAAAATGAAGCAGCCCCTCCCTTTGAAGAAACCAAGGATCTCTCTTTGGCCATACCTTGTCCCCTCTCCCTCTCATCAACAGCCCACCATTTTCCCCCTCAGCCAACCGATCTTCTCTCTCTCACCCGAACAACCCCGCCCACTGAAATTCCTCATCTGCCGCACTCTTCCCCCTCACTGGCTATTTCCTAAGCAACAACGTTGCAACAACAACACCAAAAATTAACATGATAGCGCTGCAAGCTTCAGCCTCTACACTGTAACCTGCAGCAACAACGCTGTGACCAACTCATCAAACTAACTTTCTCTCCCCATCATGATCTCCTATTGCAGTCGTGAATGAGACGACAACATTGTGAGCAGCAATAAGCAAGAGCAGCACAGTAGTTGGATCCTTCCTCTCAAAGCGACAAACAACAGCAGTAATATGACAGCAGGATATCCTCCCCGACCTCCATCTACAGCAAGCACCATCACCAAGGGAACCCGAAGGTAGGGAGAAGGCGAGGACACAAGAAGAAGGTCGAACGAACGCAGACAGTGGAGAGCTAAAAAAACCAAACCGCTAGCAGACCAGGTATATAAGCAGTTTCTCTCCTTTCTCAGTTCTGCATTTTCACTTAAAAGATTTGGCACTGTGTGAAGGTAAATTAATTACCTTCGCACTGTGCAGTGCATGCGTGAGTAATTCACACATGCAACTTGCAACAGTGCCCAACCGGGTCACTGGTTTGAACTAGTGACCCGGCTAGGCCTGCTGGGTTCAGCCTAGCCACATGGACTGAGCTAGACCCAGCCTAAAAAAACAAGTAATATTGTTGTTTTTTTCATGTATTTGTTTTGTGGTTTTGTTTTTGTATTTTTATATTGTAAAAAATACAAATTTCATATTTAGAATATCTGGTTTTCGACGCAATATGACAAATATACATATATATCAAAACAAAATATTTTCATGCATACGACCAATACCCTAACATGTTTTGAATGTTTTTTTCTTATAAAAAAAACAAATATTTGAAGTTTTGAAAATGTGTTTTCTCATGGATTTCTTAAACACAACAAATTATTTTTTTCCATTTCTGGATTTTACAACATGTTTGTAAAACTCCAAAGGGTATTGGCCAATATTTAAAAAAATACAAAAATCTTATTTTGAGGGGAATTCATCTATTATTCACCGTTAATGTTTGGATAAAAAAATCCCAAAGGGATGAATATCCAAAATATTATTAGGAATAACTTGCTATTATTCACTGTTAATATTTGGATAAAGAAACCCTAAGTGGTAATTATCCAAAATAATTTTTTAGGAATAATAAGTCATCAAACATCCTTGAAAGAAGCCTTGATTATAATTGAGGACATTTCAATTTTTGACTCCACAGTTTACGAGTCGTGAGAGTATGAAACACTAAGGCAAAAAAAGGTTTTTAAAACGCTTTGAATTTCCTTAGATTTCTAAATTTGTGTCCCTTCTCCTAGCGATTTACGAGTCGCAAACTCTTAAAATACTAAGGGAAAAATGATTTTTTAAAGCATATGGAATCTTCTTAAATTTCTATCTTAATAAATTTAGTTTGAATCAAACACAGATTTCAAGAGATCTGCATTGGTTCTCCTTGGCACTTTGTAGACATATCTAAAGGTATGATCCATATTGGCCAAGGGTTCTTGCTTTTAGCCTTTGAAACCAAATCCATTCATCATAGCAAACCTATCCTAGAAAAACTAATTAAGAGAACACCAACACCATATCAATTATATGGCAAACCAAACACCAAGCAGCTTATCTTAGGTAAGGCGTATTAGAGGTGTTAATACCTTTTCTTTATGCAATCAGTCCCTTGCCTTAGAATCTCTAAAAGACCAGTTAAGGTTCCTAGTGACCATAATACTAGGTGGCGACTTCCTTATTCACAAAACAAAAATCCTAAAATCATACCCCGCTCCGGGAAGGGTCGCCGCTCTGCCGCGAGGGTGCGACATACAGTATGAGCACAATTGTGTTATTCTATTAACAAGCATAAATCATTTAAAACTAATATGGGTGATAAGGGCATCGCTTCTTATATCCCACATCGAAGCATTACAACCTAAGTGGGGGCAATAAGTGGGTTGGATAATCAAGCAGTTACACAATAATTATAGAGAAAAAACACATGAACACAGACACAGACACATGACCACTTGCTAACTTAGACAACCCATTTTTGTTTTTTATGTATATATGTTTTTTTTCAGAATTGTTTTATATAATACTTATTATTATTTGCAAACCATGCAATTATTTTAGCCGTCAAACAAAACTTTTGTGCTTGATTAAAGATATCTTTTTTGGTATATCAAATAATATATTAAAATAGCTTCCAGCACAACATATATACCTAAGCACAATGATTAGTACATAAAAGTGTATTTTCATTAAAGTTTTATATCATCATATTACACTAAAGTATCATTAAATTCCCTAATTAAAGCATGTTTTATAATAACAAGTCTGATAACATAAGATATCTTTAATTTATGGTAAATGCTTATTTTGAATGTAGGAATATCTCACAATTTAAATGATTGATTGATGTGTTTAACTATTGAAGTTGATAAGACAAAGAAAGGGTTAAGTTTAGAGAAGAGATGTTGGTTCAATTCAAACAAGAACACCATTCGGTTTGTTGCTACCCAATTTTTGACCCATGTTTTTATAAATTTTCAAAAATAAAAAAAATAAAAAAAATAGGGATTTACACGAGGCGATAACATAAAACATCAAGGCTAATATTAAGGAGGCAATATGTCAAGGAGATAATTATTGAATCGTATATAATTATTGCAATATAAAATACCATAAATATATGATTTGATTCATGGTGGTTATGGAAAATAATCATACCATAGATATATGATTTGATTCGTGTTGGTTATGGAAAATAATAACTGCAATATAAAATATCATATATATAGGATTTGTTGGTGCTGATTATAGAAGACAACCTTTGTAATAATTATTGCAATATTTCTTTGAATAGCACATGTAAAAATTTTCTATATAATTAAACTTCCAGCCATAATATTTGAGGAGGGGGAGAAGAAAATTCACAAGGAAGTAATTTTAAAACAAAAAAATTAGAGCAACCACAAAACCCTAAACCCATCGCTTTTAAGGTAGCATTGAAAAAACAAAGAGTCGCCGCCCAAGGAAGCCCTCTTCCTTCTCTCAGCCGACCAGAGCTCACCTGCTCTCTCTTTTCCCTACCGCCAGCCAAACAGACCAAGAGCTAACCTCCAAACCACTGCAGCTGACACTCTCCCCTCCATCTCCCCGATTGCAACAACTTTCACTGCCTTCACACCTGTCCCCATCTTCCTCTCCTAGTCGCCCCCTCCCTTTGAAAAGAAAAAAAACTGAATCGCCCCCTGCTTTTGATTTTTACTCCCGAGAACCAGCACTAGCCTTCCTTTTCTCCACCCAACAGCTCCGCAGGATGAACAGGTATTGGTCTTCTAGAGGAGAACGTCATGGCCCTCACTGTTGAGAACTTCCTTGAGCGTCAGCTCCAGACCCTCGTGTTCAAGGCTGGCATGGCAACTCTTCAATGACAGCTCCGCAGGGTGAACAGACCCTCGTGTTCAAGGCTGGCATGGCAACTCTTCAGTGACAGCTCCGCAGGATGAACAGAGGCACATTAGAGTTGAAAGGCAGGAGGTGGTTGTCCTGGAAGAGTGAAGAAAAAGAATCAGAAGGCTGTTGATTAGTAGATGTTTGATGGTCTTAATCTACTTGTGGTTCTTGGCATGATCATAGCCGTAGTTGGGATGGTTTGGCATGGCAACGCCTCATCTAAGCCTGGAGGATAAATTAAGCATGCAAGGGGAAAATGAGACGTGAGCAGCAACCAGTCGTCTCCCACTTCGCCTCCAGCCACTGCCTCGCAGGTAAGTCTTTCTTTCCTTGTTTTTTCCAGATTAATTACTCTGCCACTGTAGCATGCATATGCATGCAACTACGGCAGAACCAGCCAATTACTGGTTTGTGCCAGTAATCGGGTTGGGTTTGAAGGGCCATCCTTGATATTTTTTTTCCTGAACTGTTCAGTTTTCTTGCAAACTTTGAGAATATATACGCATGATTTGTTGTCTTTAATTAGGATTTATTGTGATGTTTGTGTTTTTGACAAAGAAAATATAAAAAATATTTTTGTGTATTGCATATGGTCAATACCCTAACATGTTTTGAATTTCCTCTCTTAAATAAAAAATATTTGAAGTTTTGAAAAATATGTTTTTGCATGAATTTCTTAAACACAACAAAAAATTATTTTCTTGCATTTCTGGATTTTACAACATGTTTGTAAAACTCCAAAGGGTATTAGCTAATATTCCAAAAAATATAAAAATCTTATTTTTAGGGGTAATTCATCTATTATTCATCGTTAATGTTTGGATAAAGAAATCCCAAAGGGATGAATATCCAAAATATTATTGGGAATAACTTGTTATTATTCACCGTTAATGTTTGGATAAAGAAACCCCAAGTGGTTAATGTCCAAAATATTTTTCTAAGAATAATAAATCATCACACATCCTTAAAAGAAGTTTCGATTATAATTGAGGACATTTTAATTTTTGACTCCATGGTTTACAAGCCATAAAAGTATGAAACACTAAGGAAAAAGGAGGCTTTTAAAGCGCTCTGAATTTCCTTAGATTTCTAAATTTTTGTCCCTCCTTCTTGTGATTTACGAGTCGCAAAACTCTTAAAATATTAGGGGAAAAATAATCTTTTAAAGCACATGGAATCTCCTTGGATTTCTATCTTAATAAATTTAATCTGAATCAAACGCAGATTTCAAGAGATCTGTATTGGTTCTCCTTGGTACTTTGTAGATATATCTAAGGGTGTAATCCATATTGACCAAGGGTTAATTTCTTTTTAAACTTTCAGCCCAAATCCATTCATCATAGCAAAACGTATCCTAGGAAAACACCAACACCATAACAATTATAAGGCAAACTAAACACCAAGCAGCTTACCTTAGGGAGGGCGTACTAGGGGTGCTAATACCTTCCCTTTACGCAACCAGTCCCTTGCTTTAGAATCTCTGAAAGACCAGTTAGGTTTTCTAGTGACCATAATACTAGGTGGCGAATCCCTTTACACAAAAACAAAAAACCTGAAATCAATCGAGGGTCGCCGCGACGCCGCGCTTCTCCTCTAGGGTATGACACAGTTATTGGATCATAACTGGAGTTCTAGACCTTGGATTTAGGTTTGGTTTATCTTGATGGAAAGCTAAGACATAGGCCTAAAACTTTCATGAAGAATCCAAGATTCAAATTTGCCGTTTTTAAGTTCAACTCTTAGCAACAAAAGAGACATCTTAATGTGTCCTACAGCCCAGACACTGTTCAGTGTTCAGCCTATATCTCAAGTTCTAGAAGTCCAAATGAGCTCTGGTTTTTTTGTTGAAAATATAAAACCATTTCCCACAACTTGCATGAGACTGTGTGCTCAAATTCTGATGTTAGCAATGTTATTTTGACCAGCCAACAATGTCAATAACCAGCCAACAAGTTAATGGTTGGCCACGCCACCAACTAAATAGTTAGTCATCTAATTAATAGTTCTGAATTTTAGCCTATAAAAGGAGGCATTTTCCATGTATTTAGGCATCTTAGTTTTCAAATCAAGATCATATTCTTGCTTTCTTTCTTTGTATTTTTGTAATGTTTAAGTTTTGCTTTCATTAATCTCTTGTTTATGCTTTTCATCATAACTATGTTCTTATCTAGTTTATTTATGTTTCTCTTCTTCTTAATGTTTGGCTAAGTTTATTATGTCAAAGTGAAAAGGCTTTTATAATGGTGTTAGAATAGGTATATTATAAACTCAACATGGACTTCAATATTTATATCCAAGAAAGTTTGCTATTAATATGTCTTATCTTTTTATCTTACTAATTATTAATACCTTGCTTCTTAAATGATTAATCTAGATTTGTGTTGTATAACACATGGTACAATAAATGCTTGATCCTTCATAGTCTTCGGTCGACATCGTTGTTATGAGAGGAACCTGATTTGTTGTTCATATAAGTTAGCATCATGAATTCCTGACAATATTTAAAAGTATAGTGTTACTAAAATAAGTAATTAATATGATCATGTTAAAAATTTATAATGAACTATTAAGGATAAATCATCCGATTAGAACCTTCTTTGTGTGTGGTTTCCAGTTGAGTAATAAAAAAGTTTATATTATATTTACTTCTAATACCATTAGTGGATCCTCTAACCTTGACAACTGTTTTTATCATTGTTTAATCCTCACATTAATCTCACATCTCAAAGATCTCTTTAACTCTTTGTTAAATTATATATATTATTTATAATTTATATAGTTCACCTCCCTGTGGTTCGACCCTGGTCTTGTTGGATTATTTATTACTTTGACACTCATACACTTGAGATAAGACATCAACTCTTTAATTGTGTTACACAACATATATACATTGTTAAAGATAATTTTATTACTATATAAAAAATTAAATATTAAATTCTCTTTTGAACTGAAATAGAATTGTAATTTTATGAATATGAAACTCAAAGCTTTTTTATTTTTAAATTGTAATCAAATTGGACTTCGGTTTTTGAATTTTTAGAAGTCATATAAAAATGTAGGGTTTTTTTTAATAAGAACAAGTATTTATATATAAAAAAAATTTCTCTTAGTTTCTCAATCTGAAATCTTGATTTCATAGATTCACTTTTTAATATATTTAATTAGCATCACATATTGAAGGGGAAAACTAAAACTTCATTCATAGTCATGTTTGATAAATGTAACCATAGTTGCAAGTAAAAAATGGAGTATGAGATTTTTAGTACTCTATTAGAAGCAAGAATTTTAATGTTCATTAAATGTTCAAATAAATATATTTAAAACTTAAAGTGTGCAATTATTATATTTAAATAGCATCACTCGGATTATTAGGATGACAATGAAACAAATAAAAACAAATAATCACGAACTTTATATTTAAGTTTGAAAAAAAATATTACCACAAACTTAGTTATTAATTACATTTAAATATTAATTTTTATATTTTTTTCTATAATATTTGTTTGTACTAATTTGTTTTCTTGGTAATATATATTTTTATTGACTTATGGAATTTCAATACATAATATTAGCAATGACATCATTAATTTATGGTTGCAATGTTATGGTCAATTCTCATTCCATAAACTATGAGAAAAAAATAACTAGATTTAAGTTGGAATATAGAAAAGCATATATTTTACTTTTTTTTTTGTCCTTCTTTTAAAGAATATGCATTTAAAAATTGTTGTTGGAACATTTATTGTATTCTACTTATATAATTGTAGTTGTATTCATCATTTTGTCTTTTTTATATATATAATATTTTTGAGTTTATCACTTCAAATCAAGAAATGTTAATTACAATAGTTAATTATATGGTTGCATTTCCATTCTTTTGAAGTTACTAATATTATGGTAGATAACACAATTGTGTTATTTTATTAATAAACAAAAATCATAAATAATTTTTGAATGACAATTAACAAATAATAAAATAATAAATGTTTTTATATTTATGTTTGAAGTTTTTTTAACCACAAACCCAGTTATTAATTACATTTAAATATTAGTTCTTATATTATGTTTTTTCTATAATACTTATTTGTACGAGGTTTTTTTCTTGGTAATATATATTTGGATTGATTTTTGGAATTTTAATACATGATACTAGCATTTACATCATTAATTTATGGTTGCAATGTTATGGTCAATCTTCTTTCCATAAAATATGAGACAAATAACAAGATTTAAGTTGCTTTAAATTCCATTGTAAGGCCTCTGACCGGGCAACTATTGATTTTTTTTGAACAAACAAACCTTGAGTTTTCTGAGAGTTTCTCTCGTTGTGAATCATTTATAGAATATTGACGTTGGTCGTATTCATTTATTGTTTTCTGCTGCGTCATATAGAAAAGCATATATGTAATTTTAGTTTGTTGTTCTTCTTTTCAATAATATATTCTCCTTCAGATATCTACATATTTCTTTTATTTGTCTTGAACGACCTTTATCTGATCATTGATGATTCATACATTTCAATAGTAACTTGGATTAATTTCACACCATACAATTTCATGTCCTCGACTTCTTTCCAGCACAAATGAGTTCTGCACCTCTTACCGTATAAAGCTTCATACAGGGCCATCTTTATTGTCGCTTGATGACAATTATTGTATGTGAATTCTACCAATGCTATGTGTTCCTCCCAGCTTCCTCCAAACTTTTAAGAAGAGGGTGTGTAACAAGCCGGCTAGTACAACTAGAGAATGAGGGAAGGAAAACCGATACCAGAGAGGAAGAAAAAGCAAAAAAACAGGAGCAGAGGAGGGAGAAAAACATGTTAAATTCCTTCCTAAAACTACTACAAACAGTAAGGTATGAACCAAATCTTCTTTTTTTTTGGTGAAATCAAGAATATATATAGAATAAAAAGAGAAAACTTTAGCTACATGGGTTATAGCCTAGGCATCAGCCTAATTACAAGAAAGAAAAATAAGGAAACAAACAGCCTTACTAATGGAGCAACAACATAAAACCCAACGAAATCAAAACTTAAACGAACTCAGCCGAAATACATTTGTGCTTCCTATATAGACCAGCACCTATATATCAAAATGAAGAATTCAGATTTCTGATCCAACCTGCTGCAAAGTAGAACAAATGCCATAAGACATCTTCTTAGATTGGCTACTTTTCCTCAAATATCAAAATGTTCCTAGCATTCCATATAGT
>Ga0325414_1004767_pt1 | contig 14236 bp, 13 predicted proteins | sample PopdelMetagenome_8_FD_206183 | JGI IMG/M metagenome (GOLD analysis project Ga0325414, IMG submission 206183) | Populus deltoides microbial communities from Bellville, Georgia, United States - Leaf-PdKOR-R3 | ecosystem: Host-associated > Plants > Phyllosphere > Phylloplane/Leaf | place: USA...
AATCCTCTAAATTAAATTCAATTTAGAAATTTTAATAAAATCTTATATCTAAGTTCTTCTAAGTGTTAATAATTAAATTTTAAATGGAATTCAATATCAAAAAATACTATAAGAGTAAATCAGATGTGAACCCTTCTGATTTATTCAAAGAGAAAAAAATTAATATTAAAATTAATTTTCACAAAATACTCATTTAATTTTTTAAAAAAAGTATTTAAAAAAATAATATGAAGATGATAAAAATAATATAAAAAATAATCATGTGTAAAGATTGAAAATCATTTGGGGATCAAAGACTTGTATGACAGTCGTGAGTTCCATTGGTGCTTTTTCCTATGCATCAGACTGTTGGGTTGCATTTACGTAGTTGAATTACGGAAAGAAAACTGGCTGTTCTTGAAACTGTAAATTAATATGCTTTCTGAACAACTTCAACCAAAGACAGCTATGATTTCGATTAAAAATTCTGGGGCACTCTGGTGGAGTAAGTTTGTAGCCCTCACCTCCGGCTTCATTTATTCTGCAGGTATTGTAAGAGGGTACGGAGGCACTATTTCTGAAACAGTCACGAGTTGCACAGCATGCAAGGCTAATTAACATTAGTTTCTAATCAAATTATGAAAACGGGCTGATCTTCTTCTTCAAGGATTTTTCCATATTCCCACTTACTTATTACAGATAATTGATCCCTTTTCATATTCACTGTGTGTTTTGATTTGTTCTGTAACAGCGTCTCTTAGTTTTCTTCCTCTCATTTACATGGCTTTGCAGACAAGAAAACAAATGCTTTTTATTCTTGAATGCACAGCTTAGGATGGTATTCATGTTGCATAGCTCTTTTTTGCCTTTGCCGGCCTTGGCTAAGTAAAGTAAAAGGTTGGAGAGAAGAGTTAAGCATGTGAAAATAATAATTTTGCCCTTTTAAATAATTTTTTTCATTGAAGATGGTTAAAAAAAAAATGCTTTATTTATATTATTTAAAAATATCATATTAATATACAGCAGATGCGGTGACTGAATTTTACATGCATGTTGTGTCGTGTAAAGCTTTTATGAAAATGAAGTACATGATGTTCAATTTCCTTTTTTCTTTTTTCTTCTTTTTTTTCATAATAAAAAGCGATAAATTTCATTATTAATAACAGCTATTTTTGCTTATTAAAATGATTTAAAAAGAAAAAGATAAACATTAAAATAACACATTTTAAAAAAAAATTATGAACATATCACGATTGGAAAACAAATTATAATTAAGAGATAGAAAAAATTAAAAAAAAAATCAAACAAACACTAAAGCTCCAATCATTACATATATAATCAGAAACAACTCAATGAAATGAATCTAATAATATTAAAAAAGTCACCAATGGTGGTTGAAGTGAGTCATATTTACTACAAAAAGCAACTGAGTCGGTCTAAAAACAGATTTATTGGTATTCATACCTCACTCATTACTCATTGGCTGAAAAGTTTAGATAATTCAAATTATCCGTCAAGTTTTTGGTATCAATATAAATATTTATTATTCAGTAAAAATATTATATATATATATATATATCTTATCTATTATCTATCGGATAAAATAATTATTCAAAAAATAATCATTCATTCAGGTGAGATTAATATTCATTTGATTTAGGTTAAATTATCATCCTCATGAGTCACGTGTTATCTTTTGGCAACAAGCGCCATCAACTTTGGTTACTGTTTCATAATGTTACTGAATTTATCACGTCAAGATCTTTTTTATAATACCGATAATGTTGTAATTAAAGTTTTAGTGTATTTCCAGAGTTTTTTTTTTCTTCTCTCTTTTTATCACAATTTATGCAACATGTTTTATAATTTATTTGAAATCTCATGTTTCTTAACAACAAAAAACTTGAATATCATATTTTTTAATTTTAACATGTATAAATTGTGATTTTTCACTGATTTTTTTAATTGTGTTATTATAAAAAAAACATTTTAATTTTAAAAATATATCACTAAAAACAACGTTTGCATGGTTTTATCCAGGGCTAAGCTTACCTGGCAAGAGCCATATTGAAACCTATTTGAGTATAAGCCCATAAAATAACAAGTAGGCAAGTTGATTAACCTTCGAAAGTACATAATCATGATCATTTAATATTTAATAAATGCTAGAATGCACATAAGAGTTAATTACAACTTAGGTATTGATTGTTTTATGAAAAGTAGATTCTTGTAAATTATTTTTATTTTTTTTCATGTTTTTTTATTATTATAAAAGTTTGTAAATAAAAACTACTTTCTAGTAAAAACATTTTGGTTTAGTTTATAAAAAAGTTTTTTTTTTAATTTTGAATCAAATATATTTTCTAAACGTTACACAAAATTTTATTATTTGTTGATTATATTAAATTTCATCCTTAATTTTTTTATTACTCTATATTTTATTTTGAATTATGTTTTGATTTTTTTAAAAAAATTATCCCTTATAATTTGATTTAATTTTTCTTTTATATCAACTTTAATCCTTATTCATTTTATTGTTATTTGTGTTTTTTAATTGAAAATTTTTATATATCATATTTGGTGTCCTTTTTTATTTATTTATTTATTTAAAATAATTTATAAAATTAGAATATTTTTTTCAATTTCATCATCTTTCAACTTTTTTACCTGTTAAATTTAATCTTCTTTCTTTATATTGCTATTTATTTTATTTGAAATAATTTATAAAACTGGATTATTTTTTTAATTTCATCATTCTTCAACTTTTTTATTTGTCATATTTGCTCTTTATTCTCTTAATAAACTTGAAGAAATAAATTAAAATATTAATAAATTATTTTTCAATTTATCTGGCATAGCCACATTGAAAAGTGTTTTCTAATTTATTTTTTATGATACAGTCAAATATTATAAATTAATTTATTTTTCAGGAATTTATCTTTTATAAAAATTATCTTTTAAAAAAAATACTTTACAACAAACAACCAATAGATTCAATACCTTTATAACTATAGTTGATCATAACTAATTAACTAATCATATTATTAGAAACAATTAAATAATCCTCCATCAATATCAACCATCCTCATCTTAGTTTTTTTTATTCCAAAAATACATCTTTTCCCAATCAAAAACCTCCATCTTGCTTAACTTTTCTTATTTTTTATTAGAAAATTAGAAAATAGCACAAAATTGACGAAAGAATTAAGTTATAAAATGATTTGGAAATGTAATCAAATAAGAATTTTTAAAAAGGTATTGTATTGTTTATTATCATATTTATGTGTTTTATTATATTCAAGTCTATTTTATGATCAAACTAAATTTATTTTTAAAAATAAAAATTTCAAATAATTTCTTTTATTAAAAAATCTATTGACATGGATTGCGATGAAAATGAAGTTCCCATTCTCTCTCTCTCTCTGCGAAAAACAAATACAAAATGTTAATATTGAGAGGTATAGCTCAACTGGTTAGGTTCTAAATTTATTTTTGAGAGGTCACCGGTTCGAATCTCACAAACACTCAGGGCCATTGGAGGCTTACATGGTTGTTAACTTCAGGACTCATGAAATTAGTCGAGATGCTCTCAAACTGGCCTGGACAGTTATGTGTTTTATTATATTCAAGTTTATTTTATAATCAAACTAAATTTATTTTTAAAATAAAAATTTCAAATAATTTCTTTTATTAAAAAATCTATTGACATGGATTGTGATGAAAATGAAGTTTCCATTCTCTCTCTCTCTCTTTCTCTTTCTCTTTCTCTGTGAAAAAAAATACGAAATGTTAACCTTAAGAGGTGTAACTCAACTAGTCAGGTTCTAAAATTGCTCCCGAGAGGTCACCGGTTCGAGTCTCACAAACTCTCAGGACTATTGGAGGCTTACATGATCGTTAACTTCAAAACCCGTGAAATTAGTTGAGATACGCGCAAGTTGACCCGAACACCCATATTAATTAAAAAAAAAAAAAACAAATGTTCTTGTAACAAAACCATGAAGTGCTGTGTGCTTTTTCCCCCCGGCATACTTCGAAGCGTCGCTATTAATCTTGAATGGGCTTGAACCACGCGGGTTAAGCAGGGTGAGTGGAAAAATCGGTTTGCGCATCCTTCCTTACCCTCGATACGAAGATCATGACGCCATTTGAATTCAGGTGGACAAAGTGGTCAAAATAGTCAACTAAACCTTCCCTCGAGAAAGTTATATAGCCAATGAGTGCACTTTATTTTGTATGAGCTTCCCTCTCCTTCTTTAACAATTTTTACTTGTACCTCTTGCTTTCTTCATCATTGCACTTTTCCAGATGTCCTCCACCACCACTATGAGTCCACCATACCAAATAACAGAATCCTCAGGACCCTTATTCCCCAAAACACGAGAGAAACAAACTCAGAAAGAGAGCATTGGAGATCTGGAGGCTTTCGTTGATGCTACTGCAACAACACGAGTTGTTTTTCCATCCTTTGTGGGTAAGAACGTTTCCATTTCCTTTCCTTTTATTTATCTTCTTTACTTTCTTGCATTTCTGTCAGGGAAGAAAGGTATCTCTGGCACATGGAAGAAATGGAGAGAGCTGAAGAAGCTGCAATGATGCGAGTCACGTAGGTATCCTAATTCTCCTTTCATCTATGGTGGCGTTTTCTTTGCGTTTTGTCCTTGCTCCCAAGAGCTATGAAGATCGAGAAGTACTGAAACGTTCCTTCTCGAGCTTCTGCTGTTTTTTCCTCTTTCTGATGCAGAATTGTCACACTTTTGTTAGTGGAGTTTGGTTAGAGTTGACAAAAGGAAGACAAAATAGAAAAAAATGATAAATATATGCACACAAAAACTAGAACAATTTTCATTGCAATCACATCGAGTTATAGTTACTACATTAGAAAACAGAAACACAGAAAACTTATTATATACCATTTGCACACCCAAAAACAACAAATAGGAATCCAATCAGCTGGTTAATCCTCCTTTACTCTCTTTTCCCCCCTTCTTTTTCTCTCTGTTTCTTTAATCATATGTAGGCGAGTTGCCTGTATGTAATTACACTCCGTCTACGGACTTACATAAAAGGGTCTGTACAGATGGCTGATCAAAGGCCAAAAACTGGATGAGAAGATAGAAAGCCCGCAACCAAATCAAGACAAACAAAAGAAAACCTTCCTCGGATCACTTTGTTAGATGTGTCCAAGATGCTAGAATGTACCGCAACATTCTAGCCCGGGTCCTGTCTTGGAATGCAGATCTCAACATGCCTCTTTATAAAACTTCAGGTCATGGTAGCTGCAATCCTAGGAACTGATGGTAAACAAGAGAAGACACAACTCAACAAATGCCATACGGTCCAGGGCAATTAAAGACCAGATATGATGGGCTAGCCGTGTTCTTTATACGAGATAGTTCAGAGAGGTTTTCTATAGACTCTGCAGAAGTGCTCGTTTGCAGAGTGGTGGTTGCAAAGGATTGATGCTTGGACCGGGGCAAGGGGACTCCACTCCAAGTGTTTTTAGTAGGAAGTTTCTCTCCTGAAAAGAAAATCGCCAAACAAAATGGTTAGCCTCGAATCAAATTTTGAAAAATATCCATATCTAGGTACGACATATGTGTTTATAGGATGCTAGTACCTGCACCAGAATAAAAGAAAGAAAGAAAGAAAGCACGGCGCAGTTAACTAATGAGGACATCTATGATTGCTTTGGCAATTAACTACATGTGGTCTCCATGCTGATTGCAGAACGGCAATCTCATGAATCATTCTTATAAGTGGCCCTTTAAATACTAAAGATATGGGGATGATTTAAGCTATCATAGTGGCTGTGACATTGATTACTTTTGCAAAGACGTGGGCATACTTGGAATCCTGTTTACAGTGTTGTCCATAGACCATTCATTCTACGAAACATGCTTGCAAATGCAGAACGATCAACCTAGATTGACTGGCCGGAGGAAATACGCTTCACATAAGAGTACATTTAACCTTTTACATCAGTGGGTAATGATCCAATCAAAGCGTTTTCTAGGCAGCATCTTAAACAAAAGATCTGGTTGAGCTTCCTAGTGTATGGAATTTGACAAGGCTATTCTAGTAAATAGATTGCTCAGATAGCAGTTATGAAAAATGAGAATTAAACAGGAAAATTCAGAGCGGTTCAAATATAATTACTCATCTGATTGTCTAGTAAACCTTTAGGTTTACTGTTCTACCTCTTACAAGGAAGGTCACAAACTTGCCCTATGAGGATATGATGATGTTTGATTTCTTTTCGATTAACAGTGAAAGCTAAATTTATAAGGGAAACAAACAAAAAGGACAACAGAATCGTATAAATTGGGTGATGCCTACCAGTAGAACCAACATCGTGCAAGGAAGTTCCTTGAAAGGAACACAGAATGTGTCAGGCATGGATGTTCGCAATCCTAATCAATATACATGCAGATTTGATATGTAGTGTGCATAAGTCTTGGAAGTGTGATATTACTGGGGTAAGAGGCTTGCATTATATAGATCTAAAGCATATTTCTCCTTTTATTTCATCAACAAAAAGTATTTAAAAATGCTTTTGGTAACAGTTTAACCTTATTTGCGGCGCAAGTTTGTGGAAGCTTACAAAAGTTTTTGTAGAATAAATTTTGCTTACGCATTCAAAACTTTGGCTTTGGGTTGAATTTGACAATTTCAAAAGGTTGAGTTTAGTAGTATTAATGTCGAAGAATGTATCTAGGTTATGGGATAAATCGAATTCATGAATTTCTACTGGAATAGTTATATACGCAATAGCTACTACTGCTATGTCTGTCATCTGCACCATTATGAGTTATCAAATAGTCCTAGTGATTTAATTCATGATCAGCAGATCCATAGGAACACCATCTCCTACTAGCTTACTGTCTTGACAGTGGACACCTAGCTTTGAATTCATGATAATGGCTTGATTACCATCACATAAAAGTCCAATTAGTGATCGATAATTAGCTAACACACAAAGTGCTATCACCCTTACTGCTAACACTAATGCTTGAACTACGACAGCAAACTCAGTGTCCTACAATAGTATGAATTATTAGTAACATTCTTAGGCCCCTTTTAGTTTTTATATTATTAGCTTTATAGGAGTCTTCATAAAAGGAAAAAAAAAAGAAGAAATCAAGTACTTTTGCTGTTGGTGATTTGATAATCACTAATCCTCCAATACTTGTTACTATCACCACTAAAATCAGTGGTAATGTAGACTCAAGTTGTACTACTTCTACAACTAAATCGGCTGCAACTATTCATAATCATTATAGTTTTAATGCTTTTGCCTAGTGGTAAGCTCTAACCCTGCAAGCCATATGAAACTAGAGGCTTAATCTTTAGAGAGACAGTTCCTCCTAGTACTAACAGCAACAAGGGATAGGTTCACAAACTAACACCACTTAATCAGAACTAATGGATTAATAGTCAGTAGAATTGATGGCCAAAGTTGACTTACACTCTCTGAAAATTTTGGGCTGGGAATTCCTGCTGCTAAGGATCTGAAAAGTGGGGTAACTTGAAGAGGGGAACTGAACTCTGTACTCGATGAGGCAGAAACAACTATGTCGTTTTTTGTTTGCTCATCACAGGATGGAAACATCTCCACTGCAGTAGATTTAAATTCATTAGCAGATGTAGTTTTAATGCATCCTAATCTCCACGTGACAAGAAACATAAGTACATTTGACCAACCCTATCAGACATGAAAAATTCATTACCTTGGGTTATATCTGCACTGGAAATAATTTCTTTACCACATGCACCCACAAAATTTTCTTCATCAATACGAACCATTTGCATTTCAATTTCAATATCCTTATGCAGTGCACCAATCTCAGCTTGAGTTTGTTCTGTTTTGTCAGGGGCTGGGTATGGCAATAGAGTTGATCCTGTACTGTATTCAGAACTGGCTGGAGACTCCTCGTATAAACCAGGTTGCCTACAGCATTTTAACCATAAATTAGACACTGTATGATGAGTAATCATGCTTAATCCCAAATATTAAAACCCCTGTTTCTATTACCTCCAAGATGGTCGACTTCCATCATTACTACTCCTTAGATCCTCTATCAGGTCTTTAAAATCATCAAGTTTAAAATCAATGTCACAGATTTTTTGTCCATGTACATTTTCTTTGCTCCGATTCAGGAAATCTTGGAGAACCTGAATGTCATGTTTTATAAACATATGAGGACAGAAGCAAAATCTGTGTGCATAATAAGAGTCAAGGAGGAATATACTTGGGGGCACTGTTGTACTGAGTCTGTGAGATCAACATAATCAGTTCAACTTTCCACGTTACAGCATGTACGTGGTGAAACATGGAAGTTGATTGATCTTGGGTAAAAACCAGTTTGACATTATAATTATGCTTATCTCTATAGCGCTGAAGGTCAAATTGATAAACTGCACCTACACAAGTGGTCAAGTGCATCAGATATTTAGATGTTAACAACAAAAGCTCACCTTCCAAGCATTTTCCAGACGCTGGTCTGTATTTTCTTCACTAACTTTCAGTGCAAGTGAGCTGAGAAGCTCTGCTTGTTGCATTAGAGCAGTTATCTTTGGATCATCCTTTTTGAGAAATGTTCTCTGAATCATACTGTTTTGAACTGCTAAATGAATAGCAAGGAAAGAGATTAATGAACATTAAAGATTTATCACAGAGAATGATCAACAATCATCACCAACTAAATTGATAGAGATGATAGATTATGCATGTTATTGATTGTCTGTCATAAAGCCCCTGTAGCGTTCCTCAGTTTTTGTAAAGCTGGAAAAAAAACTAATGAGTTGAAAGCTGAATTGTGGTAGTTTGAATGGGGCTTGAGCTAGACCTTACATGGCCAAAGGGGTATAAGAATGTGGAAGTGGAAGTTGATTCAGAGGTAGTATTCAATGTATTAAACTAAAAAGGTAGCAGTTTGGCGACTGATCCTCTTGTTCAGGAATTTTTTCGACTTCAGCAAAGGGATTGGAGCATCAGGATTAGTCATGCATATAAAGAAGGAAATCGGTAGGTGGATTGGCATGCTAATGGAGGCTTTGATATTGATATTGGGATTCGATATTTGCCTCAATCCCTGGGTCTTCTTTCCTTGCTTCAGCAGGATGAAGCAGGGTATCTCTACCCTGTTTATGCAGGGTGTAAGTCTCTCGGGTCCGGATTTAACCAAAAAAAACAAAGAAATAAAAAATAACCACGTCCTAATTGGAAAGTCTTTGTTTTAGGTGTTTTACCATCAATGGAGACCTCCTTGACACCGCTGACATGATGTTGGGAAGCCACGTTAACATTGTGAAGGTTTTGGGCCAACACAGCAAATGGAGGTCTAGGTTGCTGATTTCCACATTGTGGGTGTGATCTGTCTCCAAAGTTGCAATTTCCTGCAAGACCAGGGATGTGGGACTTCCTGCATTTGAACAAACATGAGGTTTACTATGCTAATTACTTTTCCAGATACTATTGTCTACTGATACCAAAACTGCACTGTACCTTATCTTCTTAATTGAAGGATCACTTTCTGGTGCTCCGTCTCCGTTTAACCCATGATGTAACATGATTCTTTTGTTATTTAAGTTGATATGTGTGCTTCTGTTCTCTTTTGCTAAAGCCTCGTATTTTGCTCTCTTCTTGCACAACGTGGAGAAACGGTTCTTAACAGCATTATCCGTTCTGCAGAAGTAGCATATTTTTTAAATAAGGATATTATAAGCATTAAACCACGCAAAAATATGTGAATAATTTGAGAAGAGGAGCATGCAAAAACATTGTATACCTGCCTGAAACAACCTTTGCAATTTCTGTCCATCTGTTTCCAAATATTTTTTGTGCCTGCAGACCAACTCAAGTTATCAGATGTAGTGATGACCAAACAGGACAACTTAACATGTTTAACTAGGGAAAAGAACAATCAATGATGAAGCAGAAAAATCAAACCATAGTTTTGACTTTGCAAATTGAAGCAACCTTTTTCCCCTTAAAAACATTTGAAGAAAAAAGACAGGACAGGACAGGGTTATATAGCATGCTATAGAGAGCAAAATCAGAGTACCTCGCACAAGAGCATGTCTTCATCTGGTGACCATCCGCCTTTCTTGAAATCAGAGTTCAGATACGTGTACCATCTGAAGTAATTGATAGCTTATTAAGGCCCAGAGTAGAGGAGAGAGGATAACCAGAGCGATGATGTATATACATATATATGCTGCAATAACCCACTAACCTTCTTCTGCATTGTCTTGTGGTTTTATCCTTGAATTTAGAAGCAATGATAGCCCAACTGCAGCAACACACAAAACCCCTCAAATTATTTAAACCATTGAAGAGCAATTAAAAGAAAAACATCAATTTGGTTGTTCTCACTTTTCAGTCCCATTAAGGCTGATCTGCTGCCGAAGTATATCATCTTCCTGTACTCCAATAAATCAATCAGATACTGCAATTCCAATAAACAAGGAAGGAAGGAAGAAATTGATTAATTACCAGTTGAGTCCATGTGACTATGTGTCTCTCCTTCTTCTTCGATTCTTCTTCATGATTTCCACAAGCATTCTTCTTCCACTTGTTTGTGGCTTGCATTCTTTACTCTCTCCTGTGATCACTGAATTTGTTTATGTGAGTGCGTGTGTGTCTCTGCCTTTGACGCTCCCCACCCTTTATCAATGCTATGCTCTAAAATAAAGCCAAGAAAAGGAGAAGAAAAGAAAAGTTTCTCTTTTTGTAATCTTTTACAAGGATGGTACCGAGGGAGAAGTATTACTGTTTGGTTCAAACGGAGTCTCTTGGATTCTAGACTAGCAATCAACTTCTTCTTCCTTTACCACTACCACTACCACTCCATGTTTTTTTTTTTTTTCCGACCAACAAGCAATAAAGGAAAGGAAAGGAAAGGAAACATTCGCATTCGCTGGCCACTAGGAGGTGTAGTGTACCACTAGGATGTATAGTGTATATATCATCTAAATCAAATTTACTGACAGAAACGATCAAGAGATGCGGAGACACAGAGAAAAGGCAAAACCAGGATATGCTATATTTTTACCTGCTCTACGGTTGTATTTCGCAAAAGTTGTTTTCTAAAATTTTTTTATTTAAAAAAATATTATTTTTTATATTAATATTAAAACAATCTAAAATTATATAAAACATAGAAATATTTTTCCACACAACAAGGTCCTGTATCAAGAACACGGCGGAAAGATTGATGGAACTTTTGAGCAGATTAATCTCCTGCTTCTGTCTTTCACTCATTACTCCCACGATGGGTTTATGTCTTTCCTTCCAAAAACCATCCATTTGCAACTCAATAATGTTTTTTTCTCCACTTGGCATCAACCCTCACCAAGATATTTTTGTTCCTGGTAAAGTATGTTATTAATCTTCTCTTCGTTTTTGCCCGAATCTTTGCTGGGCCAATTTTGAAATTGAAACAATTCCATATACCTTTGATATGTTAGTGTTTATTTTATTTTAGATTGATTTGAGTAGAATATTAGAATTTTTATTGGAATATTTCTATACTTTTTTTTCTCAACATTCCAATGAAAAGATTTTGAACAATAAGTTTTTCAATAGATATTTAATTAATAATTAATATGAAATGCGTCTATTCTTATTTTTTTAAAACGTCTGTATTTTATGTCATTTTAAATAAATATAAGAGTTCTTATCTAGAAAATATTATTAATTTAGTTCATTTTCATGAGTATTTAAGACAATATAATTATATTAAATTGTATAATTAATATTTTATTCCAAAAATAAAAATTATATTCAATTTAGCAAGTGATTTGATTATAAACTAGCTAGACGTTGGTATCCTTGACTGCATAACATGCACTTCTATTAAATTAAGTGACTTGCATGTGAGATTTGAAAACTTGATATCGTCTTCGCCGTCGTTATCTTATAGTAATAATAATAATAATAATAAAATAATTTTGAATGAAAACAATATAAGAAGAGTAAAAATGAAAAAAAAAAACTACCAATGAACGGGTTCTTGCTTTCGGGAGCGGCTATGGAGGAAAGTTTGAATATTGATGAATGGCCAGCAACAAGCACTTCAGAAACTATCTTCCACATCAAAAACACATTGTTACTGTATTTGACTATTATAGACCACTACTCCATACCTTGGGCGATACTGGCATCACCGTACACTTGTCACTCCATTTCCCTCTCTCTCTTTTTTATTTATTTATTTATTTATTAATATATGGATTAAACATGTAAATATTGTGACTTTTTATATCCATGTACTACTGGAAGTATATCTCATCTCAATATTCGTGACATAACAAGGGTTTGGACAGAGCTAATTAAATATAGATCTATCACTTTATTAAAAAAAAAAAAAAAACAATGATCATACATACCCCTGTGTTACTCTGACCTGAACCTCATATTTTAACCTGAATAAATAAATTTTTATTATTATTTGATATCGTGGTGTGGGTTGTTTTTTAAAATAATTTTTATTTAAAAATAAATTAAAATAATTCTTTTAATACTAGTAAATTAAAATTATAAAAAAATAGTTTAATAATTTTTCAAAACAAATATATTTTTGAAAAGCATTTAAAAACAAAAACTATTATATTTACAACCAACCTTTTAGAGGGTGTTAGGTATTGCGATTAAAACATTATTTGTTAAAAAATTAAATTTTTTTATAATTATTTATAATATTTTTTATTGTTGTTGATATTAAAAATAAATTTTTTTATAAAAAATTATTTTAATATATTTTAAAAAACACAAACAAAGCAATACTAGACCCGCTCAACGTGCATGCATTCCTTGCTTCCATTCCATTATGGTGCCTTTTAATATTCCATATAGTCACACATTTGCTGTAGAACGTGTTAAAAAGTGTTTCGAGCGCTTCATTTTAAATTTCAAAGTTTTTGTTGCGACGTGGATGGTGCTGCCTGTTTGGTCCTTGTGTACACGTCGCTTTTACGTAGTGATCGAGACTCTTCACTCTTGTAGCCCCTGTCTGATACAAGTTTAATGCTTGGTGATGGCGGCCCGTCGTCGTAGATCCTCTCTTCTGATAAAAATAATAAAATAATAAATGGAGATAAGTACTGCCCTCGAGAATATTGATATTTTCTGCTAATTGTATATATATATATATATATATTTGTATAACTGTATCATTTTTTATAAACTCCATTTATTAGTGATAAACGATAAAATAACATGATATTAAAAATATTTTAAGAAAGTAGTATGGTTTAGAGAGTTATCAGTGATATTTGTGATTCGTGAGTCTCATATGTGATTTTTTAAAATTTTAAAAATAAACTGACATAATTTATAATAAATACATAAAAAAACCTTAGAGACATATCAAAACTCCAATAATAACACCACTAGAATTGTTGGAAATATATCAATAGGAAAAAGGACATGGAAAAAAAATTAAAGTCAACCTGTTCGAATCTTTCTAACTCATTACCCGAGAGGCTAGTAAAATCTTGATTAATAAAATCTCGATATATAAAATTAAAAGAAAATTGTGGTAAAAAAGAATCAAAATAAAATAAATAGTAATTAAAAGAAAATGGATCAAATATGACATAAAATAGAATAAACTAAAATATTGAGGGATGCAATTGAAAAAACAATTCAGTTAAAAGAATGATAAAAATATTACATGATGCAATTGAAAAAATTCATCAATTAATAGAATGATATAAAATAATGAGATGTATAATTGAAAAGATAATTAAATCAAGAGAATAACTAAAAATCAAAAGAATGAGAATCAAATATGATTGGTGAAAAAAATCAAAGAATAATTAAATTGAAAGAAAAATTCAATTCCATGGATAATATAAAATAAAATAAAAAAGCAATAAAAAAGAGGGGCTATAAGAAAAATAAATCGAATGGCTACTTATACTAGAGAAGGCTTTGAAATTGAGGAGGAGAAAGGAAATAAAAAATTTTAAAAATGGTTATTGATACAAAACTCAATAATTTTTAGCCACATACACCATCTTGAGATGGAGGTGATGCCACGAGGATTACAATGTTGGTGTAGAAGCTTGAGCTTGGCCATCAGATGACGTTTCATACGTCATTCAAACAGTATAAAAGCATTAACGCGCACTAATGCGAATGTCATGCATAACCGACTTTTTATAATTAACTAATATTTTATATATACTAAATACTAATATGCACTTGATTAGAATTAATAATCACAAAAAATAGAAAAATCATTAAAAT
>Ga0325414_1004769_pt1 | contig 14235 bp, 13 predicted proteins | sample PopdelMetagenome_8_FD_206183 | JGI IMG/M metagenome (GOLD analysis project Ga0325414, IMG submission 206183) | Populus deltoides microbial communities from Bellville, Georgia, United States - Leaf-PdKOR-R3 | ecosystem: Host-associated > Plants > Phyllosphere > Phylloplane/Leaf | place: USA...
TAACATCCTCCCCCGCCCCCCCCCCCCCCCCCCCCCCCCCCCCCCCCGGGAAAATCATGGTTTGTTTTGCAGGATCCGATTCCAAGACTTTGGTATGATGCTGTGATACCTTGCCTGATGAGACCCAATTTACATGTGTATTCCTAAAAAATATCTGTGAATGTTTTAATGCTGTACACCATTTTTGTGTTTTATCTTTTTTATTAATGCAAGTGGTGCATCTTTTTGTCAAGAGTTGAGCTATTATCGAAGGGACATAGCTTTTTTCTAGAGCACATTAAAATGTGCCGAAGCTGTATTTGTGCTCATGGAGTGGTTGCTGGTGAAATATGCTTTAGACTATCTGCTTGCCTTTCAAATGGTTTTAGATGCTGATTGCTTTTGGTTGGCTTTTTCTTCAGCTTACTATCATAACTGATGTTTAAGTTGAGTAATGATTCATGCCAGTTAGATGTCCTTTCCAGTGGAGAAATTAATACAAAAATCAGTTTGCTCATTTCCTAATATTTTAAGTGAATCGATATACTGTAAAACATGTTAGGAGAAGATTTAAAAGAATCCGCATGTCATGCCATGCATGAATGAAAGCATTTGTTGTACATCTCTTGTCTGACAAGTGCCAATAATACAGTAACTGGCTTTAGTGTTCTTGTTTATTGTGTTGCACGTTTATTACCAGATATGGTACAATTTGAGATGGTTATTTTGAATTTAGTACAATCTGTGTTATTTCAGCTCATCAGAACAAGTTTTGGCCTTGGAGTACTTCAAACCGGCTTCATTGTCTACCTCCTCACAAGATAATACTCCACGGAAGAAAAAAAGAAAGTTGGTATCCTTTTTTGTCTTGTGTTTTGTTTGCACTGTAGCATATTAATGCTAATGTTTAACTTCTTGCTTTGGACTGCTAAATAATTTGTTATTGTTCTCAAAGCATGTGGAAACATGCTGATGTATATTAATTGTCATCTTGTTCTGATTTGATTTACTCTCTGTACCTTGCTCTGCTTGAGCGACTCTTTCCCTTTTGTATAGGCCTCATATCTTTGTGATTTCAGGTCATCAAAAACAGATTTGAACAAAAGTGCTCCAGCGCGTGTGTCCTCGAGAATTCAATCCAAGATTACACCAAAGTCGGTATCCTATTTTATCTTGTTGGTGTCTTACTTGTTATAGTAGCATGTTCCAGCTTAGTGTTTAATTTTCCTCTTTGGGCTAGTTCATTATCTTTATGTTTATGTCTAAAAGCCACCTGGCCTCCAACATCTTAGGTTGTACTCTTCAGTGGTGTTTCAGTTTATGTTCTAGTTGGCAGTATGGCATGTGCCTTTTGGTAGATGCTTACACATGTTTAATCTGCATTAATTCAGACCAGAGGAACAAGATTCCATCACAAAACCTTCCAAAAGTGCTTCAGTATATCTCTCTTCACGAAAAAGGAAGTATAAGAAGATTTCACCAAGGTTGGTTTGTTTTTTTATCCCATAGATATACTGTTTGGTTTAGTCATGCTTTCACCTTTTCCTTTTCTCTGGCTGGTAAAGATTTTTGGTTATTAAATTGCATGAAACATAGAAGCATAGTTGTGATATGATATAGTCTTCGTTAGAAAATATGCCTACCTATCTCCTTTTTGTCCTTTTTCAGGATATCAAAGTCAGTTTTAATGTCCAAGTGCTTCAAAAATACATCAGTTGGCATCTCTTCACAAAATCAGTGGAAAATAACAACAAAGTTGGTTTCTTCTTTATTTCCGCACTTCGTTTTCTTTCATTTCATTCTCTTACTTTCCTTTTTTTTCCTTGGCTTGAATGTTTCTTTTCATAGCAGTGTTCTGTATTGAATTATGCCTTCTGTTATTGTTTGTAATCTTGTCTTTTGGTATCTTATTTTCTCAAGAGACCAGCGGTTGCATAGATTGGTTTTTGAAGAAGGTGGATTGCCTGATGGAACTGAACTAGCATATTATGCTCGTGGGCAGGTGATTAATATCACATATTCTTATTCTTTTACTTTCTTGCTGCTTATAGTAAATAAAATAAATTCTTCTTCTCAGAAATTGCTTGGCGGGTATAAAAGGGGCTTTGGAATACTTTGCCGTTGCTGCAATTGTGAGGTACTTCTTATTGGCTAAACTTTATCACTCCTTTATCATCTATCAGGCATGTCATCAAGGACCCACGGTTTATGACTAATGTGCAGGTCAGCCCCTCAATGTTCGAAGCTCATGCAGGTTGGGCTACTCGCAAAAAACCGTAAGTCTGATTTTTTATCAGATGGGAAATGCCTTTATATTTTGAGTCTTTCTTTTGTTACACACAAATTTTGATGGTTTCATGTTTCCCCCCACAGCTATGCATATATTTACACATCAAATGGTGTGTCACTCCATGAATTGGCAATTTCTCTCTCAAAAAGTCGGAAGTATTCTTCCCGGGACAATGATGACCTATGCATCATTTGTGCAGATGGTGGGAATCTTTTGCTTTGTGATGGATGCCCAAGGGCCTTCCATAAAGGTGAATGTAAATTCTAAATGTTACAAGGAAAGTAAACTCTTAGTTTACTTATCAACTTATTAAATTATTAACTACGAAAAACTTAATAAGCTGCTTCTGTCCACAGCCCCCTCCTCTCTGTGGTTTGGTTGCAGTTTAGATCTGCAACACATTTCTTTTGACCATGTCTATTGATGCCTTGCTAAAAGTGCTTTATGAATAAACTTTTAGTTGTATAAATATTGTAATTAGATCATTGTTTAGGATTTTTTTATGTTATCTGAAGATTAACTTTTTAATATTTAGTAGTTATTATTAATTAAGAGTATTAGTTCATTTCCTATTTTTGTTAAGACTCTTTCTGCCTTTTCATTTCCTATATAAAGCACAGTTGTGCATTCCTATTTTGGAGGTCGTTTTATGATGAATAAAAATTGAGAATTCAAGTTCCATTTTGAGAGGGATTTCCTCTTGTTTCTCTGTTCTTGTGGATTCAATGAACACCCCTTGTGAATTCAAGGACTTGCTAGTGGTTTCTAGAGAGCTTGCTGGTGGACTCTAGGTTGTTTACTTTTCTACCTTTCCTTTATCCTTTACTACATCAATTGGTATTAGAGCCCAACCTTAGTCCAAACCCTAAACACAAAAAAAAAAAAAAAGTGAAAAGGTTTGTTGTTGCTTCGGTTGCCGGTTCTATTTGCTGGCATTTTCTTGCAGTAATTATTTTGTATTGCTTCTGTTTTGCCCTTAGCTTTGAGCAAAATTAGTGTGCAAAAGCAAAAGTGGCAGACTGGTAAAAAAGAAAAGGGGGAAGGTGAAAAAACAAGGCGATAAAAAAAGAGAAGAAAAAATGAATATTGATGAATGATATTTTTGAGAATTTGCTATTCTGCAAAATTGTTTGTTCTTGTGGACCTCAAGAACCCTAATTTCTTTCTCGATTCAAAGAAGCCCCTTGTGGATTCAAGGGCTGACTAATTGGTTCTAGGTATTTTTCGCTCTCTTTGTAACTCCAATATGAGAAATTTTAGCTTTCTTGACCTATGAAATGCTTGGTTGTACTAGCTTAATAAGTAGGCACAAAAATTAACAATGTTCTGGGCCCCGAATTTCTTGAAAACAACACTCCATTTTAGGTCCTGGAAAGTGATGTTTACTATTCAATTGCTTGCGTCCATTGTTATTAACCCAGTGATCTTCTTTGATGAGTCACTGTCTTGGGCAGTTGAGAACTTGAGATGACATAATTTTTCTTGTTTAGGGTACTTGCACCAAGCCTTGAAGCATTTTCAACAGTACAACTTCCATGTATCAATGTTTTTTTTAATACCATGACTGGGGGTGAACATATTTGTTTTCCAGCAAGTAGTTGTTCTTTTTGTTGTGAACTCAGTTAAAAAGAAAGAGATATTCCATAGCTTCTATGGTGTTGTATTGAGAACTTAGCAGTTCTGATTGGTGTGCCTAGTTTCATTACATTATATATTGTTCTTTATACGTTAAGTGTGTGCAATCGCCTATCAGTACTCTGCATGCATGTGTTTATGCTTTGTGAAATTGACATTATTGATTTAAGTTGCCTCTAGATGATTTCCAGACTACTGATCTGCCCAAATCCATTTTGATGCTCAGTTTTATTACCTTTGTAGGATGTGCTTCTATACCAACTGTTCCTAGTGGTGATTGGTATTGCCAGTATTGCCAGAATACATTTGAAAGGGAAAAGTTAGTTGAGCATAATGCGAATGCTTCTGCCGCTGGAAGGGATTCAGGAATCGATTCTATAGAACAGATAACCAAGAGATGCTTTCGTATTGTCAAAAATATAGAAGCTGAACTTACTGGATGTGCATTATGCAGGTCATAGTTACACTGATAAACTGAAATTATTGAAGTTTATGGACTTAGTCTTATGACCTGTTTCATACAGTTTGTAATGAATAGTTGTAGCTATACATGTTTATTAGTCTTTCAACTCCTTCGGCCTTATTCATTGCTTGATATATCTTTAGTTTTTGTTTTATGCAGAGGTTATGATTTTATGAGATCTGGTTTTGGTCCACGCACAATTATACTTTGTGATCAGGTAATTTTCTAAGTTGATCATGTCTTATATGTTGTTGCATTTGTGATTGAGTGATTTAAACAGGGAAGTTCTTATGTGATAATGGTGCTTGCATACATGCAATTAACTTGATGTTTGCATTTTGATTAGTAGCTTTCCTATTTTTCATGTCATCTTATTTCTCTGTTTCCTCCATGCGTACATGGAGTTACATTTCTTAATTCATTGTTGCTTGAATTTGCCTAAAGGACTGGTACACTTATGATTTATTTCTGATCTGTGCCAGTGTGAGAAAGAATTTCATGTTGGTTGTTTAAGGAGTCATAAGATGACAAATCTGAAGGTGAGTTCTTACATGATCTTATTTTCCTTTTAAGATAGATTTCATTTCCATCAAATCATTGTCACGTGTGGAAAACAGTGTACTAAATTTGTGGATAAACATTTTGATGCTACTTATTTGACAGGAATTGCCAAAAGGCAACTGGTTTTGTTGTATGGATTGCAGTAGGATCCATTCTACTTTGCAGAAGTTGCTCATTCGTGGGGCTGAGAAACTCCCAGACTCTCTTTTGAATGATATAAAGAAGAAGCATGAGGAAAGAGGTTTAAACATCAGTAACAATATTGATGTGAGATGGACGCTTCTTAGTGGAAAAATTGCTTCTCCTGAAAATAAGCTTTTACTCTCACGGGCTCTTTCTATTTTTCAAGTAAGTACTGCCCATGCATTATGGAATATTTCTTTGGCCATTGATAGGTACTGCCCATGCATTATGTAATATTTCTTTGGCCATCGATGCTTGAATATAGTAGTCAATGGTGCTGCTGCTCTAAATTAATAGCTGTCGGCAGGATTCCAGATTATTGTTATTGGGTTTTAACAATCTGAGGACTTCTTCAAATCTAATAAATCAATATCTTTTGTTTCTGTTATAGTTTCAAAATAAATAAAGAAGAGTGCTGGAATATCAATATGGAATTTCTTTTGCTTGTTCCTTTCTATAAATAAAGAAGAGTGCTGAAATATTTTGCTTGCTATGCAAAAAGTGCAAGTTATGTGTGCGGTGTAAGGTGCTTTTCGCCTCAATGCTCGCCAAAGCTGTTTATTAAGGGAAAAAATTTTGCTTTTTGGAATGATGCTCTATGCACCAAGTTTTGATGCTTCTAAAAAAATGGGAGGCTTTTCTCTACCATAAGGTTATATGAGTATCAATCACCCCTTGCAGTTAAGACTTCTTCATTAAAACAGTTTTTTAAAGAATTCCCACGCGTTGGCGTGCCATTATTGGTTCACTAAGAAGGAAAATAAAGCAGGTAATAGTATCATCTTAGAACATTATCATATTAGAACATAGCCTCAGTTGATCTTCAGTGGTCAACATGCATATTATCATTTGTTTGATTTTTTGCCGGATGTATCTCCACCTATATTATCTATTTTTTATAATCATCATTCTGATCATTTTTAAGTTAGGAAAGAGAATTCAAGTCATCCTGTCGGAAAATTGTGGAGCTTTTGAAAATACAGTGCAGAAACTTGTTGTCAATTCTCTTACTGACTGCTGCGACACAACTTAGTTGATAAACAATGCATGCTTTTGACTGCTCATAAGGATGATGCTGTTGTCACTTTTTTAATCTTCACATTTGCATGCTTGCAAGTAATATGTGAGTATGATGAAATTGTTTTGTAAGTCGTCTCTTTTATCAATGAAGTCATGCAGCATTATTGATTTCTACCCATCTCTAGACAATGTGAAATTAACTTTTGATGATTTACTTCACAATCTTTACTTGTCTATATCAAAATGCAGTACTGAATTGTGATTCCTTTTATGTGTTCTTGTATTTGTGTGATGCTTCATCTGCAAATAAAAGCAACCAAAGATGTGCTGGGCTGAGGTTTCTGTCAATTTTTTTCCAGGAATGTTTTGATCCTATAGTTGATTCAACAATTGGACGTGATCTTATTCCTTTGATGGTTTATGGGTATGCCTTCATATTTTTTCCCCATTGTTACAGCATGACATGTTATTGCCAGTTTCTGCGGTTGTTAACGTTATTGAACTATCTTTCAGTAAGAACTCAAAGGGCCAAGATTATGGAGGAATGTACTGTGCAGTGTTAACAATCAAGTAAGAGATAGTCTTGTATCTCCAATTGGTTATAGTTGGAGCTGTAGGAATGTTTATGAAGTCTAAATCTCTAATTTTGCAGCTCAAGTATTGTATCAGCGGGTATACTACGAGTTTTTGGGGAAGAAGTTGCTGAACTTCCCTTGGTTGCAACGAGGAATGGTGAACATGGCAAGGTGAGGTTAACCAACTGGGCTTGGTTTGTAGTTGTTTCTCGGACATTCTTTTGCACTCACAGCTTTTTCCCTGAGCTGAAATTTGGGGGTTTTCCAGGACTTAATTGTGTATTTCAAGGCCTCTATCCACTATAGTTGTGTATTTTGAGGCCTCTCATTCTTTGATTCATAATAGTCTTAAAACATGTATATCATACTTTTCAGCTATTGCGATATGTTTGAGTCTTGATTTGTGGAGACATTATTTTCTCAGGGCTACTTTCAACTGCTGTTCTCCTGCATCGAGAAGTTGCTGGCGTTTTTAAATGTGCAGAATCTTGTGCTTCCAGCTGCTGAAGAGGCAGAATCAATATGGACAGAAAAATTTGGTTTTCAGAAGATAAAACCGGAGCAGGTATGAGTTTGTCTACTGGTGGGCACACATGAAATGCACAAGCTAGATGTGGTTGTGAATCTATCATTTACCTGTCTGAAATTTGATGTTTTACTCTTCAGCTTAACAAATATAGAAAAAGCTGCTGCCAGATGGTGAGATTTGAAGGGACATCTATGCTACAGAAAGCGGTTCCTACCTGTAGAATTGTTAATCAACGTACAAGTCCTTAGGGTTATTGTAAAAAGGAGTAATGGGGAGCTACTCTTAGTACGAGGGACAAGACGCCTAATCTTTTAGTTTCTACAGTTTTTTTAATCTTATTTTTTAATTATTTTTAAATTTATGTATAGACCAGATATTGAAGGAAGTATATACATGTCCAGTCCTCGACTTATTTAGTGTTCTAGATCAAGCAATGCAAGCTATTTGTGCTTACCTCGTTCTCTCAATTATTTCAAACAAGTCGTCAATTCCATGCTATCCCAAGTCCCAACTCAGGAAATCGTAGGTGCTGATGCCAGGTGCGGGTGCACGCTTTCTTTTGAGTCCGAAGCTGAAGTTCAATTCACTTTTGTGCCTGTGAGACAAGGCATTGTCATACAATTTGGTATATTGTGCTTATCCATCCCTCGTCGGAGAAGATAACAGATGCGATGCAACCAGTAGAAAGGTCGCTTCCAGCAAGCATTTCACACAACCAAATCAAAGGCAAGATACGCCGCCTGTTTCAAGGGGCTGGCGTCGAAAGCTCCATGTAAGCAAAGTTTGTGTAGTCTGTCACTTGATGTTGAAAGATATCCTCTTCTAGCAATAAAAAGTACTGTGCCATCATCACCTATGCAAAATGGTCAACTAACACATGCAAAATTACCCAATCCCCTCTCATCTCTCTCTCCTTTCTTGGCGTATGCACCTTCCAAACCTCAAGCCTGCCCATCTTTCTTTTGCCTCCTTTCCTTATTGCGCCATTACTTCAAAAGTAGAAGCTGTAATCAACACGCCCAAACTGATCTTAATGCCAATACATTTCTTGCTTGCCACGCCACTCATGATCTCCTTGAAAAATATGACAACCATATCGCTCCCATTCTACTTAGCTAAAACATCACACTAGACTTCAACAACCATCAGGACTTGAAGCATGAGAATCAAAGCGACCTCCTTTTGGCTCTTGGCCTTTGCTATTGCTCTAGTTTCTATTGTCATTGCCCTCTATAAAATTTCTCCGTCCCCGTCTACCGTTACTCCGATAAGTAATCTGCATAGCCCATCTCTTACTACTCTTAAAAGGGTTATCAAGAAAAGCAGATTAGAGGTTTTTCATTCTCTCGTAGCAAGTTCCTTTTCAAGACACCATCACCGGAGAAAGCACAAAATCAAATGTGACATGAATAAATGGATCAGCTCTAGGCTAATATACCGTTATAAAGTTTCTCTTGTATTGACAGTAGACTTGAAAGGTTGTGGGAATTTTAGCAGCATTCAGGAGGCTGTTGATGTTGTTCCAGAGCTCAGCTCCTCTACCACTCTCATCATCATGGATTCTGGTACTTACAGGTAATACTGAAGTTCCTGTTGTCTCTTTGTTGACCTTTTCTTATATGCCAAGCGATATGCACTTTTCAACTAAAGTATGATCATGATTAAGATCGCATGAACGCGTGGAGTTTAAAAACATATAGGAAATTTGTATATGGTTGCAGGGAGAAGGTGACGGTGCATGCTAAAAAAACAAACCTGATACTTCTAGGCCAGGGTTATCTCAACACTGCCATAGCATGGAACGATACTGCAAATTCTACTGGTGGGACTGTTTATAGTGCTTCGGTTGCCATTTTTGCTTCTAACTTCATAGCCTATAATATTAGCTTTAAGGTACTCAAGAACCCATGTTTTATATGTCAGGACTCAAGAGTCAAGCTATATGTTGCATCTAGCTAGGACCTGAGAGTTAGCACTTAATCAGTTGCAAATAATTTATTCCTAATTCTTTTCCCTACTACTTGTTGATTTTGGTGGGTTTGAAAAGAACACAGCTCCCTGGCCATCTCCTGGAGAAGTCGGAGGACAGGCAGTGGCACTTAGAATAGCAGGTGACAAAGCGGCATTTTATGGATGTGGATTTTATGGAGCTCAAGACACGCTCCATGATGATAGTGGGAGGCATTATTTTAGAGGATGCTTCATCCAAGGATCCATTGATTTCATTTTCGGAAACGCTAGATCCCTTTACCAGGTAGATCACTCTTTAATAAAACGATATGCTATATATCACCCAAACATTTCTCAGAATTTGCCTGGGCTTCGAGGCTGTAAGAGAGAGTCTGTTTTCATTCCACGAAACGCATAAAGAAAGTCAACTTTGATAAATTTTGTGAAACAGGTTAGAGCCTGTAAATCCTTGTATTGACAAGCAATTGTTATATATGTCAGTCCTGCACCATCAGTTCCATTGCAGAACAACCCAAAGCTGGAGTAAGTGGATCTATTACAGCACAAGCAAGGCAATCGGTGAGCGAGCAAACTGGGTTTTCCTTCGTGAATTGCACCGTTATTGGAAGTGGGAAAGTATGGCTTGGTCGAGCTTGGGGAGCTTATGCTACAGTAGTCTTCTCTAAAACATACATGTCTCATGCTGTATCTTCAGATGGATGGAACGATTGGAGAGACCCTTCTAGAGACCAGTCTGTCGTTGATCCTAATTATTAATGTCTCCTCTTTTACTTTTATATTGCTGAATCTTTTCTGGACTATTGCGATGAAAAAACAAAAATAAAAAGCGACGATTGGTTAATGTGTTTTTTTATTACAGGACAGCATTCTTTGGAGAGTACGAGTGTTTTGGACCTGGAGCAAACTTCACATTCAGAGTCTCGTATGGAAAGCAGCTGACTCAATACGAGGCAGCTCCCTACATGGATATTTCATACATTGATGGTAATCAATGGCTCTATCAGCAAAACATTTTGCCCAGCATTTCTAACAATGACAGGGAACGAAGAAAACATTTTATCCAGCTATTCTAACTATGACAAGGATGAAGAATTTACTCATGCATACTATTAATGCACTTGTAGTAGTTTGGATGCAAGCTTGTTCTTTGCCAGAGAAATAGAGGTCATTCAATATAGAATTGTGATGATTGATGAGCATATATCACATATGGGCAGGATATATTATTGGATTGCCCTACGACGTTCTCATATTTGGAAAAGAAATCACATAAGAACTTGCTAGTGAAGGAAAATGTCACTCTTGAGGAGTCATACCATGTTCGAGCCTGATATTGAGTTTGATGTTTTTTTTTGTATTTGTAGGAGCATGAGTAAAATCTGATCATTTCATGGGGCGATATGAATATGTTGAAAAAAACATAAATACTGGAAATAATAAGCAATGAACCGTAAACTGATCAGAGAAAGTACCGTTTATTCATAGTGCTGCTTAGTAGTCTCAAGGAATTGTTACTTTTGAAACTCTAAAACGGTGTAGAAATAATCGACATAGAATGCACGAAAATAAGAGAAACCAACAGACTGACCGAGCTGCTTAAATTCTTCTTCAGTCCTGTGCTTACCCTTAGCCCTATAAATTGTCATGACAAATATGTCACCTTCTAAGAGAGCTCTTGTCCTGTGACTATCATCTGAATCCTTAGGCAGCACCGGTTCACAAGCAATCAGTTTCCCTCCCACGGGAAGGGCCTTGTAACAGTTCTCCATAATCAGCTTGCATTCATTGTCTGTCCATGTCGTCAAAATCCACTGCCAAATTGACATGTACATGGAGTATCAAAAAGAGTGAAAGACTATCTTGATCGGTTGTTCAGAAATAAGAAGATGATGCGTATAAAAACTGGCTGGTCAAAGAAATATAATAGGGGGAATCAATTCATATATACGACACTGGGTCCAAAATGGACCATAAAGGACTGGTCACATGTCCTATTTCTAATTGCAAGAGGATCAACCCATGGTTGCTGCTCTATTTGCAATTTACCAAAAAAACCCTGCATTTTCATTCAATGAGCAAATGGCATTATCAAACATTTAAGCAGATGAAAGTGACTCAACGCACCTTCATGAAGATAGCATCACCATCCGGAATTGACTTGAACATGTCACCACCAACATTTGTAACACCTGCAAGGATGAATCACTTCCATTGGTGCAAAAGCAAAAATATGTAGCATCTCGCCCTATTAGCATTTTCAAACGTGTCATACATAACATGCTAGTAGCAGCTACAAAGCCAAGCTTGAAATGAGGTCTTAAGCTATCATTTACCCTAAACCATGTACGGCGGAAAAAGATCATTCCATAAAACCCATGTCTGAAGAGCTGTTTAGGTAAGAAAATGGTAAAATGATGAGACTTCATTGTTCAAGAAAAAGAAAAGGAGAGCATGCCAGGAAATCAAGAAAATGGATATGCCGCGTTACCAGGAATAATAGGTGCTTTAGCAACCACCTCAGGCAAATCAAAGTTGATCCCTTGACGTACACCAGGATGTTTTTTTAAGATCATCCTCAAACAATCCCCTGCACTCCCACCTACATCAACCAATCTTTCCACCCCTTTAAACCCATCATAGCCATCCAACATTGCTTCCATGAACGGGACAGATACACCTGACATTGCCTTCAGCATCAACTCATTCATTTCTGGCTGCTTCCCATAGTAATCATATGCAGGCTCACCATTAGCCTTCACGAATGGCTCTGTTGTGGGATCTAACACTGCCTCGTGCACCAATGGCCACGCTTTCATTAGCGCGTCCTATTTGTTCATATCGTCAAGGGATCATTTACATAGAAACATAGAAATTAGTATTTGCATATATAAGTAACATCTGCAACATTTTTTTTTATAAAAAAAATAGGGATGAATAACCAATCCATTTTACTCCCTCTGTTGGACAAATTATGAGCAAATTACAACAGCAAAGATGGAGTAAGATTTCTAAACCATCTAATTAATTAAGATCAACCTATATATTATTATTGAAATTATTTTCATAAGATTAGAACGTTAATGAATTGGATCGTCAATTGATTTGAATGGTTTGGCGCAGTATAGTGCAAGACAAAGAGAAAGCTATGAAATGGAAAAACATATGACCTGGTGATGCTGGAGCACGTAAGGCGCGTAGGAGAGTCCTTCAGTATCAGTAACGAGGGTTTTACCGACTTCCGTGAGTGAATACTTCCTTTCGGAAGCAGAACCATCAAGAGGTGATGATTCGATGGTGAGGTGTTCCTCAAAGACACCGTAGCTAGTGAGCATGCGAAGGATGCGTTGCAAATTCTCAGGGTCAGATCCAGTAGAGGCAATACGTTGAAGGATCTGAGAGGCAGAAAGAGGAGCATTGGAGCCACCTTGCCAGATAGCATCGGCGACTTTTAGACGGACGATAGCGTTGAGAGACATAGGAACACTTATCATGTTGGCTAGCTCAAAGATCGCCAGTCTTGCACTCTTCCTCTTCTCTGCACTCTCCTCGTTTAATGCCATGGTTGGTTTGCCTGCCTTTTTTTTCCTTTCCTTTTCTCTGATTCAATAAGAGGAGGAGGAGGAGCTCAGGTGAGGAAGTGGATCGCCTTCTGCCTGTAATTGGTCTACTTATGACCAGTCCCTCGGTGGACTAACTGTTGATAAGGAAGATAAATAATATTACTGTTCAAAGCGGAGGTAAAATCCAAAAAAAAAAAAAAAAGAGGCTTCGCTGTTGTGGGGTCTGGTTGTTTCCCTTTTGTTTTACTGACCCGCCTTTTGCTGCTGCACGTGAGCAACTGTGGGCCTAACACACTTGTAATTTTATATTTCTTTTAATTCTAAAAAAATTTGTACTCCCATTGTTTTAGTTAGAAGCTAGATTTATCACCAAACATAAGTGTTATTATTATCTATGTATCTTAAAATATCATGATTTTTTAAAAAAAATTCAGAAACGAAAATCAAGATGCATTTTTTTATACCTTAAAATCTATATTTTAGCTTATTTTTACTTAAAAACAATCCAAAACATCATATAAATCTAAATAAATATTTAAGAATTCCAGAACACCTTCACGCTCTAAAAAAAATTAATTAAATCAAAATAAACCAAATAGAACATGATCAAATTTTCCTATTATGTTTAGATAAAAAAAATCATCTCCATCAAACTTCTCTTGAGAAAAAAAAATTATTAACATAAATGTTTTTTTTATTCGTAACGTGGCTGGGCAACTTTCTCTTTTTTTTTATTGCTTTTCAGTGAGTTTTTTTCTCTTCCTTCAAACTTAGGAACTCAGGGTCAAAAAAATAAAAAAAAATAAAAATTATAAAAACTTCAAGATTGACCATAAATTTTTTCATGTGTTCTGCATTATGATTCCCTCTTTTAATTTTGTCTTGCCACCACAATTTAAAATTTTATCTCATGAAATTAGGTCAAAAAAATTAAATAAAAAAAATTCAATGATAAATTTAAAAGAATGAAAGAATGAAAAAAATAAGAAGCCTGAGGTGCTTTACTATCCATTTAAAGGTTTTATAATTTTGATTCTGGTCCAATAATTCATTTTGATGATTTTAGTTTTTTGGAACAAAATTTGTATCTTTAGAATACTAGTAAATAGTATTTTTGGAATTGCTTTCTAAATAATAATTCTGAAACAATTGAAAAAAAATTTACTTAAAATTATTTTTTTATTTTTGTAAATTATTTTAATATGTTAATGTAAAAATATTATTTTAATATATTTCCAATAAAAAAACATTTTAAAAAATATACATTGCTTACATTTACAAACAACCGCTAAATCTAAGATTCCGTTCATGATAGAAAATTGAGGAATGTAGGGGTCCAGAGTTAAAAAAGAAAAAGAATTCCGGACAAATTCCTAAATGCTTTAAATCCATTAGATTAGAGTAAAAGAATTATTGACCGTTGGATACAAGATTTATTGAATCACAGGTGAAGTGTTGAAACACGTCAT
>Ga0325414_1004770_pt1 | contig 14233 bp, 7 predicted proteins | sample PopdelMetagenome_8_FD_206183 | JGI IMG/M metagenome (GOLD analysis project Ga0325414, IMG submission 206183) | Populus deltoides microbial communities from Bellville, Georgia, United States - Leaf-PdKOR-R3 | ecosystem: Host-associated > Plants > Phyllosphere > Phylloplane/Leaf | place: USA...
GAAATTATATTTTTTTTTTTATATTGTTTAAGAGATAGAAAAGCCTCTTGTCTTTATGTTATATTCATGGAGATGAGCATTATAAAAATGGAATTTAGTAGTTGAACTGTTAAAAATGCAGGAAAGTCCTAATTTCACCGAGCAATTTATGCATGTATTCAGGAAGACCTTATAAGCTGCACTAGCCCATCACAAGAAAAACCACTTGTGTGTATTCCCAAGAAGTGCAACTTAACTGGTTAGGTTATAAGTTTGTTTTTTAGAGATCACTAGTTCAAGTTTCATAAACCTCAAGGCCATTAAAGACTTACATGATTGTTAATTTCAGGACCCGTGAGATTAGTCGAGATGCACGCAAACTGACCTAAATATCCATGTTAATAAAAAAAACCACATGTGTTCACGCTAAATTCAACTTTCAGCTTCAAGTCCTCTCTTTATTTGCCATGTCTCCTCTTCTTTTTTATCCACTATCATTTTTTATTGAGCGTGTATGGTTATTTCTTGCTAAAAATTAAAAAATATATATATATATTTAAATTTATTTTTATGTATTTTTTTTATTTTCTGATATGCAAATATCAAAAATAAATTTTAAAAAATAAATAAATAATATTATTTTAATATATTTTTAAATAAAAATTATTTTAAAAAAATAACCGTTACCGTAGTTATAAATATACTCTTGACAGCTATTTCTATCTACCCTCTCTCCAGTTCAATCTCAAACTCCTTATCTTCCATATCTTGCATACCATCCCCTTCCCCATACGCGACTCACATATCTTGCATTCATCCTTTGATCCCCTAAGCATGGTTTGCATACCATCGGAACTCCTTACATCTATGTCACTCGAACTTGGGTACATAAGCGACATGTGTCCAAATGTCTAACACGAAAAGTATTAACAAAATATAAAGCGGGTAGAGAAAACATTGCAATTTTTTTTTATTGTTCACCTTCACACAATTCATTATGAATTGTAATGATGTATTTTTTAAAAATATTATTTTTATCCTCAGATTATTTCTTTGCACAATTAAACCTTTTTAAGCTCAAATTAGCTCAATTGCATGTTTTTTTAAAGAAGGGTTGAATTGAAAAACAGAGGACTAAAGTGAAAAGCACGAGTAATATAGATTGTGCTTTGGATTTTATTTGAAAAGTATATTTTAACCTCCCATTTTTATTTATTTATTAGGTGATTGCTTCTTTTGATTTTAGAAAAAATAATTTCGATACCAAACTTCATTTTCATTATTTTTCAGTTTTTTTGGGCGAGAAGATTGAAAAGGGGCTTGTTAAATTCCGGTCTAAAAAGAGAAAGTTGTTGTTATGACGATTTCGGCCACAAAAACGATTGGTTTTTATACCAAATGGCCTCACGTGATGAGGAGAGTTCAAATTATGTGTTTTTTAAACCTTAAAGTACCTAAAAAACAAATCTGAGCTCAAGAATTTTATTTTATCTTGGGTTGATTTTGGGTTTTGACGTGGGTTTTTGTGTTTTCGGAGATTACAGATTGGTTTACCAAAGTTTCTAAAGTGTTTTCTTGGTGTTTTGGGGAAAAAATGGATTAAAAATAGATTTTTAAAAGAAAAATCCAGCAACCTTGTTTTCTCGGCCATTGTGGTAGCCGCATTCTCAAGATTCTAGATAACGTGTCGTCTATTTTTTAAAAGTAGAATTGGGGAGGACGACATGTTAGCTTACAAAAATAAAAATAAAAAAGCCCGCTCGCGGGCCCTTTATGAATGGGTCAAATGCTTGGCTTGACCTCATTCTTTTTTTTTATTATTATTTTGGTACTTTAAATCTTTTTTTACATGTCCTTTAAACAACCATTTTTAAGTTTGTATTTTAATTCTTTGTAATTTTTTTTTGCTTATTTAGCCTTTTTTAATTGTATTGGACGAGTTTAATTTTTTAAATGAATAGTATGATTCATGTGTAATTTTTTTATATTTTACATAGATGGTGTTTAATATTGTAATAGTGATTGTGTTTTAAAGTGTTTTTTTTAGAAATATATTAAAATAATATTTTTTAAAATTTATTTTTAACATTAAAACGAAGTAAAAATATGAAATATGAAATTATTTTAAAAACATATTAGACCACAGAGAAACAATATCTTAATATAAGAAAAAGATAACAATAATATATTGCAGTAGTAGACCTAGAGATAATTGTATATGTAGGCCGAATTGTAACTTAAGAACCTGGGTTAATATAGAAAAAGGCTTGGGCCTTATATATTTTAGCCTTACAGGTTAAAAAAGAGGATATCAACGGTCTCTCTTCTTTCTCGTATCTCTTCTCGCCATCAGCTCGTCTTTTTTTTACTTCTTCACTGTCACAGTGGTGTACAGGATTTTAGCGTTGTTTGACTGGTATTTCGTGTTCATACCCATGTTAATTAGTTGAAAGTTCAAAACTATATTATTTATCAAATACAAATACCATAGCTTTCTAAACTGATTATTCAAGTCAAAATGCTTTACGTGGATGAGAAATAGGTTGATATTGGTGACCACGTAAGATTAATAAACATTTTACCATGAAACTTATTCGAATTTACATGCAAGGGTTTTTATATCTCAAATACGTCTTGATGAAGCCTAGTTGGGTCTGGTATTGACTAAACTTAACTCCAAGTGGATTTGATAGTGTGTAAAGCTCAGATCCTAAAGGGTTAGGTGGTATGTCAAGCCTAGCCTCTAGTGGATTTAAATCTATTATGGATGAATAAAAGGAGTGAAATACAGTTCACAAATACAACTCAAAATATCTTAAAGATGAAGTTATACTCCAACCTCTTTTCTCCACAAAAGGATAAAACTCATGGGTTCTAAATACAATATGAGATCTTTAGAACAAATGTCCACAATCTTCATTTTCTATTGCATATATATTTTTAAAGCATCTCTCTCTAGAATATTATTATATTTTCTCTTTAAAAAGATACTTATTTAAGCATCGAAAAAATCCCCACCTCCACCAAAAGGGACTTTTTGCAGGTATTAATCACAAGCTACCTTGACCTACCAAGTATCAAATATAAGCTATCAACCACCTTGACTAAAAAAAATGAATGATATTGCTAGGACTAATTGATTAACCGACTATCCAATCTAGGAACCATATTCCTAGGCTACTTGGATTTTTGAGATTTTATCACTAGTGTCTATTTACATCAAACAATTTAAGCTAGCTAAAATTGATGCGAGACAAAAAAAGATTTAAAGCTATAGAAGAGAAATAAAGAAAAAAAACTATGAAAAAAAAGACAATGAAAAAAAAGAAAAAGCTGAAGAAGAGAAAGAATAGGGGTTGGAAAGTTGCAACTCTGTAAATTTTATTTAATTCATCAACAATTGTCTAACATTTAGAAAAAAAATTGATATAAGATAAATGGAGTAACTAATATGATATCATTAACTACTCTCTAAATAAAAAATTTTGTTTGGAATCCACTAGATATTTTATTTTATTATTTTTTTCTAATGCCATGTCTCGATCCTTTTCATTTCCCCTATTTTTAGAAAGAAAACAATAAATTAAAAAGTAGAAATGCTTGAAAGAAACCTTCCTTCTATGTTAACTTCAATTGCCTGCACCACTAAACTAGATTAATGATTTGTTTGACATTGCGATTAAACTGTCATTTCATCAATTTTTTAAAAAAATTAAATTAATTTTTTATGTGTTTTTAGATTGTCTTGATGCTCTAGTGTCAAAAATATTTTTTAAAAAAAATATTATTTTGATATATTTTCAAGCAAAAAGTACTTTAAAGCGCAATCTCTATTACACTTCCAAACCAACATTAATACTCATTACCCATAAAATTTCTTTTCACAAGATTTCTCAAAATTCCAAACAATATTTTCCCAAAAAACAAGGGTAGGACCAAATCTTTAATTACATAACAACTTAGTTATTAAGAATATGCCACTTGTTAAGAAAACCACGTTAATTCCCTAAAATTGCTCTACTGATATAAAAAGACAGTGTCATTGAATAAATTAATAATATAAAGATAATTTTGAATAGTTGAGATAAATATGGAAAAAATAATAGGTTAAGCCTTAACAAGACCATGAGTACTGAAAAGAAAGATTTCGAGAACCGAGGAGAAGAAATAGTTTTGGCAGACATCTTCAACCTCTTTTCTTTATATCAAAAGTGCATAATCACCTTCCAATCATATACTTGAAACATCAGATGAGATTTCATATTTTTGTTAAAAATATGACAGAATTCATGAATGTCCTCATATTTGTTTCTTTAACTGTAAAGACCACTGAGCTAACAAGAACACTAAGGTTCACACAGTAACAAAATGTAATGAAATACATACATAAGTTACCCAAGGGATTGACTTCTATTCTACTATAAAAAAAAATAATGATAAGACTCGGTACTATCATCAATAAACATCCCCTTCTTTCTATAGTTATATACCTTTCTATCTTAATTTTTATGTTCAATTTGGTCTTTGACTTTTTTAAAACAAAAAGAAAAAGGTAGAGAATATAATCCGAGAATGGTGCCACAAGTTACTCCTTTTAAGGGAATTAGGAACATTGAGATTATATTCCCAACTTGGCTATGCCAAATTAAGTTTATGCTCCTACATCTTAGTCTTCGTTTTGATTTTTATAGCATCATTAATATTACAGTGATTATTGCATGCCCAATTCACCAAAGTCCAAACAAAACCAAAGTCCAAACAAAACCATGTCTTTGTAGGACTCTAACAAACCCTCACAGATGCCATCAGAATAGAACTTGCTTCAATGGCAATACCAATAATCATGTTATTCATTATAGGTTCTTAAGAATCTGATTGGCTTACTGTATATTCAAATGCCATTCTTATTGGTAGTTGTCACATGGTTAAATTTTTCACTCCAAAATTCAACCCTAAACGGTAGTATAATTCCAACTAAACTAAGCCTTACCTCACAATTTCACTCGTGTTAACCTATATCTACGTGTCTCGTTCACTCAATAAGGTTTCTATAATTAGCTTGTCACAAAAAAAGAACTAACACAAGTAAATAAATTGAAAAGCAAACAACATATAAAGGAAAATCTCCAAACCTTTATTAATCTCGTAAATAGAGGATTTACGCAATACAAATATATATGTTATGCACAAAAATTACATCCTACGCAACCAAGGCCTTTCAAGCCTATTTATAAACAAATATGAGAGGTTATAAAGCATACAACTACCATCCTTGCTTTTTAGAAAGTAGTGGAGCACTTTTTTCCCATATTCCTAAGAACTTAGCGGTTGGTTTTGACCCATGATCTTATGATCTTAATGTCTTGAGGAGCAATATCAGTTACGTCCGTATGTTCTCCAATCATGCCCTTATTATTTGGACACTCATTTCCTCTCATGTATGAATGATTATAATATCTATAACAACCCACTACACTACCATAACTATAACTCACAATTTATTTGTCTAAATGACAACCCTCTATAAACATTCTAGCTATGTTTTGCCACTGTGAAAAGTCCATCATCCAAGTCTAAGTTGATGTTAAGTCGAGAATCCATGACTCGTACAAAACCAATACATGTTACTTGTCGAATTCATTATTTCTTAATGCGGGTTGCAGTTGTCATTCGCTGCTAAATCTTAAGCAGAATACATCTCTTGGTGTACCCTCACATTTAGACCTCAAGCAAACCACCCCCACTAGAAGAGTCTAATGCCTTATTCAGAAAAACAGTAAGGTATTCTTGCACATGATCTTTGAATTTCACAATTCCATGTCTTTTCCCATGAAACCTTTGAGTTTTTCTTCTATTTCAGTAAAAAAATAGTTCAATTATTCTTTTTATGCTGGCCAAGTCGACTTTTCAAATTATTTTGAATCATCAGATGAGCATGTTATGACTTTCTACTTAAAAGGTCTTTATTGTTTTCGTAGAAAAGCTTCAAGTAACTTACATGGAAAGTAAGATAAAGTTTCAGTTATTCTGGTAGGATCAGCCTATATGCAATAACCTCACCCTTTTCTCAACTTCAAAATATCCATCATATCTTGGCACCAACCCTCAATGTTGATTGGTCCTTACAATCTTTTTCCAAATATGTGGGATTAATTTTAACAATACATTTTCACCAACTTTGAGCTCAAAAAGTCTTTGTTTTTTATCCGTGTACTTTTGCATACACTTGTTTGCTTTGCGTAAGCTGTCTTGAGCTTGCTAAAAAATATCCTACCTTTCTCTTTTCAAACATGTATACGATAGGGCTTTTACCACTTGTTTTAGACATTGCAACTTCAGCAGAAGTTTGGGGTCGTGTCCCCAACACTAGCTTTGGTTGCTGAAGATTTGTGAAGATTATAACAAAATTATGCACTGACAATCAGCTCCAATCAATTTCACTATTTGGTTGTCATATAATGCCATAAGTACTCTTCAAGCAACACATTGATTCTCTCTATCTACCCATTAGTTTAGGGATGATTGGTAGTAAACAACTTTAATTTCGTTCCTATCATGTTGAACAATGTTATCAAAAACTTGCTTATGAATCACACATTGCAATCACTCATAATGTCTAAAGGTAACCCAAAATACTTCACCACATTACAGTAGAACAATCCAACAACAAATTTAGTTATACATACTATTGAGGCAACAATAAAGATTAAATACTTAATGAATTTATCAACAACAACCATCACATTGTTCATGACATCAACCTTCAGAATCACAACAATGAAGTCCATTGAAATTGACACTTAAGGCTTGTCTGGAATCGACAACGGCTGTAACAAGCTTGTTTTCTTATCTTGCTAGTACATTAAACAAGTCTTGACGTAAAGTTCTACGTCGTCATCTATCTTTGGCTAATAATAAATCTAGAACAAAAAAAAACAAGCATCGTCTCTCTACTTGGATGTCTAGCCTACTACAAATCAAGAGTCTTTGTCATAAAAAACTTCAGCAACTCCTTCTTTGGCATAAGGACTTGACCCTCTTTTGTATATAGTAGATTGTGTTTTAACCAATAACCTTAAATTGTCCCCTCTATTACAAAATCATCCAGTTTCTTTTATGCTGCATCTTTCCTAGCAATTTGGCAAAGTCGATCTAACATGTCCAACTTCACCTGAACAATAGTAAAAACAATAACAATTACCTCACATCTTTTGAGTGCATCTGTAACTTAATTATGCCTTTCTAGTTTATGCTACCATACAAAGACATACTCAACCAAGAACTTTTACCACTGAGTTTGCTGCTACAACAAATTCTTTTACATCTTGAACCTAGTCCTAACAGATATACTCTATATTCTTTTGCATTTAACACTATTACTTCCATTTTCTTCTCATAGGTCGAGTATTTCTTTTTAACATCATTCAACTTCCAACTCTTAAAAGAAATCAAATGTTTCTCCTGTATCAACACTCTTTTTAACACTTTTTTTTAAGTGTTTATAAGTGTGAGATTTTGTTGTGTAGTAAATTGAGCAAAAGCCATGATGGATATGACACTTGGAACTTAATATGTCAGTAAGATTAATTCTTTTTTTGTGTTTTTTCTTTTAATTTTCATAATTAATTTTTACATTTATGACTGTTGGGATAAAACTGAATAACAGTTATTTAGTTTTATTCAAAATATAATTATTTAATTAACAGTCATATAGTTTCATCAATAATCATAATATTTCATTATAATATTTAAAGTCTATATACACCTGTTACTATATAGAGAAAAAAGACATACAAAAAATGTATTTTCTTTTCCTTTTCTTTTCTTCTTATTCTTTTAAAGGTTTAAAAGGCTTAGTTATATCCTGTAGGCTTTGTCTTTGTGTGAGACAAATAAATATGTTAAGGATAATGTTTTCATGCCTCTAAGTCAACTTTTTATTTGTTTCTATACTCAAATAGTTTAAAAATAATTTTAAGGTGTTTAATTGATAGAGACAAATCTTAATTCAAGCGTCAAGGATGATAAGAATGTCAAAATTCAACTGGATTGTTTTGATGGTACGAATTACACAAGGTGGATAAATAAGATGGTGTTCCTTTTTATTTCATTAAAGATCGATTTACTATATTTTTTATCCAAATCTGTCTGCACCACCTGAACCACAAGAAGATGAATATGTTGTTGTTAAGATTGAAACATGAGGAAGATGAAGTGCTTTGTTGAGGGCATATTCTGAATACTCCGACTAGTCGACTTTATGACATCTTCTCCAAATCAAAGTTGACAAAAGAAATTTGGTCATCCTTAGAGACACATTATAAGCAAGAAAAACCAGGTTCTGATTGTTTTCTTGCTTTAATTTATTTTTTAGTATAAGATTACTAACAACAAGTCAATCATGGATCAAGTTCATGAAACTGAAATCTTGATATCAAGACTCAGTGATCTAGATATCAAAGTTCTCGATTCACTTTAAGCAGGGGCTATTTTATTAAAACTTCCTCCATCCTGGAATGAATATAGAAAAAATATTTTCCATTCGATAGACAAATATACCTTTGAATAGCTTCAAACACACTTGCAAATTGAGGTTTAGTCTCGTATGTGTGAACTATAAGCAATAAATTCCAAAGTAAATTTGATTACCGAAACTAGTTTGAAAATAACTAAAAACAATCTAAGAAGAAACAAAATACTCACTAGAAGAATATGATTTAATTTTATTATAGAAATAAAAGGCACTATGTAAAATAGTGTATATTCAAGAATTTCAACAAGAGAGATGGTGCTAACAAAGTGAATATGGTTGAAAATGATGAAGTCAAGAAGTTGGTTGCCATGCTTTCAAACTTTTAAATTGGAATGATTATTGAATTAAATATGACAACTATTGTTGTGAAAACTTTAGATTGGTGATTGGATTCTGGGGCAACAGTTCATGTCTGTAACAATAAAGTATAACTCAAGACTTATGAGGAATTGAAGAAACCTGTAAAGGTATTAATGAGCAACCATATTCTGCCAAAGTTTTGGGAAAAGGAACTATTGAGTTGTACTTTACTTTTGGACAAAAAAATGTCCTTAGTCAATGTGTTTCATGTTCCTGAAATTAGGAAAAATCTTGTATTTACTAATATTTCAAGCAAAAAAGGGTTCAAAAATATTTTAAAGTCTAATAAGGTTATTGTAACTAAGAGTGGAGTGTTTTTGGGAAAGGGTTATTCATGTGATGACATGTTTAAGTTCAATATTTAATGAATCAAGTGTTTGTACTTATATGGTTGAATCTACCTTTTCTTTTTGGCATGCTAGATTAGGTCATCTAAATTATAGATATTTAAAATATATGTGTAAGTATGATTATATTTCATATCAGCATGATGATAATGATAAATGTGAAGTATGTATTCAAGCTAAAATGACTAAAAAGCTTTTTCCTAAAGTTGAAAGAAATTCTCAATTACTAGAGGCAGTGCAATCTAATATATGTGAAATAAATGATATGTTAACAAAGCACGGGAAAAGATTTTTCATAAGTTTTATTGATGATTATTCTTGTTTTACCTATGTTTACTTGTTAAGAACTAAAGATGAAACCTTTGAGAAATTCAAAGAATTCAAGAAAATGGTAGAAAATCAAAAGGAAATGAGAATTAAAGTTCTTAGAATAGATAAAGGTGATGAATACTTTTCTAGGGAGTTTTCTATATTTTGTAAGGAAAATAGAATAATTCATCAAATGAGCACCCTGTATACCACAATATAATAAATTTGTTGAAAGGAAAAATATGACCTTAGTTGATATGATCAATGTTATGCTTTTGGATGCTAAGTTACCAAATAATTTGTGGGGTGAAGCTTTGCTTACTGCATGTCACATTCATAATAGAGTACTATCTAGAAATTAAATGTTTCTCCTAATAAAATATGAAACAGTAGAAAACCAAATCTGAATTATTTTAAAGTGTGAAGGTGTATAGCTTTTTATGAAATTTATGATCCTTAAAGAACAAAATTAGGACGTGTTTTTGCTGGTCATGCACAAAATTCAAAAGCTTATAAGCTTTTGGATTTAGAAAATAATGTGATAGTTGGATCTATACATGTTGAATTTATCAAAAATAAATTCATAAATGATTCAAATATGCAAGAACCAAATCTAATAGTGATGACTCCTAGCTCAACTCTAAGTGAAAAATATAAAAAAAACCAAAAGTAATAGGTTCAAGTGAACAAAAGAAGAGTCAAAAAGTTAGAAACAAAAAACATTTAGATAAATATTTCATTTTTATTCATTCAATTGTATTTTTAGTGGAAGGTAATACAAACATGGTATTGAAAATGACACTTATAATCTTAAATGTGAAAGATAATCTAAAGACATTCCATGAAGTTATGTCTTTTAGGGATGTTGCTTTTTAGAAAAAAGTGGTAAATGATGAAATGAATTTAATATTGTCTGACAATAGTATGGCCCTAATAGATTTATCTCCAGATTCTAAGCCAATAAGATGTAAATGGGTGTTTAAAAAAATACAATATTAGTTGTTAAAAGCTTTACTCAAAAGAAGGGTGTTGATTATTTTGACACTTATTTTCCAGTGGTAAGAATTACATCTATTAGAGTTTTATTTGCTTTAACATCAATTTATAAATTGTATATTTATCCAATGGACGTTAAAAACGACTTTTTTAAATGGAGATTTAAAGCATAAAGTGTGTATGAAGCAAACTGAGGGTTTTATACTTCCTATAAATGAGAAAATAATATGTAAATAAGTATAGTCCAAGCTATGAAACAATGGCATGAGAAGTTTGATAAATCAATTTTATGAAATGATTTTCATCACAATAGTGTCGATAAGTGTATTTATTCCCAATTTACAAAGGACTTTGGTGTGATTATTTATCTCTACGTAAATGACATGTTAATGTTTAACATCAATATGATTAGAATAGTTGAAACCAAAAGATATTTCAATTCTATTTTTAAAATGAAAGATTTTAGTGAAGTGGATACAATTTTAGGTATCAAAGTTAAGAAACATAATAATAGCTATGCACTTAATCAATCATATTCTATTGAGAAAATGCTAATACCCATTTGACTTTAGTGTGAAGTTAAATGATAATTGTGACAAAACAACAATGCAATTAGAATATGTCAATGTCATTGGAAGTTTTATGTATGTTATACATTGTATAAAAACATATATAGCTTTTTCTATATGTAAGTTATCAAGATATACAAACAAGTCAAATACAGATCATTAAAAAGCTATTGTATGAGTCTTTGGTTATCTCAATAGAACAACTGATTTGGACTTGTTTTAATCTGATTTTCCAGCAGTGTTGGAAGGATATTGTGATACAAGTTGGATAATTAGTTCGAGTGATAATAAATTCACATCAAGATGGATTTTTTTCACTTGGAGGAGGTGCAATATCTTGGGTATATAAGAAACAAACTTGTATATCTTTTTTCTACTATAGAATCAAAATTTATTATTATGGTTGCTGCAACTAAAGAAGTAGAATGGATAAGAAATCTATTGTTAGATATTAAGTTATTGCTATAATCTATATCAATTATTTCCTTATACTGTGATAATTAAGCAACTATATCTTGAGCTTACAATAATATTTACCATGGTAAATCAAGATATATAAGCATTCAATATTGATATTTCAAGAGTTGATTACAAATGAGGTAATCATCATTGTCTATGTGAATTACATGAATAATTTAGCAGATCCGCTCAAAAAAGAATTATATAGAGACATGGTAAGGATAACAATTGGTGGAATGGGTTGAAACCTATTATTAAAGATACCGGTAATGGAAACCTAACTTTGGATTAATAAGAAGTTTATCTATAAGTTTATTTGGTAATAACAAGTTACTATTTAGTATTTGTTAGACACAGATAATTAATTTTGGACCCTATTCTGATAGTATTCAGTGTGTTCTATTACGCAAAGGAGGATGAATGTTGGCTCTTAATGAAATTTAAAGTTCATGTTTAATATAATATAGACATGTATAATTTCACCTATATAAATATAGAAGTGATGCTACTTTTGACAAGAGTTATGATTTTCTTTTGTAAATATTCAGGAAAATAAGATTTTAGCACATGGCTATAATAAGTGCTAAACAATTGTAAATTTCTTTAAGAGTTCGGATAGTATTATGTGTGTAGTATCTTTGATTCTACAATAAAAATTTTAGTTTAATCTGTAGACACCAATAACTTTCATAGGATTCAAGTTCTAACACTAATTGGAGGTTTAAATTTCAAAATATCTTATTGTAAGTGTAATTCTATTAAGTGAAAAGATATTCATTACAAACTAGTGGAGGATTGTTGGTGTAGTTTGTAAGTGAATAAAGAAGGAAAAGGTTTTTATCCCACATTTGAATTAAACACTCCCTCCTAAGTGTTTATAAGTGTGGGTTTTTATTATCTGGTAAATTGAGTAAAAGCCATGATGAATATGACTCTTCTAATGGACTTTCTAATGCTATTATATGGATATTTATAATGTAAAAAAGATGGCACTTGGAACTTAATATGTCAATGAGATTAATTTTTTTTAGTTTTTTTCTTTTAATTTTTTTTATTAATTTTGACATTTGTGATTGTTGGGATAAAATTGAATAACATCTATTCAGTTTAATTCAAAAGATTATTATTGATGAATCAATATTTTTTGTTTTTACCTAGATCCTTTTTTATTAAAGAATTACCAAAGATAAGGTAATAACCTAGCACCCTCAGGCTCAACTAAGCGTTAAGCCCACACATGTATGGGTTTAGCAAGCTGCTACACCTACTATCTCCACGCCCAGCCAATCGTTAAGCTCATACTCTTTCTTAACTCTGAAGAATCTTAGGTTTTATGATTAGACCGTGAGTCAGAGATATTTTATTTTGATAAGTCATATATATTTTACTTTGTGACGAGTTAGAGATATTTATCCTGATGAGTCAAAAATATTTTGCTTACACTATAACTCATTCTCTTTGAAAAAAAGATAGGTCTTATAGGCTATAAAAGGGACGAGGATATCTATAAAAAAAAAACTTTCTTTTTTCCTTGAATCTTCATTCTCCACGATATATTTATTTTTAGAGTTTTTCTCTAAAATATGATTGTTTTTTCTGTAGAAAAAAATACATACTTAAGCATTGGAGAGTCTTCAAATTCACCAAAAAAGATATTTTATAGATATCAGGCATTAATCATCTTAGTTAGGGAAAATAAATCATATTGTCAGAACTAAAAGATTAATTAATTATCCAAGAGCTATATCTTTTCTTTCAAACAACTTGGATTTATTGAGATATAGTCAATTATCAATACTATGGAAGTGAAAATATTAGCTATAACATCACCAAAAAGATTTTTAAAAAAAATAGTATGATGCTATGTTTTTAAAACATACAGATTATATGTCCCATGCTTGACATAAAAGAAAGGTAAAATAGTTTTAACAATAGCCCGAAGAGATTTGGATATCTAGACCGGGTTCTATGAAAAGAAAACACTGTATATTTTAGTAGACCTAAAGAGATTTGTTCATGCAGACCGAATTCTAAAAAGGCTCAATCCTTATATATTTAGAGCCTGTTTGGCTTTGCAGTTCAACCTGCTTTTGACCGAATTTTAATTTTTTTTTTGCTAAAATTGAGTGCGGTTTATACTTTTTAGATCGTTTTGATGTGCTGATATCAAAAATGATTTTTAAAAAATAAAAAAATATCATTGACATGTATTTCGGCACGAAAAGCTATTTGAGAAGCAACCACTACTACACTGCCAAACACGCTCTTAAGCTTTGAAAGTTAAAAAAATACGACATCAATTGTGTGTTTGGGAGGGATTATGCTTTTGTATTTGAGTATTTTTTTTAAAAATGTTTTGGGTTTGAAAAAATATTATATTAATGTTTTTTAGTATTTTCTAATAATTTTAATATACTAATATTAAAAAAATCTATAAAAAATTTATTTTAATATTTTTAAACAAAAAAACTACTTTAAAAAAACAATACTACAATCTCAAACACTCTTGATTTCACCATCAGCTCGTCACATAGGTGTCCGGAATTTTGACGCATTGTCCGACTAGTATTTCTTGTCCGTACCCATGTAATTTTCTTTTACGTTATGGAGGTGATTTGGTCCTATTCGCAGAGAGCTGCGCTGTCATGTTTAGTAGGCTCAAATGATCAGTTAATCACCAA
>Ga0325414_1004772_pt1 | contig 14228 bp, 9 predicted proteins | sample PopdelMetagenome_8_FD_206183 | JGI IMG/M metagenome (GOLD analysis project Ga0325414, IMG submission 206183) | Populus deltoides microbial communities from Bellville, Georgia, United States - Leaf-PdKOR-R3 | ecosystem: Host-associated > Plants > Phyllosphere > Phylloplane/Leaf | place: USA...
CTCCTTACTAAAGAGAAATTAAGGAAGTTTGTGGAGTAATAATTAATGGAGAAAGACAAGAAAGTTGTGTTTTTAGAGAAGCAATTGAAGGAGGAAAAAGTGGCCAGAAACCAATTTGAGAAGGAGCAAGGAGAATTAGGAGCATGCTGGATGCAAACCAAAATTATATTTGAGACATTGAAAGCATATTTCAATGATTGCAAAGAAAGGACCGATATATCTTCAAGAGTCCAAGCGGAGTTAGAAAGCCGGATTGAGCAATATGAGTAGTTATACAAGGAACATGTAATGCTTGAGAGTGAGCTGGCTGAAGCAAAAGTCCAAGGGAAAGCTGTTAGGAATTCCCGAACTGATAAGATTAACATGTTAAAGAGAGAGCTCGACACCGAAAAAATCAAGGTAGAACATTTAAAAAATCAATACTTTCATAAATTGTTAGTTTGTAATGAAATTTACATGTTTTGTAAAATTGTTATCACAAGAAAATGTGTTGATTAGGCAAGATATACACACACACACACACACACAGACACACACACAAAACAGGCGTAGCCCGTAGAAAATAGTGATTGTGGTTTGGGCTATAGAGTTTGTTGTGTTTGACTGCTTTAAGTTTAATCCTTGTCGATGCATGAGTCTACTTGCTGCTACTTTGATTGTTGGAACTTTATGTATCTTGGGTTCCTTTTAGTAGATTTTAGCTATTGATCTTTTGTGTCATTTATTCTACCATAAGATTGTGAGAGCTGGGTTATGAATCTAGTGTGGTTCTAGGGCTCATTTTATTTTTTATTTGTGAAATATAATGCTAGAAATGAGTGATGAGTTTCACTACGCATAATTTAGCCTTAAACTTAAGGTTTTGTCTATAAACTGGTAAGTCTAAGGGAATTCACTGTGATCATTGTCAAGCTTTAGCTAAGAATATTATGGAAAAACCAACTTTTTTGCCATCATGAATGAAGACTGTGAAATGTTATGAGACACATTTCTTTTATTGCATCAACTCTCTTTAGTTGTTTTTGTTGCACTCTTTTTTTTTTGGTTGGGTGTCTCTCTTGGACTTCTGGGATCCTTGCATTCCTTGAGTTAAATTTGTGCATCTTTGACTTCACCTTTTCATATGAAGTTCCTGGTATTGGAAAATCTATATCTTTCTTGAGCTTCTTGTTTTGCTGCATCGGGGTGCAACTGGTGTACATTTCCATGATTTAAATGCTGAAGTCCTTCGATGCCTCACCATTCCCAATGTAAATGCCAATCTTTTAATAAGATCTCACCGTTCTGCAATAAAAGAGGTAAGTGGTGGTATTGAAGGAGAACTACATTTCTTTGCTAGTGATTAGAGCCAAATCCATCTATGTCTTCCTCACGTGCATGAAAAGGAAATGGACCTAAGTTGCAGCTTAGGGCACAGATCATGCTCTTACTAGATAGCCTTTTGTTCTTAATCGAGAACTATACTATAAGTCTGTTTGTTGAAGTTGCAGATGGCTCATCTAATGTTCGAGAAGTGTGGAAGCTCTCGGTTCAGCAGATCAAGGTCTCCAATTAAATTGAATCAGATCCTCTCTATCTTTAAAGCTAGACGTGGCCACAATATACTATAAGTCTGTTTGTGCACTCTTTTTTCTCCTTGGGTGTCTGTCATGCACTTTCTAGGATCCTTGCATTCTTTGAGTTAAATTTGTGCATCTTTGACTTCACTTTTTCATGTGAAGTTCTTGGTATTGGAAAATCTACATCTTTCTTGAGCTTCTTGTTTTGCTGCATCGGGGTGCAAGTGGTGTATATTTCCATGATTTCAATATTGAAGTCCTCGGTTCAGCAGATCAAGGTCTCCAATTAAGTTGAATCAGATCCTCTTAATCTCTAAATCTAGATGTTGCCACAATATGCTCTTGCGCGTGAGATCAAATCCATTAAGCGATGTACAATATGCTAAGAACATGGTTGAAGATTTTTATTGATTAGAATAGACTTCTCTCATCTCATTTTCTCTCCGCACTGCATAAACTTTGTTTTATTTTATTTTTTTCAGAAATTGCATTAATCAACAAACACTCTTTGTTTATTTCCTAATCCTTGGCTAGGAAATTAATCAGAAGCTTCCACTTCTGTCCGTTGAGGCCATGATGAAGGTGACTCGTTCTAAAACCAGTACTCTTAAGACCAAAAGGTTGCAGGATTTTAAGGCTTGTGGTGTGCATCTCCTTTTTCTTGACTGCTATAGATAGCAATGTGTCAAAACTCTCTTGGTGCGTAAAAGAGAGGTTAGAAATGCCCTATAGATAGCAATGTTATTTTACCATGCTTCTCCATAATATCAGGTTTAAAATTATGTGGTAGAAAGGAAATAGCTAAAAAAGTGCATATAATCTGGGAAACAAGGAGACAACCACACATTAATTCAAGTTGCCGCAAAAAAAAAAAAAAAAAAACTATAAATGGCAAACACTGCATGCATGCTATATATTTATAAAAGCCATAAGTTGCGTATTATTGTCACCAAATCAATATTAAAAAAGAAGCGACACTTATATTGATTGTTGGTGTTTAATGGCATCGTCTAATGCATTGCTGGCTCTGGGGGTTTTCATGCTATTGATGACCACATTTATAGCCGGAGATGTGGTCGATACCATTAGAAACAAGCCACCATACCTAAGTTATAAAGGTCTTGGATGTGACCCAAAGAAGAATCCCCGGTGCCTCAACCCACCCCTTTCAAGAAGAGGTTGCAAAGCTGAACATCGATGTAGGGAAGGTTAGTGAGGGGAGTTAGTGAATATTCTACACCTTTGGAAGTAGGCCAACATCGTTGAATAAGTTTATTCTTATGGTAGCAATACGATCATCAATGGATGATTTCTTTTGCTCAAGATGATTATTTCTTCTCCTTTCAATTTTATTTCATGAATCTTTTCACATTATAAATTATGTTATAATAAATATTACATTAACAGATAATCTAAAATAAAAAAACTATGTGAATGTCTACTGTGAAAAGACAATTTCACCATTCTCTACACAAACCAAATAACTTGCGATTCGGATCATATGATCTTTTTCACATGGACACATTGATCTTTTCCAAATTCATTAATACTTAAACAATTAAATTACTGCATTTTAGGGGGAAAACAAACTTGCATCCAAGGGCTTTATGTACATTTTGTTTTGTAATGAACAATGATATTAATTAACTGCCCTCGTAATAAAAAAAATTAAACTTTCTTGTTGGAGCTTTTTTGTCTTTGACTGTTGGTTTTTTAGTTATACTCATGTAGACTACGAGGCAATTTAGGCTTTTAGTCACACACAAACACACACACACAAACACAGATATATATAAAGTAGTGGGTGCGAGCCATACACACCCTAGCGAGTGGACGTCTCACATGCTCTTCACTTACGGTTGCTAAACACCGCATTTTGTGACTGCGTTCGAAGCACATTGATGTCCTCTTTCTAGTGGTGCAGCCTATGTGTGGGACATAGTGGTGGTTGGTTTCTGGTGGGTTTTTTTTTTTCTATTCCTCCATCTTTTCTCTCTCTTCTCCTTGTCAAGGTATGGTGGTGTCCTATCATTTATTTTTTGTATCCAATTTGGTTCTCATTTTTTTGATTACTATTTGTTTTGTGTTTTTATCTTCTTTAATTTTTATCTCTTAATTCAATTTCCTTCCTAATCATTTGGTTTAATTTGTTTTTTATATCAAATTTGGTCATTCGTTTGAATTATTCCCTTTTACTAATTGAATTTTATTTTCAATTTCATCCCTAGCATTTCATTTCAATTAATTTTTATTTTGAATTTGATCCCCATTTTTTTTATTTTAATTTTTTATTGCATTTCTTTTTCAATTTCATTCTCAACATTTTTTTTATCGAGTATTTTGCTTCGTTTTTCTTTTTAGTTTTGCCTTTTATAGGATTAGTCCTGACCTCATGATAGGGTCACAAGTTTCAAAGGTTGACACGAGCTGGATTTGGTGTTTTTTTAGGTCCTATACAATTGATTTAATTTCAATTTGATCTTCCAATATTTGATTTTTTTTGGAATTGGTCTTTATATTTTTTTTCTCTAACTTTTCTTTCCTTGTAGTTATCACTGCTTATGGTAATGAGGGTTAGTGGGTTTACCGAGTTGACTTCAATATTTTTTTATTATTATTTTAACCACTCTATTTTTTTATTGAGAATTTTGTTTCATTTTTTTTGGATTTGCTTTCTATGTGGCTAATCCAAGCCTTATGACCACGATTATGTGTTTTGAAGGTTAAACATGTTAATTTTGGTCTGTTTTAAGTCATTTTTGAAAATCAAATTTTTTTTTTTATATTTCATCATTCAATATTTAATTTTTTTGTGAATCGATCTATATGTTCCTTACTCCATTTTAATTAATCAAAGTTCATACTTTTACTTGACTGTTTTCATCAAATTGCATCAATACCCCTAACTCATGGTTTACATCAATTATGGCTTCATTTATTTATTCTGATAATTATAGCTCATGCTTTACATTAACCACATTTGTTGAATCATTTCATTATCTTCAATATATATTTTATATGAGCCCTATACAATACTTATAGTTAATGCTTTGACTCGAATATGGATTTATTAATCTCATTCAATACATTTAACTCTTAATTTTTGTTAAGGGTTCGTTAACCCTTTTCAATACATGTAACTTATATTTAACTGCGATTATCGGTTTATCAACCTTGTTCAGCACACGTGAATCATATTTAACTTAAGTTGTGGGTTTATTTTCCCATTTAATACATTTAACCCATACCTTATTTTGATTATGGCTTCATTACATCTTTCAATAATCATGGCTTATATTTAAGGGTGACCTTATTCATTTAATCAATTTAATACTCTTAATTGTGGCCTTAAGTTAATTATAGATTTAATTGACCCATCTCTTAATCATGACCTATGCTTTAAGAATTTCTGAATTCATCAATCCATTTCAACAATAATTGGGGCCCAGGACATACTCACGACTTCATCAAAATGCATCGTACGAGGTATTTCAACAATCTTTGACATTAATACCTTCATTAATGCCTTTGTATCATACAAAATACCTCGTACTAATTTGATCATTGAAGGGTCCCCCAACAACACCCTCTTAGAGGTCTCTAAGGGACTTTGTGCTAGTATTCATTCAAGAGAAGATTTATAAGTCTTTTGTTTTGGCAGTGAGAATAACGTTGTAGTTGTCAAGATGGGTTTCCAATGAGAGAATAACGGTGGCCTGATATAGAAAATATATAAGAAAATGTAAGGATAGTAGACTCTTTGATTAATTGGTGATAAAATACAAGTAGGTTTCTTTAAGATTGGGCCACATATCCCCAAAGTCAAAATTAAATTCTTCTTGCCGTACAAGTATGTAATTCTCTTTTAATTTCAATCATTTTTTTTTCATTTAGTAAACTCAACTAAGTTAAATAATACAAATAAAAATTTACTGAAAATGTTTTTTTAACAATGTATAAAAAAACTAACTCGAGTCTATTTGAGCTAACAAATTTGCGATCAAGTCGTGATATCGGGATAACCCTGAAAGCAAATCAAATAAAACTATGAAATTCAATTATTAACAACCCAATGTTGGAAGTCAAAATTGAAGTCAAAATTAAAAAACAAATTCAAGTCAACCCGGGTTAACCCCTTAACCCTGCGACTATGTACACATGATTAAGATAACCACATAGAAAGGAAATTGAAAAAAAGCACGAAAACCAATTCCCAATAAATCAAATGTTGAAGGATGAAATTGAAAAAAATAATTTGAAAAAAAACCTAAAAAAGACCAAAGTCGCTTCATGTTAGACTTCAAAACTCGTGACCTTGGTCATGAGCCCAAGACTAACCCCATATAAAGCAAACCCTAAAAAAAACAAAGTAAAATTTCAAATCATAAAAATAATAAGGGATGAAATTGAAAAACATACAATAAAAAAAGATATAAAACAAAAGAAATAACAATTAAAAGAATGTGGACTAAATTTGATATAAAAATAATTTGAAATCAAATGTTGTGGGATGAAATTAAAAACAAAATTCAATTAGTAAAAAGATTAAAAATAAACAAATAACAACAACAACAACAAAAAAAGGATAAATAACACCATTATATTTTGATAAAAAAAAAGGAAGAAGAAGAGAGAATAAGAAAAAAATCCATCAAACCCAACCACTGCACAAAGATTAGGGTTTCTCTTTTGAAAACGACATGGTGCTTGTATTTTATTTTTTTATCTCTCTAGTTTCTAGCTTTGAGGAATAAGACAAAGAAAGATGGAATGATGGTCATATACATGACATTAGAACAATGTCGCTTGACGATGTTGAATTTCAAAATGGTCCCTGAAAATTAGTTCCTTTTCAATGTTAATATCCCTTTAATTTTTAATTTTTTGAACGAGCCCTTAATTAGGACCAAAAAATTAAAACATTCCAATTGAGTCATTAGCTAGACTCAAGACAAGCCTTCAATATCTCAGTTTTTCTTAAAACAGTTCCTGAATTTCAAAATCCTTTTAATTGAAGTCAAAATCATCTATAAGAACAAAAACTTATTCAATTAAGCACTTAATTGAACTAATAAAACCTCCCTAATTAGGCTAAATTGACAATTTTGGTCCTTAGTCTTTTATTTCCTTCAATTAAAACAGATTTTAATTCAAATAAACCCTCGAAAAATTCATTTTGTCAATTAAAACCTGAAAAAGTTTCGTCCAATCAACTTCTAAAATATATTCTTTAATTTTCTTGTTTTATGATGTTTCTTGGAAGAATTTTGATATTTTTTAAAAACAAATTAGAGGTAACAATTGAGTTATAACCAGGATGATTTCGTAGAATATTATTAGACAAACTGATAATGAATATAACTAGGGCAGCAAGCTTAGGTTTCTGTCATAACCTAACAACATGTCACAATTGTCAATTGAGTCTAGTTCCTGGAACAATGATTATGCTACACATATCCAACTTGTGTCCATCCATCAAAATATTATTGAGGTACTTCGATGGCAAGACAAAGTGAGAAGGAAAAAAAGGCCATATTTGTTCTCATTTGCTAATGTACCAAGGCCTAATCTTCAAGAATTTATCTAAGGCAAGATCATTAAGGAATGCTGTAACATCCCCTAGTTGGAGATAAAACCAACACTCTTATGTCAACCGAAAACAGAGAGATATTTTTTTTTTCTTATATATATATATATATATTCATGGTTTTCATATTAAAATTTACCGAAATTTTGACGGAGCCCCCTATACCAGGAGGTCCCAAGTTATTGACATACGACCCGTTTACACTTTTAATATATCGCATCTCCAACTCAATTCAGCCCAATCATCCTGGGTGTCAATCCCATAAACATCACCATCCATATCAACCACAATGTTGATGATATACATTGTACAACAATTATAATTATGGATGGTTAAAGATATAAACATGCTTAATGGAACATAGTTATATAAACTACCGAATTAAATTCATCTATTTAAGTTTAAACATCAATTATACAAATTAAGTTAAATAAAAGTTGTAATATTACCAAACACAAGGGTATACTCCCTAGAACCTAAATTACAAAAAAAAGAAGAACCTAAGCTAGAATCTACTCCTGACGTGCATGCGATGGTCCTGAAAATAAAATACATATTATTGAAATATGAATATCACAATAATATAGCAATACAAATATCCGGCAATTTAAAAAGGCAACATACATTCATATTTTATTCACTTCTCCCTTTTGGTTCTTATTAGAGACTTTTTCTCCTTCAACTACAAAAAACTGTTTCCTCTTGTATTATCAACCTCCATTCATGATCTCATAAAACCACCCATGATTATTTCTGCTTAACACATTACCGATACCAATTTCTCTGTTATCATCATCTTCCTGTAGGAGTCGATGCAAGGTGATCCCCTTACCCGGGGTCCTAACATACACTAAATGTATACTAGCCAATACATGGTGATCCCCTTACCCGGGATTCTAACATACACTAAATGTATGCTAGCCAATACATGGTTGTCATAACCCAATTCTCGGTTCTTCCTCAAAATTCACTTTTTTTCAAAATAAAAAATAAAATAAAGGTTAGCAACATGGAGAAAGCAGGCCGGAAAATCAAGCTGTAATTTTTGGACAAGATTCAAGGATAATTGTACCCCATTATGTCCAATGATTATTGGACGAATTTGCATAAAAATTAAGTCTGATAACATAATTAAATTTTTAATAGGCCAATTTGATTTAATCATGGGCCAAATTAAATTTTAATTATGTTTAAGAATTAATTTGGGTCCAATTAAAGGATTTAATTAAGTGCAAGCACTTAATTATACTTAAAATGGGTCAAATTAATTTTATTTGGGGCTTAATTGGTGAAAAATTAAGTTTGGGAGCCTAATTTGGGCTTAATTGAGAAGATTGGAATTTTAAGAGACCAAATTTAATTTTTACCAAGTTAATTGATTGAAATTAGGGGCCAAATTGCAAGAAAATTGAAGTTTTGAGGTCAATTAGGGGTTAAATTGAAGAAATTGACAACTAAGGACCAATCTGCAAAAGGTGCCAGACTTTAGAGGCTTAATTGACAAAAACCGGGGGTGAAATTGAAGAAATTGAAAGTTTAATGGTCAATTAGGGGTTCAATTGAAAAAATCCAAGACCAAGGATCATATTGTAAAAGGCGCGTAACTTTGGGGTTCCAATTGAAGTTCATCAGGGGCTTAATTGCATTAAATCCAAAGTTTAGGGTCAATTAGGGGTTCAATTGCAAGAAATTGAAAGCTGGAGGACTAATTTAAGAATTTGTTAAAATCCCTAATTTAGGCCAAAACAGCGCCGTTTTCCTTAAAAAAAAAAAAGGAGGACTAGACGACGCGTCGTTTGGTCACTATTCATTATCTTTTTTATTTTTCTGGAAAAACTGGTCCAGTCACTTCTTTTGCAGGTGCATTTAATGCACTTAATGTCCACCAACTTTCACCAAACTTGCACGAAAATGATCCTCTGCAGTTCCTCTACAGTTCCATATCAATAGTTCAGTCTGAATGATAATTAATCAGTGCCGACGCCGGCCTAAACATGCCAACTCAGGCAACTTTTCTACAGATTTGATAGTTCACTATGCCTACTTTGAGCCAACGGTTGGGATCCTTCCCAACCGAATCAAGGGTTGAAAAGTTTTCCCCTGTGTAGACAAGATTTCCCTCTCCCACTGTCTATAAATGGAGGTGGAGTTCATGGCGTGAGGGAGGAGAAAATCGGGTCCAAAGTGAGCAAAAAAACCAGCTTTTTTTCCGGTTTCTGCACATTTCTTTTCTCTCTCTCTCCACCACGTCTTCAGCCGTTGAAGACCCCACAGAAACCTTTCTCCTCCACCAATAGACGACTGCTAAGCCTCCCCACGAACCCAAATCCTCACCAGCGATAGGGGCAGCCACCGCGAGGTCTTCCCTCTCCCTCTGCAGATTTTCTTCTTCTTTCTTCCTCCGCCACAAGCAGCCAACACCGCCACCATTTCTTCCACCAGCACCTCCGCCAGCTCCACTCCAGGCCAATGACAGCAGCTCCTTCTCCTCCGCAAGGTCCCACTTCACTCCGCCCATCTATAGCTTCTGCAACCGTTTGGTTGCATGTAGAATGTGAACAGTAACTGTATGTATGGGCCGGACCTGATTCGGCCCAGCCCATATGTATGGGCCGGGTCCGGCCCACCCCAAAGAGAAGTATCTTCTGGGCCGAGGTCGGCCCAACCATTTTGGGCCACTGTTGGCCCGCCTTTTCCTTGGGTTGCGCCTAGCCCATTTATCTAGGCCGGCCCGACCCACATGTTTTAATAATATATAATATTATATTATATATTTCTTTTTTTAAAAAAATCAAAAAATTCCAATTTTTTTTTTCAAAAATCCTTTGAAAAAATTGTGATTTTCTCAAATATTTTTCTACCAATTTTGCATAATATTGGGTTGTATATTTACACTGTAAAATACAAATCCGATATTAAAATACCTGGTTTTCTCTGAAATATTTGAAAAAAAAAACAAAAATTCAAAACATTTTTTTAAAAAAATATTTTGTTGCATAAGGCTAAATTCTAAATTTTTTCCAAGCATATTTTTCATTAAAAAAAACAAAAATTGCATCGTTTTCATTTTAAAAAAAAATTCCAAAAATGGATATCATAACCAGTTTATGATCATCCACTAGGGTTTGGCCAAAATATCAAATATATTTTTCCAATCTTTTTTTTAGGATCCGGATGTAGACTTCAATATTTGTGAGGTGTAAAATTATATGATAAATTACACCCTTAAGTATTAAAGATACAAGGTATAAAAATGCGATGCTAAAATTCAGACTTTAGAACTGTTAGGATTTAACTCGATAAGGTAGAGATTCTCTCATGAAGAGAGATCTGCCTTGAGACTTAGAAAAGACCAACGAATAGAAACCCGACTTAGAAAAAACAATCAAACAACAATGCAGCTTACCTTAGGTAGGGTGCACTGGGGGTGATGCGTTTTCCACTTGCACAACCAGTTCCTTACCCAGACTCTCGCAGACCATAGGTTCCTAGTGACCATAATACTAGGTGGCGACTCCTAAACATTAATCATAATTTTATGATTAAATCCAAAAAACCTTCCCAACACACCACACCTCACAACAGGAGGCACGACAAAGAGCCTCCGCCGTCGCCAGACGACGTCGCGCCGGCGCACCCCACGACATATTATCGATGATTATTTCTGCTTAACACATTACCGATATCAATTTCTCTATTATCATCATCTTCTTGTAGGAGTCGATACAAGGTGATCCCCTTACCCGGGATCCTAACATACACTAAATGTATGCTAGCTAATACACGGTGATCCCCTTACCCGGGATCCTAACATACACTAAATGTATGTTAGTTCACGCCCCAAATCACACTTCTCATATTTTCTTTATCAGCTATAATTTCATCACTTGGCAATTCACAGAACAACCGTTCACCTTGAATACACATACATTAAGAATACTATCCAAATATCAGCATCATTACAAACTTTCCTCCTTTCTCCTAATATCCAACATTTAGTAATTCACATCTCACATCAATAACTTATTAAATTATAGAATTAAACTAGAAAGTATAGATGCGGATCACCTACCTGCCATGGAAGCTTTACTCATGCTCCCCTGCTGCTGCTGTTGCACCACGCCTGTGGTCCCTCCTGCAAATCACAGGTTTATCTCATAAATTTTCCTTACTCAAGGATATGTTTTTCTCATTTCTTAGTACTTTATTTTTTTCTCATTTCATTCATTATTATTGTCGTTCTTTGTCCAATCCTATTTATCATTCCTTTCTTTATATTTGGATTGTCACTATCCAACAGTTACTGCCTCGTTTTTGAACTTTTACTGTCTGACCTCTCCTCAGATTTTTAACTATATCTGGAGTTATAGAACTCCGATTCAAATGAAATTTATGTCGTTGGAAAGATAAGACATGAGGCTATAAGTTCAATGTGTAAGGAGAACCCAGTTCTGCCTCTAAGATAGTCAAAATCGTTCATCAACAAACACTTGGACTGTTACTGTCTGTTTTTTTTTTGAACTGTTACTGTCTGACCTCTCCTCAGATTTTTAACTACATCTGGAGTTATAGAACTCTGATTCAAGCAAAATTTATGTCATTGGAAAGATAAGACATGAGGCTACAAGTTCAATGATTTAAGGAGAACCCAGTTCTGCCTCCAAGATAGTCAAAATCGCTCATCAATAAAAACTTGGACTGTTACTGTCCAACATTACTGTCCGTTTTTGAACTGTTACTATCTGACCTCTCCTCAGATTTTTAACTATACCTGGAGTTATAGAACTCCGATTCAAGCAAAATTTGTGTCATTGGAAAGATAAGACATGAGGCTACAAGTTCTATGTTTGAGGAGAACCCAGTTCTGCCTCCAAGATAGTCAAAATCGCTCATCAACAAACACTTGGACTGTTACTGTCCAACCGTTACTGTCCGTTTTTGAACTGTTACTGTTTGACCTCTCCTCAGATTTTTAACTATATTCGGAGTTATAAAACTCTGATTCAAGCGGAATTTATGTCGTTGGAAAGATAAGACATGAGGCTACAACCTCTATGATTTCAAGAGACCTTAGTTCTGCCTCTAAAATAGTCAAAGTCACTCATTAACAAACATATGGACTGTTACTGTCTGTTTTTTTGAACTGTTACTGTCTGACCTGTCCTCAGATTTTTAACTATATCTAGAGTTATAGAACTCCGATTCAAGCAAAATTTATGTCGTTGGAAAGATAAGACATGAGGCTACAACTTATATGTTTGAGGGGAACCTAGTTCTCCTTCTAAAATAGTCAAAATCGCTCATCAAGAAACACTTGGACTGTTACTGTCCAACTGTTACTGTCCGTTTTTTTGAATTGTTACTGTCTGACATCTCCTCAGATGTTTAACTATATCTGGAGTTATAGAACTCCAATTCAAGCAAAATTTATGTCGTTGGAAAGATAAGACATGAGGCTACAAGTTCTATGATATGAGGAGAACCCAGTTCTACCTCTAAGATAGTCAAAATCGCTCATCAACAAACACTTAGATTGTTACTGTCCGTTTTTGAACTATTAGTGTTTGACCTCTCCTCATATTTTTAACTATATCTAGAGTTAGAGAACTCAAATCTATAATTTAACATCTAGGCATCGATTCATAATCGACTTTAAAACAACTCATAAGGCCATGTTTAGAATATTTTACCTGTTACGAATCAAAGTCTCGATCCCTCCTTTTCTTTCTAATGACAGCCGACCCTCCCCTCTTCTCTTCTTGTTAATCCCTTGCCTACCAGTGTTTGTTTTTACCTATAACCCTAAATCTTTGATGAGTTCTTGAAATTTGGTGTTTCTCTCTTGATCTGTAAAATAAATACCAAATCTCCCCCTCTTCTTTCTTCACGATAGTTGCAGATTTGTTTTTGGTAAGAAGAGTAGTATTTATGCTCTATAATTTTTTTTATTTGTATTTAGACCCTATTTTCTTTAAATGTATTCGTTTTGCCCCCACTTCTTTTTAGTTTAGTTTATTTTCTTTAATTTAATCCAGCCTTGATTATCTCGGGATTTATATTCTCCCCTCCTAATAACAAAATTTCATCCTCGAAATTCAAGTTACGTACCTATGTCGGAGAATAAGTGGGGAAACTTCTCCTTTATCTCGAATTCTCTTTCCCATGTTTCTTCTTCTATTTGAGAGCTTCTCCATAATACTCTCACCAAGGGAACTCTCTTATTCCTCAACAACTTCTCATCTCGATCTAAGATCTTGACAGGTTTAGTTTTCATGGTTAAATCCTCTTTAATCTTCGAAGGAACCTGTGGCAATACCCTTGAGGGGTCTATCTTGGCCTTTCGCAACAATGACACTTGTTACACATTGTGAATCTTATCCAAATATACAGGCAATTCTAATTGATAAGCAACGGGCCCGATTCTTTCCTTAATCTCAAAAGGGCCAATATATCTTGGGGCTAATTTCCCTTTTACTCCAAATCGAATGATGCCTTTCCAAGGAGACACCTTCAAAAATACTTTATCCCCCACTTGGAATTCCAATGGCCTTCTTTGGCGATCTGCGTAACTTTTTTGTCTATCATGGGCTTCCTTCATCCTCTTTTTGATCACCCTCACCTTGTTAGATATCAGTTGTACAATTTCAGGTCCCCAAAGCTTCTTCTTTTTTTTCTTCCTACTTCCTCCCAACAAATTAGGTACGACATTTCCTCCTATACAATGCTTCATATGAAGCCATACCAATAGTAGCTTGATGGCTATTATTATAAGTAAATCCATCAATGGCAGGAGATCTTCCCAGTTCCCTCCGAACTCCAGCACACAGGACCCCAGAAGATCCTCAAGAGTTTGAATAGTTCTTCCAGATTGATCATCTGATTAGTACTTAAAAGTGCATTTTTATCAAGGTTCTATATCATCATTTTGCACTTGAAGTATCAATAACTCCTTAACCAAAGCATGTTTTATAATAACATATCTAATAATATAAGATACCTTTAATTTATGGTAAATGTTCATCTTAAATGCAGGCCTATCACATAAATGAAAGAATTGATTGATGAGTTGAAGTACTGAAATT
>Ga0325414_1004777_pt1 | contig 14226 bp, 7 predicted proteins | sample PopdelMetagenome_8_FD_206183 | JGI IMG/M metagenome (GOLD analysis project Ga0325414, IMG submission 206183) | Populus deltoides microbial communities from Bellville, Georgia, United States - Leaf-PdKOR-R3 | ecosystem: Host-associated > Plants > Phyllosphere > Phylloplane/Leaf | place: USA...
TCGTTGGTTGTCTGATGGCTTTTGGGTCTGTGGCTGAAAACGAGTTTTTGGAAATGAGAGAAATAATTGCAGAAAGTGAAGGGGGTATTTGGTTGTGTTGGTTGCTGCTATGACTGAAAAGAGTGGGGCTGTTGTTTGTGGATGGTGGCTGACAGAGGACAACGAGAAGAGTTAAGGAAAGATTGCAGTTAAGGATTTCCATGGTCTAGTAACAGAGAGCGTCTGTCTTCTCTTTTCATGGTGTAGCCATGCAATTAATCATTAAAGAAAAGAAGAAAGCGATACGAGGGGTGTGTGTAGTGTGTACTGATCCTGAATTTGGATTTCGCTGCAATTCATTCAACAATGACAAAGCTCTTCTAGCACAATCCATATAGCAAAGCCAAAGCACTAAATAATTCACATCACCTCGATAAATAAACTACGTACATGTTTTCATCTGGATCACAGTATTTAAAACATACATCAAAAAATTTCAACACAATTTATCAACTCTTGTTCATCTTAGATGCTTCTATCAAAGAGCCCGATGACTCCCAGGCACAAGGAGCATATTCAAAGAGGTTGCATGACAAGAACATACTGCAACTGTGTATCTCCCAAGTCCCTGCAACAGCAATTAGATGTAATATAAGGAACCAGCTGGAGGATAGGAAATGAGTTAGTTCAATTTAAAACAATACTCATGTTCACAACCAGACTTAAAGTGCAATGTGTGGACAAGTACCACCCAAAATATTTTCTCAGGGAGAAGATACGGAAAAGATCTAGTGCTCAAAATTGACGCCTTGGCTTAGCTTCTGCAACTGAGACCCGAATTGCTCTGCCATCCAATTCCTGCACCAAACAAATTTTACCAAGTGACTATTAATTTGTAGCTAAATAGACTTCGAAGTCCATTGGTGGAGTAGCTGTAGCAAGTGTCAGATTTGACAGTATAAACTTCTGAGTTGCATTTTCACAAAAACTGCCAGACAAACCTTTGTGTGCAAACAAGTCCTTAAAATGAATGCAAATCAACTGTATTACAAATTTTATCAAAAAACATCAGGCACATGAGAACCAAAACTCTCAAAGGCAACGAGACAAAAACACAAATGATTAGCACTATGTTTTAACCACAGAACACTCAATTGCAAAACTAGCAATTTTAGGATTTTAGTTTCAGCACATGGTAGCCCATTTGAAGAACAAGCACATATCTTCAAGAAAAATGGGAATGATATACTTACAGCGCCATTTAGGGAGTCAATGGCATTGTCAACCTCTTCAGCAGAACTATAAGTAACAAAACCAAAGCCCCTTGATCTACCACTATCCCTGTCATAAACAACTCTAGCATCCATCACCCTCCCTTTCTCTCTAAACAATGTCTCAAGTGCCAAGTTATCAACATTCCATGAAAGGTTGCCGACATAAACACGATTGCCAGAATCAAATGTGTCACCACCTCTAGGCCCTCTTGAAAAGGAACTTTCCTTCTGAGGAGGAGGTCCAAAATTCACCCTCAATGTCCTCCCATCGAGTTCCTGCATGATAATCACTTAGATACAATAAACCTAATTTGTATGCGCCATGGCCTCATAAAAAAGAAAAGAAAAGGATGCATTAATGGGGGAAAAACAATTTTTAAAACCACCAAGCAAGCTCCACTGAGTTGCACTCCCACCAATCAATCTCAAACAAAAGTGAGTACCACTTCAAACCCTTATAATTAAATTTCATAATTTTGCAAACTATCTATCCATCTTTGTTTTCATTGACTTACATAGCCATTGAACTGTTTAGTTGCTGCTTCAACTTCTTCAATAGTCGCCATGGTCACAAAACCAAATCCTCTGCTTCTCCCAGTTACCTTGTCATATATTACCTTCCAAAAAGTAAAAGGTTTAGCACATCAAAGCAGATGGTTACTAATCGTTCAATAAAAGGCGTTACAACCTCTAAAACTCAACCATGAGGATCCAAAGAAAACATTTCATTAACTATACAAGCAATATCTATGTAAAGCTCATAGCAAACTAAAATTTTATTCGTTAAATTGGCTTCACCAAGAAACCATATAAAGACGCTATCTTTAACAAAAGGAAAACAGACCCAACAGTAAAACACTCAATACAAAAACCATTACATCAAAAAAAAATGTTCCAATTTACAGGAAATATGAAACAATTCTAACCTTAAAACACTCATGTTCAAAAAGAAGCAAAGCTAAAAGAGAAATAAAAGTAGGGTCATAAAAAAGAGCACGAGAGAGACAATACCTCAACCATCTCAACATTTCCAGCGGTTTCAAAGAGACCAGCGAGCCGGGCACTGTCAACATTAAAAGGAAGATTACCCACAAACAATTTGAGGTCTTGAGAGAAACTTTGCTCGTCCCCATCACTCAAGAAATCCTCTTCTTGTCCGAATTCAGATGAAATGGCAACATTTTTTAGAAACCGAGAGGACAGAGGCTGTTGCTGGTGTTGAAAGGAGAGAAGGAGAGAAACGGGCTTGAGAGAAGAAGTGGAAGAAGGAGATAGAAAAAAGAGTGAATTGGGTTTGCTGTAGAAAGATTTTATGGTATTTGGGTGATTGAGCGATGGGAGGACTAGTGAAGAGGCAGATGCTGCGGACATGGTTTCTCTCTTGTGTGTCTTGGCTTAGTTTTGAATTGAGATAAGGTTTTTGGAGGAGGAACGAACGAGGGAACAGGGAAGGATATTTTGAACTTTGAAGTGAAGCGAGGTATTTATGGGCACTTAGCCTGTGGGGCGTAGGGTTTGGGCCTTTTTGGTTTCGAGGATGTAAATGTAAATTGGGGAGTTTGGTAATAATGTTGAAGAAAGCAAGCTGCAGGAACAAGGAGCGAAGGCCGTTCAGGCAATGGCATTGATAGGAGAACAAAACCCTGATAGTAGATTGTTATGATATGATTTGGGTAAAGGACAAAGTATAAATTGATAGCCTTGATCCAAGCCAGCAACTCTCCTTGTTCCTTTCTTGCCCTTCTCCTTTCCAACCTTTTTTTTTATAAATATATTTTTGTTTAATTATACAGAAAATAAATATTTATAAGAATTCTAATCATTTCAATTTTATAAAAATAAATTATATTAAAATCCATTTCTTTTATTCATGTACAATATAACATAATATCTCTATTAATTAATAAATTTTCATGATCCAAGGATACTAATTTATATAATTTTTAACTATATATTTTTTTTTTTGTTTTGATGAAAACATTTCGTTTTTATTAGCATCAATATTTTTTAAATAAAAATTCAAGAAAATTAAAATAAATATTTATAAGAATCTTAATGATTTAATTAAAAAGGAAAAATTGTGTTTTTAAATAAAAACTCTCTTTCTTTATTCTTTTTTATTTGTTTTGATGAAAAAAATGATTTTATTATTAGAAGCATGATTCTCAAATTAAAAATTATCATGATATGGAAAGCAAACTTCAATATATATATATATATATATATATAGACACGTGGTTGTATTAAAAAATAAAAATATAATAATTAATTTGAGAAATATATATAAAAATAAAAAATAAATATAATAAAATAAATATTTTATTTTCATTAAATACTCATAAATAATTTTAAAAAAAAAACTCTACATATTTGGTTCATATATAATAATCCATAAAATAATAGATAATATTACAATAAAAGCATTAATCATTCAAAGATTATGACATAATTGGAAGATTTTTTAAATATTATTTCAATAATTTTATATAAAAAAAATAATTCTAAAACATAAAACAACAAAAGAAAAAAAAATTAAAGGGCCACAGCAATCATATCCAAGCACACCTAGGTTTGAAAAGATAGCCTAGACATACTTGAACTTACAAGGCCAAGCCCAGGCCAAGCCCACATGTTTGATCTTTTCAAAAATAATGAGTGCTAATAAGACAAAACCACGTGTGGCCCATAAAAAACCCTAAGTGTGCCTGGATTTGAAAGACCTTAGTTGCATTCCTAGTTTTTACTTTAAAAAAAGCTTAAATGGACAATTATCCATTTAAGTGAACAAATGACATGTTGTCCGCCTAAACATATGATATATCATTCACTATAACATTTTTTAGCCTTTAGAGGTTCCAAGATATTTGTTCAATCAGTTTTTACTTTTAAAAGATTTTAAATGGATAATTTTTCATTCAAGTTTTTTTTTTAATTGAACAAATAATACATCGTCGCCTAAGCATATGAAATGTCATCCGCTGTAACGATTTTTTAACACTAGGGGTTCCAAGATATTTATTCAAAAAACTCAAATTTTAGCTTATTGTTTTCTAAAAACACTTAAAAATATCACAGGAACCTTTATAACTACATTTACAACCCTGAAATGCCTTTTGATAAGTCTAAGAACTCAAAGCCAAATCGGATAAAAAAATCTTTACAGAACAAAATCTATTTCTTTTTGCATAATTAAAGGTCTGAACCACCTTCATCGAGCCCCTCCTTCAAGTTGAAACCATTAACACTAAGATCATTGTTTTTAGTTTATGACATACCAAAATCTCTCTCTCTCTTTAACTTTTTATCTCCTATTTCAACGTCAAAAGGACTAAAATGTAAAAACAAATGAATGATTTTTATGACTAAAATATAAAATATAAAGCTATAATGATCAAATATGAAAACTCGCAAAATAAAGGGACCAAATTATATTTTCCATGCTCATGAAAGTAAAAATTACATTGTGGATTGAACAATGCTCTTGAATCTATATCCATGGTAGAGTATATAATTAATGACCATCTTTTTTTTCTTTAATAATTAAAATTATAATATAATGAAAACAAAATGCCCACATTTACTATTTTTAATGGATGAATTTAGGTGTACATCTAGGATGATTGGAGGAGTTTATTCAACTTTTAATTGCATTTTTTTGACAAAATTAAGGCCATTTTAAATCTATAGTTCCACCCAGGGATAGATATTTTAGGAACAATAGGGTTTATTTCATGCTTCTTCTCTTTTCTTTTTGTACAGAGAGGGGATGAAAAGCCTAAATAAAAGAAACTAAACCTAACAACATTATTTCTTGCCTCACTCTATTTGTAGTTGTAAGACGAAGTATGATGATTGTTATCATTTTGAGAGGTCCATTCTTTATTGGCTGGTATTTATATACCTCTAGTTCGCCAATATTCACTTTTTAAAAAGATACCATTCCCACCTCATTCTCAATCTCTTCGTTCTCAAATTTTAGCATACTTTACTTGATGAGGTGTAAGAGCTTGTCTTTAAAGGTAGAACAATTATCATTGTTACGCGCAATAACAATAATGTGGTTTTCGTAGTTGTAGTTGGGTTTCTAACAATAAGGATATGGTAGTCAAAAGGGTCTTCATTAGGGGTAGGGGTAATTTTTTCAATGCTAACAAGCTTTTTGAACATTTCTCTTAAAGGTAGCTCAAGTATTTCTATAAGGTTGGTTGTTTAAGCCAACCTAATTCTTTAAGGTAAAGTTTTTAAACTCGGCCTTGTGGTCAACCCGATCCAAAGCCCGGGTCACGAGTTTTACCTGATTTACTGGGTTTTGATCGAGTCACCAGGTCAACCCTAATTTTTTATAAATTAAAATGATGTTGTTTTGGTTAAAATAAAATAAATAGTCAACGGGTTGCAACCGAGTTTTTAATCGGGTCACTGGGTCAACCTGTTGGGTCACCCAGGTTTTTGACTTCTCTTATTTTTTCTTAAACCCTACCTGGTTCTAACCTAGGTCAGTCGAGTCCCGGGTCGACATATCAGGTTTTAAAAATATGGTTTAATGTTGATTGGTTAAAGAATGGCTGATTTTGTGGGAAATTATTTGGTTGGTAAATAAAAAATTTTAAATACATGTTTAGTTTAAGGATAGTTGTAACACTGGCTAGTGTTAAAGTAAATGGATGAAAATTGGTACTAGTAGTATTGACTTGCTAATTAGACCTCCATTACTTATTCTAATGACCTCTGGATTGAAAATGATTGGTTTTTACCTGATGTACTTCGTTGTCATTTTTCTTGTTGACACCTTTTCTTTTTGGTTAGCTTTAGAAGTATCTTAGATTTTCTTTATCATTTGTAAAATCCCGAGACTAAAAATAAGATAATAAATTTAACTCGAAAAAAATGGGTTAAATTAAGATTTATGAAAATTAAAAATTTATGTTTATGTTGAAAGTGAAAAATAAAGTGGTGAGACATTAAGATAGAAAATCAATTAGAAAATTATGAGGGGAAATTAACATATCTTGAGTCCTGGATTTTTTGGCAGAAAATGGAGAGTTAAAGTTGATGTTAGCAATTTGAGATGAAGGGGATGAGATGTTATAGTTTTCGGATTAGTTTTTCTTACTTTTGTAGGCACCTTCGATATGATTGATATCCTTCTTGTTCTCTTTAAAGCCTTTTTTTTCAGTGGGTATGAATATTTTACCACTCCTTATCTCTTGCTCTATACACTTGGCTATTGCTATAACATTAATGAATTGTTTTGCTGAACTACCCATCATATGCTCGCAGTACGATGCCATGAACGTATTTACAAATAAGGTAACCATCTCTTTATCTAAAAGTGGAGGATGTACTTGTGCAACCAGATCCCTCCACCTTTGAGCATACTCTTTTATAATTTATTTATTCTTTTTTTCTAGATGGGACAAGCTGGTTCTATTAACAATATTCATGTTGTACTTATATTGTTTAATAAAAGCAACCATGGGATCTTTCCATCATCAAATCTTTATGTTATCTAGTCTCATATATTAGTTCAGTGCTGCCCCACTCAAACAACATGATTCCATATTACTTCAGCTAATCATCATTAACAATTTAACCCATATTGACAATTTCATTCTTATAATTTCCATCATTTAAATCTTACATTAAGAGTAGTTCTAAATAAATTTTAAAGTTGGCTATTTCTAGCCAACTTAACTTAACTTGATCGCTCAAGAATGTTGGTCAATATGTGTACTATATCTAAAGTTATAGAATTTGATTTTATATGTAGTTTATTTATTTTTAAAGCTAAGATACAGGATTACATCTTTATGGAAGGGAAGAAAACTCATTTATGCCATTAACACATCCAAAATTACTTATTATTGCAACATTTAAAAATTGTCCAAAAAGATTTAATCTAACCCTCTCTCAATTTCTAACCCCTATTTAGAGTTTTATAACTCCAAATTAACTAAGGCCAATCTTGTTAGAAAGCTAACATCTATAACTATAACTTTATAAAGAAACTTATTCTATTTTTTGTTATTTTTAAGTCTAAACTCAACTGAAAGTTAGGTGATAAAATTGTCTAGATTTCTAATTTTTGCTTTTAATATGCAACAAAGTATTTTTATTTTTTTTCTCATCATTTAAAACAAATATTTCTCCTCAACATATTTTATAATATCATTAGACATAACACCCAAATAATCAATTATTTTTTCTCGTATCCTACTTGAAATAACCAAAACTTTCTCACCAAAAACACCTTCACTTTCATTAACATTCCCTCATCAATAATACTTTAACATTACATAAAAATTTCATAATCCCTGTAAGATTACAATGTTCATAATTCAAAACATAATTAATCTTTCCATTACAAATTAAACACAAGATATCTATTTCTTCTCAATTCATTTCCATATTTCAATATATGCTACAATAAGTACAAACAAACAACATTCATATGTTGTTTTAATTTTTTTTTTCAATTTTTTCCTTTTATGGCTAACACCACCACCTTTAACAACACTATGATTGTTTCTTCATTTGTTCATTGTTTTAAATTGCTTTCATTAATTTCCGTCCAAATTACATCAAACAAAGCATAATCAATCTTTCCATTACAAATTAAACATAAGATTTCTATTTCTTCTCTATTCATTATTCACATTTCAACACATGCTATACTAAATACAAACAAACAACATTCATGCCTTGTTTTAATTTTTTTTTCAATTTTTTCTTTTTATGGTCGACATCACCACCTTCAACAACATTAGGATTGCTTCTTCATTTATTCATTTTTCCATGTTGCTTTCATCCATTTCTGTCCAAATCACATCAAACAAAGTAAATTTCTCATTTCCCCCCAAATCCTCACATGAACCTTAGTGTAGAATTTATAGATCAATCTATTGATATTTACATATTGACCCTGTATTGCTTATAAATTATTTCATTTTATCTCCACTTTTTTTCCTAACAATTAGTGCTATATTCTCTTTTTTATTATTTTTTAAATCTTATCCATTGTCATATAATTCAATATCCTTAATTTAATTTAACTTATTTTATCTCCAAGTTAAAATTTTAATATTTCAAAAAACTTTAACTGGGGTTTTACAACCATAATGGTCGAAACCTAGGGAAAAACAAACAACATGTATTCTAGATTTCTTTACAAAAAGATTTGGGACAGATAACACCATTAACATTAAAATCAAATAAGAGCCCTTGTTCGAGTGCTTTCTAAATGGGCTACATGCACCTGGCTAGCTAGACCTAACAATGCTTGACCTTTTTTTTCTATTTTTTTAAATTGATTTTTTTATATGTATTTTCTTAAATAGTTTTTAACTTGTATTTAAATTAATACCCTTTCTCTCTAATTATTTTTTATCTTTTGGTTTAACCTTTTTTAAATAGTGTTTGTTTTTTAATTATTTTTTATGTATTTAATTTTTGAAGAGATTATTCCAATTCATATATAATTCTTTTTTTTTATGTTTTACATAAATGAAATTTATTTTTAAAAATAAAAAAATATTTATTTTTGGATAGTATTTCTAATAAGTGTAACCTTGCATGATATGCTTTTCTCTTTGATTTTATTTAATCAATTTCATATATGTGTTTATTTCTACTATCATTTGATTATATAAAAAATTAATTTTAATAATCAAAATCATTGAACACAGTCGGATAAATAGCCTGTATTGCGAGATCACATATCTTAATCTACATTCATCTTTTGATTTTTTTAGTTACGTCTTTAGTTATCATTGATGATTTTTATTTATTTATTGCCACAAATGGTTCTTTAATTATTTAATTAGATGCGTGCATAAGCTTTTTAATATACACTTAAAGATTTTTTACATAAAAAAATACATACAAAAAGCCTGCATGTTTAATTTTTTTTGTTGGAAAAAAAATCTAGCTTGCGGCGACTACTAATTATTATACTATGCACTAAAACCTTGGGATGCAAAATAGGTGGATTTTTTTTTTCTTTTATAAACTTAATCCTTCAATATTTGCTTAATTTTAAATTTATCTTTATAAATCTTTTGGTTTGCTTTTTATAAAATTATCATAACTTCAAACAAACATCTTGATATTTGGTTTGTACTTGACTTGTGCTTGATTTTATGATTTATGTTTGTGATAGTATAATCAAGTAAAAAATAGTATATTTAAAACAAAAAAAAAAGTTACTAAATCCAATGGAGTCCATGACTTGAATCACGGGTTTGACAGGTTAAGCGGTGAAATCCTAGTCGATCCAATATATCATCGTCTCAATATTAAAAAAAAATCATCTTGATTTTTATTAAAAGGCAAACCATGTTTTTTTCTGGTTATCTGAGTTGTCTTTAAACCTACCAAGTTGATCGAGTCATATTAAAATAACTCTTGCATAGTTAAGGAGTCAAATTAAGATATTTTAATATTGACATGTTAAATTAAATTTAATAATAATACAAAATAATTTTTTACAATCTAAACATTTTTTTATATTTTTTTCTAATTTGAACCATTGTGTAATATAAACTTATGAACTACTAACATTAATACTGCAGAAAGAAGATAAACAAAATATCAAATATATAAAAAGAAAAGAAAAGAAAAGAAAGACATGTGACTTTTCTTAACTTTCTGTACCCAAATTCTTATTATACTAGTTACATGACCCGCGCGATACCGCGGGTCAATGGTTTTTGCATAAAAAAATATCAAAAAAAGTTAAGATCTAAAAGTATTAGGTCTTTTTGCAAAACTACACTCAAGAGTCTTGGGTGTGGCTGCAACTCCTGACCCAAGAGTAATATTTATAATATTAATAATAATATTAAACTTGCATGACTCAAGTTTAAGTAGGTCTGACTGCAATACCAAACCCAATAGTCTTAGATATGGGTCTGGCTGTAAGGTCATATCATAAAAGTGTGATAATTAAATAGATTAATTAAAAAGAAAAAAAAACTAAAAGGAAGAAAAAAATTAATGAAGAAAAAGAAAAAAAATCTGAATTAACTGGATTAACCCTTCAAACCAGGTTAACCCGTCAAACCTTGAATTCATGTCGTGAAAGTTTGATAACTAAATAGAAAAAAAAAATTGACGGGTTAACACAAAATTAATTGGGCTAACCCGTCAAACCCGGGATCCGTGTCATGAAAATTTGATAACTAAATAGAAAAAAAATTGAACATTAACGAACTAAATTAAACGAAAAAAAATTAATTAAAAAGGAAAAAAACAAACAAAAAGACATCAGCTTTTTCACTATGGACTACAGTGTGTAGTCCACAGTTAAAGGCATAAAAACAGCAAAAAAACAAAAAGAAAAACTAAAGGCATTAGTCGATAACTAAATAGAAAAAAATTTAATACTGATGAACTAAATTAAATAAAAAGAAACAATAAATGAAAAAAAAACTTATAAGAAGAAAAAAACTAATGAAGAAAAAGAAAAAAAATCTAAATTAACTGGTTTAACCCGTCAAACCTGAGATCCGTGTCATGAAAATCTGATAACTAAATAGAAAAAAATTTAATATTAACAAACTAAATTAAAAAATTAATTAAAAAAAGCATCAACCTTTTTACTGTAGACTGCACTGTACAGTCCATAGTGAAAGGTATATAAAAAAAAAGCAAAAAAAAAAAACTAAAGTCTTTAGCTTTTTTACTGTGGACTGCATACAATATTAAAAGATGAAATCGGAAGAACCAAACTAATAAGGAAAAAGAAAAAAAATCTGAATTAACCCGGTTAACCCGCCAAACCAGGTTAACCCATCAAACCTGGAATTCATGTCATGAAAGTGTGATAATTAAATAGAAAAATGATTTATTATTAATAAAATAAATTAAAAAAAGATTAATGTCGAAACTGGGATCCATGTCATAAAAGTCTGATAATTAAATAGAAAAAATTTAATATTAAGAAACTAAATTAAAAAAAGAATTAAAAAAAAGACAAAAAAAATTAAAGGTATCAGCTTTTTCACTGTGAACTGTATTGTGCAATCCACAGTAAAAGGCTTAAAAAGGAAAAAAGAAAAAGAAAACAAAGGCACACACCACAGGTTAATTTTTTTTCTTGCATAAAAAATATCAAAAAAGCCTAAGATCTAAGAGTGTTGGGTCTTTTTGCAAAGATATGCCCAAGAGCCTTTGGTTTAGCTGCAACGCTTGACCCAAGAGTAATATTTATAATATTAATAATAATATTAAACTTACATGACTCAAGTTTAAGTGAGACTGGCTACAACACCGGACCCAAGAGTCTTGAATATGGGTCTGGCTGCAAGTTTGTGTCATAAAAGTGTGATAATTAAATAGATTAATTAAAAAAACAAAGAAAAAAAAACCAACAAGAAGAAAAATACTAATGAAGAAAAAGAAATAAAATCTGAATTAACTGGGTTAACCCTTCAAATCAGATTATCCCGTCAAACCTGAGATTCGCGTCATGAAAGTTTGATAACTAAATAGAAAAAAATTAATGGGTTAACCCGTCAAGCCCGGGATACGTGACATGAAAGTCTGATAATTAAATAGAAAGAAACTTAACATTAAAAAACTAAACTAAACGGAAAAAAATTAATTAAAAAGAAAAAAAGCAAAAAAAAAAATTTCAGGTTAACTCGTCAAACTTTAAAAAAAGCAAAAAAAAAATCTAGGTTAACTCGTCAAACCCGGGATCCGTGTCATGAAAGTCTGATAACTAAAAAAAAATTAACATAAACAAACTAAAATAAACAAAAAAATTCATTAAAAGAAAAAACACACAAAGAAAAAAAGCAAAAAAAAACCCATAAAGGCATAAAAAGAAAAATAAATAAATAAATAAAACAGAAAAAAAAATTAAAAACAAAAAAAAACAGCTTAGCGTTTCACAGTGGGTTACACAGTGAAACACTGAACAGTTTTAGTATATGTTATTAATTAAAAATAAAAGAAAAAAATTTGGGTTAACTCTTCAAATCAGGTTAACCCGTCAAAACTCAGGATCCGTGTTATGAAAATTTGATAACTAAATAAAAAATTAACATTAATAAACTAAGTTAAACAAAAAAAAATTCATTAAAAGAAAAATACACAAAGAAAAAAGCAAAAAAAACCCATAAAGACATAGAAAACCAAAAAAAATAAAAAAAACAAAAAAAATGAAAACAGAAAAAAATAGGAAAAAAAATAAAAATAGAAAAAAATGGGAAAAAAATAAAAAAAACTACTCAGCATTTCACCGTGGACTTACACAGTAAAACACTGAGCAGTTTTAGTTTTTTCTTAATTACTTTTTAATATACTTCATTTTTTATTCTCTCTTCAAGATATTTAAAAGTAAATAATAAAAAAACACACATTCCTAATAAATATTATCATTATTAAACCTGACTTAATATATTAATTTAATAATTTGGTAACTTGAAGTATGTTTTGGATGAGGTTTTATTTCAAATCATTTTATGCATTAACTTTTCTTGTTAAATTCGAGTAACGTGATAAATTAACTTGAAATCTAATGAATTAATCAAACTTGAATGAGATGTAACCAAATTAATTTTTTTTAAAAAAATATTAAAATAATATTGTTTTAACAAAATAATTTATCTATATTAATCATAATTATTAAACCTGATTCGGGGTTGATCCAACCAAGGGACCAGATGGCGGGTTACACGGGTCAACCCGAATCAACTCGAAAAAATTAAAAAAATATTTGAAGTTGTAATATTTCATAGGAAAAAATTAAAAAATAATTCATGTGAATATAAGTTATACATATTGTAAATAATGAAGTTTAAAAGAATATTTTAAAAAAAAATTATTCCACATTAAAAAAATATTATGTTATCATTTTAAGTTGAAGTATTTAAACCAAAAAAGTTTTTTTATCCCATATTGAAAAAAACATAAGTTTTTTCTTGTGAATATAAATTATATATACTAAAAAGCTTTAAATCTCACATTTAAAAAATAACTTTTTTTTTTGTGAATATAAAATATATATACTAAAAAGTTTTAAATCCTTCAAATCTCACATTGAAAGATACTATGTTATGATTTTAAGTTAGGGTATTCAAACCAAAATTTTTTTTATCCCACATTGAAAAAATAACTTTTTTCTTCGGAATATAGAGTATATTTATTAAAAGGTTTCAAATCCCACATTGAAAAAATAAAACATTATTCTAGTATTTATATAATAAATTTAAAAAAGTGTTAATAACCAACTGAAAAAATATAAAAAAAAGGGTCTAGGAGAAAAACCACATTTGAAGAAAAAAAATAGGTCCGTCCGGATTCGCCTGGGTCCCAGGTTGACCAGCCGGATCGACCGGGTTTGGCAAGATTTTTACACTGGCCGGTCTTTTGACTTACCCGGACCGGTCCAACCACTGGATCAACCAAGTCTCTAGTCGACCTGCCAGGCCGGTCCAGATTTAATAACTAGGATCAAGGTTGTTAAAATCGCGAGTTAACTCTTAAAATCTTATGATTTTACGAGTCAACATGTATCTAACATGCTACATCAGACTAAAAACTCGAAACCAGTAAAATCGGACTTAACTCGTACAAAATCGGTAAAATTGGTAAACTCGGTTTAATTTTACGAGTTTACTAAATTTGTGATATGAAGTTATGAACCAAGTCAAGTCTAAAATTGACCTTAAAATGTCTGTTGACTAGTTTTGTGAGACTAAACATATCTTTCAAACCGTATATTGGATAAAGCAGAAATTTTATAGGGAAATATTAGATACATAAAAATATATTGTGATAAATTTTCAAGTCAAATGGAGATAGGTAACATAATATTTTAGAGGGTCAAAGTTAGTAAACTAATATTGTCAAATATGTTAAACAAGACCTTCGTGTACTGTTTGGAACATATCTAGAGCTACCGGTGGAATTTTGCTTCTATTAAAGTTAGGATATAAACTAGATATCTGAAAATTTTCAACTATAT
>Ga0325414_1004779_pt1 | contig 14222 bp, 11 predicted proteins | sample PopdelMetagenome_8_FD_206183 | JGI IMG/M metagenome (GOLD analysis project Ga0325414, IMG submission 206183) | Populus deltoides microbial communities from Bellville, Georgia, United States - Leaf-PdKOR-R3 | ecosystem: Host-associated > Plants > Phyllosphere > Phylloplane/Leaf | place: USA...
GGGTTTAATTTAACCACGTGTTTTGAAAATTGCGGAATGGTAATAAATCTTCAAGCAGCAGATACGGGGGAGTTGAATTCTTGAGTGTTTGTTTCTTTAGCTTTTATACGTATTTTTAAATGTATTTTAAATTATTTTTTATTTGAAAAGATGTTAAATTATTTAAAAAAATAGATGATTTTAGTATACTAATATCAATAATAACATAAATAAATATTATTTCAATATATTTTTAATTAATTTTTTTTTATAAAAAAAACCCAATACCAAACACACCAGAAGCTAATATATTCCGAAAAGAAAGAAAAAGATTTGAATTCTGATTCTAATTAATTTCTCATGTGAATAAAGCTGATACCAACATCAATCAGGCAGGGAAAAAAAAAACAAGTATTTGGGTACACATTGTTCACGTATGATTCCAAAATTGTAAAGATGTACGATTTTTGGATCAGTTTTTCTTGTTGTCGTTGCGCGTACGATCTAGTGAGTAGATGGTGTACAAGATAATTATTGTTCTCGGGAACAGGAAAAGGAAATATATATCTTCCAAAAAACAGGAGATAAAAAAATGACCGAGGAGTCAAATGATAAAAATATATTAAGTGTTCCAAGAGGTAACGTGCCTTTTCACTGTGTATGCAGACATTTTAAATATATATATATAATTTGAAATAATAGAGAAAAAACAACTCCATCAAATTAGTTGATACTGTAGAAATTTTTTTTTTATATTTTAAAAATATTTTTTAAAAAAATTAAATTTATTTTATTATTTTCGTTTCAAATTAATATTTATTTGGTGTTTTTAAATTATTTTAATATGCAATTATCAAAAATAATTTAAAAAAATAAAAAATATTATTTTAATATATTTTTAAGTAGAAAATACTTAGAAAAACAGTCACAAAAACACTTCCAAACAAACTAATCATAAAATCTTAACCATTGATTAACTTGAGATCTAGCCATTATGATAAAAAAAATATTTATATCTATTTATTCCTTTTCTTTTATTTTTACTACAAAGAGGATACTCAAAAGTCAAAACCTCGTAATAAAAAGAAATGCTAATACTAGTTGAGTTCGCTGAGAATATTTTTACATGTTTGTTGTTGTTTTTATTACAGAACATGTATCAGTGTATAATATAAAAGATGAAGAACAAACTAATCACAAGATTTAGATTTTTTATGTAGAATTTATTTTTAATTTTCAGAATTAATATAATATTAAAGTCTCAAAGAGACTCGATAACATGAGCTCAAACTTCTTGATAAACTAAAAAAAAAAATGTACTGCAAATAAAGAGAAGCATTATAAAACATATCTCACATCTTACAAGTATAAAAAGAACTAGCTAATATAAAAGATTGAGAACTGATCTTCAGCTATAATGTTTAAGTTCATCCTGGCGTATTTATTTAGGATTTTTTGCTTGTTTGTAGGGTTTTATTAAGACGCCATTAAAAAAAAAGGAACACTTAGAGCGGAATTTTATGTTTAAAAAATATTTTTGAAAAAATTAAAATTTTTTTATTTTGTTTTTGTTTTAAATTAATATTTTTTTGATATTTTTATATTATTTTTATGCGCTGATATCAAAAAAAATTAAAAATAAAAAAATATTATTTTAATATATTTTCAAGTATAAAACATTTTAAAAATTAATCACAACTACATTCTTAAACCGCGATGAAGATGAAAGCTGGCAATGAAATAGGAAGCTATAGGATACTCGTATTAAAAAGAAATGTTTTTTTTTTTAAATAATAATTGAAGAAAATGAAAATGCAATTAATAGAGAGCGCGTGACTGGACAGGGGGATGTTTATTGTGTAGAATTAAATCATGATACTTGTGAAGAGTCATTTAATAATCTAAATCAATTTTACTTTTTTTAGCTGTAAAATCAATTCTCAATTAAAATTATTTCCGAAGACACGCCATAAAAAAAAAGGAACAATTAGAACGTTCATTTTTCAAGGAAAAAAGCATATGGACACCCCAGTTCAGAGCACTTTTTAAGCGATTGGGTGGTCGGTGGCATTTAAATATTGTAATAGTTTTAGACACACTCTAATTCCACGCTTCTTTTATCTAATTACCTTTACTTGCAAGTGAATAAGCGACCGTTTGATTAAAGCTCCAATGAACAGAAACATACTATATTTTTTGGATTAAGATGTGATTTGGATGATTAAATGTTGTGTAATTACTTAGCATTTAACCATCATCAACTTAAAAATTCAAAATGCCCATCATTTTTTTTAAATTAACATAAATATCCGGACCAGCTTGACCGCATCTCGATTAATCTCACGGGCCCTAAAGTTAATGACCATGTAAACCTTTAATGTTCTCAAGATTTGTGAGTTTTGAATTAGTGATCTTTGAGAAGCAAACCCATAACATAACCAGTTGAGTTACACCCCTCAAAATTAAATGCATATCATTTTAATCAAACAGGTATTAGCATCCATTTAAATAACCTATAAGTTTGCTTTTATAGTTTCTCTCAAAAAAGTTTAGTTTGTATTTGACTACGCTTCCCATGTTACCTTTCTTGTATGTACAAGGCAGGAGTTAATGAGTGTCCTTGAGACCTCTACTAAACACTATTTAAATATGTTTATTGCAATATTATTTTCTGTAGATTGTAATAAAAAGGAATGAAATTTAAATATCTGAATAAAAATAAATAATATCGATTATAAATAAACATTAAATAGATGTTGTTTTATACATATAGTAATATTTTAAAGTGTCAACGATAAATTTATAACTAAAAAGAAAAGTGAATGTTAAATTGTAATGTTAAACAAGTACTCTTAACATATGCTCTAATAGCATGTGTCAGCAAGATCCTTGTTTTTTTTTTTTTTTGGAGAAAACAGCCTCGAAATATGACTAGTGCTGGCACGTTAAATTCCCGGAATTCTTATACCTAGAATAAATCTGGAAAGCAAGGTTAATGAGGTAAATATGGTAGATTAGTGATCGTATGGTTAATCACAGTGTATTTGACAGAACGGCAAGCCTGCAACCCAAAGTGAAGTCAAGGCAAACCACGCGCCAGAGTAGACTACACTCAAGAGTCAATCCAGAGCAGACTGCTTCGCATGGAAGACTCCAGACTCCAGAGGAGGTTACTTTTCCAAGTTGGTTTTTAGCGGGACATTTTCCATTGTTGGGTTTGGAGTGTATTGCACTTCATGATCTTGACTACTAAACAACTTTTAAATCACAAGATGACGTGTCAACAAGAACATGGCCTGAAGGATGCTGCAGTCCACTCAAGAGGAGTCACCGGAGAAAGGGATATTCAAGGAAGAGATAGCAACGACAAGGGCGCCCGCCCGAATCATCACCGCCAGCAAGAATTGTTCAAAGAACTCGATTAGAGTACTTGAACCAATCTTGTAGACGAAACATTTAGGTTTTTAAGTAGGCATGCTTCAGGATTTGCACGCGATCAAGATTTTTGTAGGCAATCTGTATTTTTTTTATTTATTGATCAAAGTTTGGAAAACCAATCGTTTCTTCAAGGGCATAAATGACTACTTAATTTGAACTTGGAGCTTAGTTAGTAATAATTTCGCTTTCTTATTGTGATGATAATAATATTCTTATTTAATTTATTCTTCTCAATATTAATTGTCTTGAGGTAAGATTAAAATCCTTTTATATATTGAGGTGTATGCACAAAACATAACCCAACAACTTGGTTTTGAATGATAGATGTTGAATCAGGAAAAAAAGGAAAAGAAAATCGACACCCTGGCCAGGTAGACAAGGTGGTTGTGTACAGCCCTTGTCTAACCACCTTTCAAGCCTAGAGGCATCCTTGGCATGAAAGGGAAGATGAAAAGGGACACAAATTCCCGAGTTAATTAAATATATATTCGCTGCTCCTAAACTTGGGCAATGAGTACTTTCAACAACCAATGCACGAAACATTCAAAAGAAGATGGACCAAATGCGGTTGTTGGGACTCGTTGCCTCCCTTTGGTGGACGATCGCCTGTTCTTTTCCTCGAAAAAACACGAGCGGGGAACCGGTGCAATTACATTAATTTTACCGGCGCGGGAACCGGTCACCTCGACCATGCAGCTTCAAGCATCTGTCCATGGAAGACATGAAGAGGAATATTGAAGACTATCCAATGAGCTTGCCTGTTAAGAAATAAATACGTGTATATGTTAGTTGGATATGGAAATGAAAGCGGGGCGCGTGCCATGCCTTCCTGTATTGTGACTTTATGGGACATTACGACACAAATATGAACAGGCGGCCGCGAAGTCTGTCCAAACGGGGGCCGGAGGGTCCCCGCTCTTGCTTGATCATCCAATAGTAGACATCATGCGAGGTTTCAACCCTAGCCTGGCTCATGGGTCATGACTATGCAGCACCCATGTCTCGTGTCTTTTCCTCGCAATGTCCCCACTCCAGCTCCAATTCCACGACCCCCTTTCAATCCCCTCTGAAATAGAAGGGATTGAAAAAAAAAATGATAAAAAAAACAATACGAAGAAAATTTCAAGGAAATTGTTATCTATTAAATCCTCATTCTAATGTAAAATCCAATTGTGATTTCACTGATTTAACAGCTAATATATATTCCTTTTTTTTTTTTAATGTTTAGCATCGTTCTTGAAAAAAGTCGCACGTTTGTTTAGATATTCCATGTTTTTTTTTTGAACCTGTCATTTTGTCTTTATATTTATCTCGATTAATTAAATTAATTTTGTATCAATAATTTTTTTTAATGTGTTTGCAAAATTGGCTCAGTTGAACTTAACAATTAATTGTTGTCTAATTGTTTGATTAGTTGGATATGACACAGGAGTATTTGCTTTCCCATTTTAACCTCCTTTTCAAAATATTTTTTATTTTAAAAAGAATTAAATTAATTTTTTTATCATGAGTATAAATACAGTGATTTTAATAAATTAATAAAAAATATTATTTTAATTTATTTTTAACTGAAAAACAATGTAATAATATCAGACATCCACTTGCTTAGATTAGGTGTTACTCTAGCGAGCAACTCAAGGCTTAGGTGAGAGGTTTTTTTTTTTTTTTTAACATCTGCATGTCATATGAAATCATTTATGATGTAGCATGCAGGTCCGGTTTTCATCCCATGTAAAGTTTTTTTTGGTTTATGACATATCTATTTAATTGAGCAATTCGATAGAAGTTAGCTTTTGAGACAAAGTAAGATAATTTTTAAAATATAAATACTGAGACAAATTGAGATAATTTTTAAAATACATAATATAATTTAACAAATTAACACATGCTCTGTTTTGAATAATTGAGACACATGGGTGTAAAATGGTAGATTAAATCAATATTTTCGCTTTAATTAACAAGTATTAATTTATATTTTCTTATTTACCAAAAACCACCCAAGTATACAGAGCAAAACCTCATGGATTAAGTGCGTGCGCTAAAAAAAGTGCCTATGTTTAGGTCATCATAATTACTAGTTCTCCACGGTTTAATCTAAACTATATTTAATGCACCTTCCATTTTAAAAAAAAAATTATAAACAATCAAGTTAATTTAATTTTTTAATTTTAAGGAGTGTAATTCAATTAATCATATTCTAAATTTACTCTATAAAAATTACTAATTCAAATCTCATAACCTCAGAACTATTAGACACTTATATGGTTGTTAATTTCAGGACCCGTGAGATTAATCAAGATAAACACAGGCTGGTTCGAACACCCATATTAATTAAAAAAAATTAATTAATTTTTTTTAAGAAGAGATTTAATTACTCTAAGGATTTAACCCAACCATCTAGCACTCGAGACCAGAATCTACAACTTGCGTTAGATAATATCATGGCTAAATAAAAAATTATTTGAAAGTGACTTCTGTGTTTGGAAAACATTACCGAAATATTAAATCTACTCGAGAATTTCAATGTGGTTTCAAGTATCGAAGATCAAACGCTGACCATAAAATCAGAATGCGTTCTTTAGATCACCGCAAGTCCACGATGAAAAAGCAGCCACCAAAGTTTGGCGTTTATTTATGATGATATGACATGTCGTCTTGATCTCAAATGATAAAATATTTTGGTTTAGTGATAAAGATATTTTTTGCAGACTTGATCGAGTCAGTGAGCAGATATATTGCTCCCATTCTGGTTCATAATCTCGAGTTAGAATGTACATTTTTTTTTAATTAAAAAAAAAAAACTAGAAGAAGAAGAGGACAAATTAGCAAGTAGTGAAAAAAGAAGGAGAAAACCTCCAACATGGTATGTGCAAATTGCCAGCAAACTGGGTGCTTGCTCTGCGGTCTGGGTCAAAATTTGGTGCGCGCGCACACACGCGTGTCCTACGGTGCATGCCGGGATATGTCCCTTGCACGTGGCCCCATCTGCTGCTCCACCCCTCTCCCACCCCCACCACCCCTTAATTTACTGATTCAGGGCTTCGCACGGATTTTAATGGGGCACCACTCCTCCTCCAATTTCCCATCTCGGCGCTTCCTGGATGGTCCTAGCTAGTATATCCTTGTGGGAAATGCCCATGCAGATTTGCTCTGTACCAATTACTTCCGAATACAAAAAGAAAAATTGATAGTTTTTTTTTAATATATTACAGGAATATTTATCAATTAAAATTTTTCATTACTAACTTTATTGAGAAACATCAATAAAAATATATCGTTAGTATATAATAAGAGAATAGCAGTAAGGAGAAGCATATATTAATTAAGACTTTACATTTTTCAATCAATGCTGTCACTTGACAAGGATTAATGGGATCTTTTCTTATCAAATATATATCAATTAATTAGCATATTGCTAGCAATATTATATATAGACTAAATAAACTAATATCCTCTAGATCATACTTCAAGGCAAATATACATGATTGTGAGTTGTTAAAGCACTAGCTAGTTCCAGTTTTAACGTATCAAGCTTCAGATTAGTTGAGGTACTATAAATTAATATCATAATATATATTAATTGTTGGTATAGTTTGTAATTGAATAAAAAAATATGTTTATCCCACATTGAAAAGAAACACTCCCTCCTAATGTTTCTAAGTGTGGGTTTATATTGTGTAGTAAATTAAGCCATGATGGACAAACTCTCATATTTGACTTCCTAATGTTATTATATGGATATTTATAATATCAAGTTCCAACTTAATATAAATAGTTATACTATTTGATGAACAATCATATTATTTCATCAACAATCATGTTATTTGATGAACAACTATAGTGTTTCATCAATAGTCATAATGTTTGATGAACAATCATATTGTTTCATCAATAGTCATATTGTTTGATGAACAGTCATAATGTTTCATCGTTATGTTTCAAGTCTATAAAAGCATGTTACTATACATAAAAGATATAACAACAAAAAAGACATTCTTTTCTTGGTCTTATTTTCTCATTCTTTTAGAGGTTTAGAGGGCTTAGTTGTATCCTGGAGATGTTGTCTCTGTGTGGGACAAATAAACACCTTAAAAATAGTGTTTTCACACCTCTAAGCCAACTCCATATTTGATTCCATCCTAAATTTTCCTAACATTAATTACTTGATAAAAACACTCGACATTAATCAAAAAAACCAAATTAAAATTGAATTTGATGTCCTAGAATAAATTGACACCTCAATTATCTTGATGAGATGCATGATCAATCATCTTCTAAAAAAAGCACTCTATAAACTCAAGCAGCAGCTAATGTCTATATGTGAATAAAAATAAACAGTCAGGGACTTGACTAGGAGACATGTACTCTTAAAGAAAAATCCAGCATTATGAATAAATCTCATGTTACAGAATCAATATAAAATCATTTTGTTTGTCTAACAATTTAATTTTTCTGAAGTGAGAATGTTTTTTTAATATAACACGAGAGAGTTCTTCTATCAAGTTAAAATTTACTCGTACTTATAATTTTCCCTTATTAAATAAAAAAATCCAGCATAAAATTAAACATTGGTAAGCTTTAATTTTACAGGTTTTGATTAAATTCAAAAAACCTTTTTTCTTAAATGTTTATTGGAATCTCAAAACTTACCTAACAATTTAAATTTTTTCTGTTGAAATAATGCTCTGGTATTCGAATTCAATTTCAAACTAACACAAAATTAAGTAAGTTTATAGCCGAGTATAAATGTTCGAAGATCGATAATCTACATATCAAAAATAAGATACAATTATTATCTTAATTAATCGCTTGCCTTTTGCATTAGTACTTAACAGCAATCGCATTTAATGTACGGAACTCCCTCTGCATATCACATCAACCATGTTAATAGATTATCACTATTGAACTACCATCAAAACGTAGACCACAGTTTTTGCCTCCTCGTTCCCGAGAAAGGCCACCTGAATTTTCCATAGATGTTGGAGTTGTTTGAGAAATAATTAAAGATGGTGCCCTCCACCAAAATAACGTGCCATGGAGTGACTTAAGCATTGTGGCCTTGTGGGTGCTACATCTATGCGATGGGCACTGGGAATAAAGCCCCGCACACAAACACAACAAAAATCTGTGGCAGCTGGGTTGCCTGGAAGGAGTTCTTTATCATGAAATAAGATCTTACAATGAGCTCGCACTCGAAAGAGGTAAGAGCAAACGAAGCACAAAACTGATGTCCCGGACTTTATCTCTGCCATAGACCATGAGGATTTGTTTCCCATTTTAATAATGGACATCCAGCCATGCGGGCGTTGATGCAGCCCCCATTCAAGGAGTGGCGTCCAAATCAGCCATTTTTTTAGCATAGATATGGTGAGAATTGCCTAGCTAGGTGTAGGTAGGTGCACAGAGAGGGAACCGGTCTTGGAAATCACTTCTTGTTAATTTCCAGGTTCCTTGTCAAGTGGCAACATATAAGATCATCAGTCTTTCTAGTTTTCTACAATGTCTTTTGCTAGGATAGCTAGTTAAAGGTTAGAAAACTATTAAAAGAAGTGCAAAACAGGGCACAAGATCCTTCAGCTCGTTGTAAGTTTTAACAGCAAACTATTGAAAATACCCAACACTTGGTTTTTTTGTCGTAATTAATTTCTTCAATCCATTTTGTAATTCTCCTAATCCTTTGTGTGGAACTACATTATTTTCATTTTAATTAAAAACAATGTTGAGGAAAAACAACAACATTAGGATCAGTTCGTACTTCTCCATTTCGTTATGTCAGTGCACGAAATTAAAAACAACGACAGATATCCGATTACTCAATGGCATGGCGAACATTGTTTTTTTTTTTTAAAAATGTTTCTTCCTAGCTGGCTGAATCGCAGAATAGTTGCTGATTCCTTGAAGTATTCATCAAAAGTGGTTCCTTGGGAAATCGAAACATAGCTAAGGAAACAAAAGATTTGTCCTCTTCTTTCTTGATTCTTCTGTTTAGCGTATTAAGAATACTCGTCTCCAAGAGGCGTAGCGTGATGGTAAAGGGTTTGAGATCTGCACAGCAGGTCTCGAGTTCGAGTTAAGGCGTGCACCTCTTATAAGAGCCTGGGACAGCCAGGGTTTTACTCCCTCACCTGGGCCCATAAAGTGCGCTTTCCGGGAGATGAGGTTTTCTCGAATCCAAAAAAAAAGTATTAAGAATACTCGTCCTTGGTACTGGATTTATAATTCCTCTCCATAGCTATATAATCTGAATTTTTTTTTACTGCCCTTCTTTCGGGGATCAAGTTATCTCTTACATGAATGATTTCTTTGTTAAAAAACAATAAAATCGTTAAAAATCACTCCCATCGTACTATCGAGTTGTATGACCTAACTTTAACAGATTCTCCACGTCAATGAGTTATCAGTTCGGCCTTAAAAAAAACCTAATGTTTTGTAAAATATAAGAAGGTTTTTTTTTTAATTTATTTTTATTAACATGGATTGTTTGGATGAGTTTACATGTATCTTGATTAATTTTACAGGTTCTGAAATTAACAATCATATAAGCTTCCAGTAGCCCTAAAATTTATAAGACTCGAACTAGTGATTTTTAAAGAGTAAATTTAAGATCTAACCGGTTGAGTTATAACTTTTAAAATTACCGGAAGGTTTTTTTACACTGGAGGGCCACTTGCAACCGGTAGGTTAGAATGTCACAGTCCCATTTTACAGAGGGCGATCAACTATAACCTTCTTCCCTCGGAAGAGATCCTTAATGAAGTAGTCCCCCCCTGACTAACCTGATGTAATTTGCGGGGCTCGAATGATGACCATATTCAAAAACTCCGCCTTCTTGTTACCTCTTTCATCAGGAATCGATGCGTGCTGTGGTTTTTTCCCTTTTGCAGCCTCAACACCTACATGACACAGATAATGAGTGACTAAAATCATGACCTTATGACCGAAAACTTGGATAAAAAGTTTCCCCACTTCTTACCACAAGGGATGATATAAAAATCTGTGTGTTGGGGCCAGGACTTGTTTTGTGGGCATTTTCTCCTTTCCGAAATAGAGACTTCAAGTCTAGTTCAACATTGATTGATGAGCTACTTGAGCTATATTCAACTCCCTAGCATAATAATGGCATCCAACTGCGTGGTCAAATTACCTTTTTTTCCCCTTTCTAACCTGCAAGTTCAAATAAAAGAAAAAATGCAATTCCAGTAGTGTCCAGTAATGCCTGCGACTGGACTTTACATGGCAGGTAAAAGTTATTCTCTCGTTCACAAAATAAAAATCTTCCTAGTTATATTACTATCCTTCATCACGGAGCCGGATTATTTTATATATATATATAATATTTAGTTGTTGAAATGAGTTAAGAAAACGATAAAAAAAAAGGATCTTGATAAACTTATAATTTTCGTTATCAAGACAAGCAAATTTAGAATATTTCATCAAACTAGCAATCATGATTATAAGATTTGAATAATTCAATAAAAAACAAAAAAAATTACAAAGTTCTTTTAAACAAACTAGTGACTTAAGTCATTAGATCTGGATCACTTAATCTGAAAAATTCATGAAATTTAATTCTCAAATAATTAAATATTAAAGGATAAAATTAAAGAAAAAAATAATACAAAAAGAATTTTAAAAGAAGCAATTAAAAGAATGATGATCAAATTTTAAATATAAAATAAATTTTATATTTAATTGAAAGTTGAAATTAAAAAAAATATCAATTTTGTAAAAGAACAAAAAAATAAAAAATAAGAATGATCAAGATTGACACGAGAAATAAAAACAATGTTATAATTAAAGGGTGGATTTAAAAAAAATAATAACTTTACAGAAGAGCCAAGGAAATAATAAAATATCAAACTGCATGGAGAAAATTGAAAAACATGACACTATCAATTTGAATCGAGTGATGAATTAAAAATCACTAAAACTTTTACAAAGAGCCAAGGATAAAAAATAAAAATTCAAAGAATAAGGACTACATTGAGAAATATAATATTTGATAGATTAGGATTGAATGATAAAATTAAAAATAAATAAAATTACTACAAAAGAAATTTCAACAAATAAACCAATAAAATTGGCGTTGACGTTGGTATAGCCACCTCCACGCTGGGGTTTCATCAGCCACGAGGAGATTTTGAAAAAGAAAACGAAGGAGTTTTTTGTTCATGCTCTCACATGTGATGCCGATTGATGATGTTTCAAAATTCAACATACTCAAGAATGAAGTTTGATGTTTTGATAGTGGATAATCATATATTCATATTAATATTCTTTTCTCCAAAGCTTAGAAGTATATTGCTGGTAGAAAACCCGAAACTTACAAAACAATCACTTATTTTCTTAAAATAACAGTATTTGTGTTTGTTTTTATTTTTATATAATAAATGCTTTGAGAATTAAAATACGAGTAATCGGGAAATAAAAATATAAACTTTTTACCTTGTTAGTTTGGAGAGTATTTATAACCCTTGGATCTTGTAAAATAATCAATATTACTATATAGTTTTTCAATGTATTATCAAATATTATTGTGAATCACAGACATGCACGTGACATGCGGCCGACCCCGCGAGCAGAGTTACATGTGGAACCAGCATGGCAGTGACGCACCTTACACGTGCGTGTAATTATATTTATTTTCCCTTTTAGCTTTTGCTATTATTATTAATTAATTAATACATGTCTTTTCCAAGACCCGAAAGGTCATTCTGGTTTGCCACAGTTTATTACCCACGTAGGAAAAGATAAAGCGGCTCGAGTGGGGTTGCTGCTTGCCCATCTACTGTCTCTCGTTCCTTTTGTTTTGTTTTCCTTTTTTTTCTTTTTCTTTTTCCTTTTCTTTTCAAGGATCTCGCTAACGATCCCTTTCGCGGGCCGGGCACCTTCTCCTAGGAGATCTATAAAAAAAGTGGGCATTTCTGGACACTCTTTCTTGGGACGACCACGTATTTGCCCATTTCTTCCCTGCAATTGTTTTTCATCATATATTCGAGTAAATCATATCATGATCACGAGTGCGGATCCTGCAGCCTTGTAATATCGATGAATATATTAATATGTCAAGTTGATGTGGTGAATGATATATATATCGATCGAGTTGATAGTTATCATATTAACAAAGTAATTTAGTTCTCGAGCAGCATCATAGACCCACATTAATGGTTAATCTGTGTTTTTTGCAGTATATTTTATGATACTGTTGTCTTCTTCATTTTTAGAATTTTGAAAATTTCCAAGATTTGTATACTAGCAGTGGCTGTTGATGGTTGTTGGGGGCGTGGATAAAACGAAAGTTGAGAAGTAAGTGGAATAGAGCGAAGAATCATGGTTTTATGTGTTGTCATGTTGCCCTCGAGGATGTCAAGAATCCAAAGAGATCGACGGAGAAGGACCATCGACCCCACGTACACGTCTCTGCATGAAAACGGCCTCACGGATAAAATGAAACGACAAGCAGGCCACGATGCTGCCTTCCTTTTCCGTTTTAGTCCCCACACATTAAATGAAGAATGGTCCCTGCCAGCGCGGTGAGTGGCTACTTGCTATATCACAACTGCCTTCTCCGGCTGCAGAAAGAACCACCTCCTAGTCGTAGTCCTAGCCTAGGCTGGTTAGCTCCACCAATCTATAGCAGCAAGAGAAATGCAGGGATCGATGGTGAAAATGAAAGAGAGAGAGAAGAGGTTGGTGTTGTGACAGCTGGCGGAGCAGTGATGGGCGCCAAATTCGGATTTTGAAGGACGTTTTATTCGACGGCTGTGTCCCTATGTTTGTTTCCGTGGGGAATTTCACCTCCCTTCTCAACACAAAACACGAAACTACTACTGTTCCTCGTTTCTGAAACTCGTACCAAGTGTAGGATCGGTTAAATTGATACGGTTCGAATTGCTGCTGAAGATATTATAAATTTCAATTTATTTTTATTGATTCGTAAACTACACAGGAATAAACGTGTAATCATGTTGATTCAACATGTCACTTCTTGATATTTAAGAACAATATCCCCGGATATGCTGGCGTATTAATATTTTAAAAAAATATTATCCAATATTCAAAATATTCTAAGTACATGATTACTTTTTTTATTTTAAAATATATTAATAATTCCTGAATATTTTCTTTATATTAAAGAAAAACTAAACTGACTAGCAGCATCTAAAAACATGCTCAGACTAGCTTTCAATATCCCCCCTTGAACATTGCTTTGCCCGGCACAAAAGCCACTTGAGTCATGATAAATTACTGAAATTAAATGTGCTAGGTCCTTTTAGGACCCTTCTAAAAATCATGTAGATTTGTTAGTTGAGAGGTGGGTATTCAGGGACCTGCCATCAATTTTTTTTTTAATTTTTTATTAATCAAATTGGGCACACTAAAAAGGTTGAACGCACAACCAATTTACGGTCTCAAATTGTGCGCCACTGTCACGACATGTGTAGTTATGTTCATTTAATGTATAGCTTGCTGCGTGAATTAATGAATTTCACCATGTACACGCGATCGCCTTGTATTGATTGTTATGCTTTTGTACCAGACCTTCCATGAGCAAATTCATGTTAGAAATAGCAGTAATAATAATTTTGCCCAGCCACCAAGCAGCGTATATGCCTCGAAAAATTGATATGATCACACGGGATACGGCCCTCGCTTTCAGTACATTAGCATTTAAGCGTAGAATAACGGGTTGATGTGGACTGCCTAGCGGAGAAGGGACCATGATTTACACGTTGAGCACAGAGTTTAGGTGGGGAGACAACACGATAGGCTTTTGTCAGAGTAGGAATAGCGATTAAAATATC
>Ga0325414_1004780_pt1 | contig 14221 bp, 10 predicted proteins | sample PopdelMetagenome_8_FD_206183 | JGI IMG/M metagenome (GOLD analysis project Ga0325414, IMG submission 206183) | Populus deltoides microbial communities from Bellville, Georgia, United States - Leaf-PdKOR-R3 | ecosystem: Host-associated > Plants > Phyllosphere > Phylloplane/Leaf | place: USA...
CAAGTTATTTTTGAATTCATTAAATTAATTACTTCATATTAAATCAACCTGATATAATTTAATTTGAAACATACTCTCACAGGTAACTATAGCTTGATTTTGAAATAATGATAAAATTTTGTCTAAAAAATAAATATTCTCGTAAAAAAATTCTAGAAAAAGTTCAACATGTTAATAAGACAAAGGGTTTTGGTTTGAGAGATGCATTTTTTTTTTACCCTTATTTTAAACTGTCCAGTTTTATTGTCTAGCGGCTCTAAAGTCCTAAGCATCAAAATGCCAAGCCAAACCACGTTCCCTAAAACCCTTCTGTCCGTTGAGTTTGTTAACCTCTTCCTCTCTCTGACCCAGGTAGTCTCTTCCTTTACCTGTATAAAACACACAAAACCCTAGCTATCCATCTTTCTCTTTATGTCCAAAACCCCAGCTGCCAACACAGTAAACATAAACCCTAATCTCTTATCATTTAAGCCTCGCCAAGTACTGTTGAACTCTAACAGACCACCAATCATGAAACAAGAAAACAACACCGAATCTCAAGCTTTGAAGCCTGAACAGAAGACAATTTTGCTTCACTCTATAGCTGATTATCTTGAAAACACTGGTGGGTTTTCTAAAACATTAAAGAAATTCAAATCAGAAGCCAAATTTGAGGTATACAAAACAAATTTACTCACTCTCTCTTTCTCTCTTGGCTTATCAAATTATGCAAATTTAGTCACAGAGATAAAATGATTGGATTTTTGTTTGTGTTTTGAGTTGAATTTGTGTTTATACAAATGGGTTTTGTGGATTTGGTTTGATGTTAATGTGTTGGGTGTATATGAGATGATCGAGGTTAATGAAGCCTAATGGGATTATGTGTCTGTGTTGTGCCGTGGCTTTTTGGGTGTTCTTTGTGCAGAAAGATGATTTGGGTGGTGGTTCCTTGATTGATTTGGAGGAGGTGTTTTGCAAGTTTTTGAAGACCAGGTAGGATGATTTTAAAATCAATGTTTTTTTATTTTTGGTAATTCTCGTGTTAACAGTATGAATCTCTATCATTGAGCTATATACTGTACGAAGGGATTTTTTTTTTTTTATCGATAACCATGGCTATAAGATGGTGTTATTTGATAAAAAAAAACAATGCACAAACTTTCTGTCAGTCGTTAAGAATGAATGTGTTTCACGCATTTCCCTGAATTTAAGTTTTGTTTTGTTGTTTTTTGATTGAAGTGTCAAATTTGAACGAGCACTCTCAAATTGTATGACTTCCTCTATTTTTGCAGTGACGATACCTACAAAAAGCTAGAGAGCAGCCAGGTGCAAGGTGTGTTTAATTAATGAAATTGCTTGTCTAGTTGGCAACTGTATCATCATTTTCTACGTTGTTAGTAGAATCTTCTTATATGATAGATGTTGATACTAGCTCATAGTCTAGTTCTATTTAACTGCAGATATACAGACGAATGACTTTGCTAAAAAGAAAAAGAAGAGTGATACTGATGCCATAAACAAAAAACTAGGAATTGCTGATAAAGTTAACAATTCTGAGAGCGTTGAAGAGATTTTAACAAATGATACAGTGTCTACTGAAGTAAAGTCTAAAGAGAATAAGAAAAAGAAAAAGAACTCTCATTCTCATGGACAAGAGGAACAAGACAATAGCGAAGCTTTGAAGGATCCTGCTGATAATGTTGCTGGTGAATCTCTTGATAAGAAACGCAAGGACAAAAAGAAGAAGAAAAGCAACATGGAATCTGAGTCTCAAGTTGATAATGTTGGACACCATTCAGTGGAACCCGTGGCAACAGAAGAAAAATCTAAGGATGTGGCATCTTCAGAGGGAAATAAAGCAACTGTTTCTGAGACAGAGAATAAACCAAAGGATAAGAAGAAAAAGAAAAACAAGCTTTCTGATGCTGATGCTGACAGTAATGACAACAAGAATGTCAAATATGAAGAAGGGAAGAAAAAGAAGGATATTGTTGTTTCTGAAAATATGTATGTTGAGACACTTGATGAAGGGAAATCAAATAAAGTAGATTCTGAAAAGGATGATTCTAAGAACTCAAAGAAGGATGACAAAGAGAATAAAAGTTCCAAGAAGAGGAAAAGATTTCCTTCTGAAGATGATGCCACTCAACCTGCTGATGAAAAAGCAGTTGAAGATTCTAAACGCAGAAAGATGGAAAGTTCAGAAGAACCAAAGGAAAATGGCCAGGCAAATGGGAACCTTGAGAAAAATGGAGAGAAATCATCATTGCAGCAATCATTGAAGAAGGAAAAGAATGGTTCAGTTGAGGTAGGGTTTTGAACACTCTAACTTAGGGAAGCTTGTTACTTTCAACTGTAAATTCCGAAGCTGAATTCCCTTTAAAATTCCAAATAAAAGCATGTTCAAATTGTTCCTGTGCTATAAGTTTATCAGGTTTCCTGTATACATGTGCTTAAAACCTATTTGTCCATGTGGTGGAGCCAAAACCTTAAGTATTTATGTCTAACCAGACTTTGAGCAACAACTGATTTTTCATGACGATTAACTTACCAGCTCTTCAAAAACTCTCATTGTTATGAGCAAAGCTCTTTTGTTAAAATTCATGATAGCCGGTCTATATCAGCATGAATAATTCTGTTCAAGTGTATTATTGATTTTATGTGTGTATTCTTGGACTGGAATTATGTTATTGCAGCCGAAGACTGTCAAGCATTTTCAAAGAGTAAAAGTTGATGAGGTGGTATTCTCTGATGAGAGGCTTAAAGATAATTCATACTGGGCAAAGGTTTGACAAGTTTTCCATATTTGTTTTTGCGTTTTTTGGTCCTTCATTGGTTTATTTTCTTTAATATTTTCCATAAATTCTCTGTAGGATGGTGCCGAGGAGGGTTATGGTGCAAAAGCACAAGATGTTCTTGGGCAAGTTAGAGGAAGGTACATTTTGTAGTTATGGCATTTCTATTTCTTTAGTTTCAGATGTGCAAACAAAATGTTGTTCCTGCTATCATGTTGTCATTCTTTCTACCAGTGGAAGCATATCAATAATTTTATTGGCGAGTTAATGATCTGATCTAAACTGCTGACTTGGCTATTCTAATTCTAACTCTAGACTTTCTTCAATTTAGGAACCTCTTTTCTTCCAGTATTTTTAACTTCCAGCAAGTTTTATATATGTAATACTGATCCAAGCATTGCTGTTAAAAGGAAGGGAAGTAAAAGCTGAATTTAGTGGTTACTAGTGTAACCTAGGATGTTTAAAGAATCAAGGGTTTTGGTTTTTGTTGGTCATTTTATCTTTCTGTTGTTTTTTATGAGGAAAATTTTTGTTAGAAAGATTGAAATTGTAAAAAGGTAACTGGTATAGGCCTTCAATATATTGGGGATCTGTACATTATGAAAATTTTCTCACTGAACTATTTCTCTCTCGCTTTCAGGGATTTTAGGCATGAAAAAACAAAGAAGAAGCGTGGGACATACAGAGGAGGGCAGATTGATTTGCATTCCCACTCAATTAAGTTCAATTACTCAGATGAAGATTGATCGGTGGTGACATCTTCGTGTGATGAATCTTGATTTTTGGTCCTGTTACATTTTTACTTGCCTGTGCCAAGCACAGCTTTTCATTCATCAAAGTGGCAATTGGTGCTTCTGTACGTTTAGCAAACTTTTGACAATTATGCCTTCCCGTTTCTTATCTAACTTGAGTCAACTAAAGAATGGAAGCCATCTATTCTGTTTAGCTTCTCACAGCTATTTGAGGTTTCCTTTAGTGTATTATACGTTGGTCTAAAATGGGGAAAATCAGAATCAAATTTCGAGGCAAAAAATCTCCATGACTAATGAGAATGAGGCTGCTAGTTTATCTCAAGTTTTGTTATGCTTAAGCATCAATATCAATATAAGCTCAGAATCTTGAGACCAAAATGGAGAAATATTATTTCTCGGGACAGGGACCAACTAGTTTGTGTTTGGCCATGTCACAAGGTGTGTTTATCATCTTGGTATGCTTGTTTTAGGGGGAGAAAATTTCCATAATTGGAAACCTAATCTCAATTTCTTCATTCTTAAAAGCACGGATAAATCATTTAGTTCATAAAACAGCAAATTACCTCAATCTACAAAGGGAGTTAGTTGTAATACAATTCCACAGGCGCAAGTCCAAAGTCAAAAAAATTAACCTTCATCTCGCGTATTGGACTGTCATAAACTCATAATTTGATTCATTTGGATTAGGCAGCAGGTGCATCTCAATTTGTGCAAGTATCCTTAAGTACACTTACAGAAAAGAAGTCTGTTACCAGACTGAAAAACGCAGTTGAGACAAGAATCAGGCTCTCAAAGCTCTAAAAGAACCAATTTGGAGCTGTCTGCAATAAAATAATAATAATAATAATAATAAAAGTTTTGCTCTGGGCCAAGTTCTGAGAAGAGAAAATGGCAACTCCTGAGCTCAAGCTGGAATTGTCAGGACTATTAGTGAAAATATCAATCATGGAATGCTAGAAGAAAAGGAGAAAACGGATATCAGAGCCAAATATTCTGTACATCAAAATTTTAACAGTTTATTGACAATAACAAGGCTGAACCTATAGCCTAATAAACAATATATGAATCATGCTTAACCAATAAAATTTTTCTTGGCAGTATTACACCGAGTTGAGAACTTCACTAGCAGTTTCCTTTTATGGAGAAACCAATTTCACCTCTTCTTATTTTTCTTTCTTCCTTGAAGGGGTCGCCTTTGGAAGCGTTCGCCTTCTTTCTCTAGACTGCTTATCCTCTTACCTATTCCTGAAGATGAAGACTTTTTATGCTGTAAAAGCTTTGGTCGTCCAACAGGCAATGATGGGGTAGGTTCCTTTCTGCCTTTTGAGAGTTGTTTGAGTGCTGAAAACAGATCAAAGGGAGAAGATTTTGCACCAGTAGTTGGAGGTGCCACAGGTACTTCTGGAACACGCAAAATTTTTTTTACCCCAGGAGCTTTCAACACTGAAATACAAGTAGAGAATTAAATACCGAAGGTGGTTAAAGTGAACATCAGATGAAAATAATGTCAAAAGCCAAGTTCTCCACTGATCTTTGAAGATTACACAGAAAATTAAAAGGGAAAAAAAAGATCTAAGAACCTGGAAAACTCACCTAACCCATAAGCAAGCGAAAACAAGTTGGATGTAACCCAATAACAAAATACAGCCTGCAATGACAAAAACAAAATTTGTCATTGACTCCAAAACAAACAAGTTCTCAAACTCCAAATAACAGTGGAGGGAAGAGATGGGTAGTGAGCAGAGCCTAAAGCCACACCATCTTGTGGGATTTAATGAACGACAACTTTTCCTTGACATTCATTTATACAGACCATTACCAAAAGAAAATCTCAACTTTCAAGATGCAGAAGCAGAAAACAGCTTAATTATGATCTCATAATACCATGTGCTTAGCAAATACCATGCAAGTGATCAAAAGATAACCTTTGGGAAATTCATAGTCAAAGGAACTGAAGCAACAGCAAGGGCCCTTGAAACGTTTTTCATGGTGCCAGCAGCAGGATTTCCTTCCATTCCTTCTTGCGTATTGCACTGAAGAAGAGCACAGATTAGCCAGCTAAATAATAAAAATCAAAACTGAGTAGAACAAGAACAAGCAATTTTTGTTATTTTTTTTAAAGAACAAAAAATATCCAAGCATAAAAACATAACCACCTAATTGGATAGAACAAGTATCTACCTCCACTGTTAGCAAGAAAGTTAATGCTGTCAAAACTGGAAAGATGTATAAACCATCTGGGGTTGTGAGGTCAACAAACCAGTATGCTCCACCACTTTTAAAGGATGGCACTTTTTCTGCCATGTTTGAAATCTGGGGGAAACTTTGTCATGATATATTAAATGTGAAGATCGAATATAAAAGAAGACTCATCTGCAGTGTATTTACGGATAGAGGTTTAGCTTACAGCAAGGAAAAAGCTGATGAAGACAGGACCTTGAATAAAGATCCCCTTCAGTGGAGTAAATGGACTCACACCATGTCTGCAATTTGTAAGTAAAAACGAACTAAATTTTCCAGGGAAATTGACAGTCATGAAGATAATTATACTGTATAAAACTTGACCGACCTACTTGTCACAGGGGACATCGAGGTGAGTTATACATGAAAAGGATAAAAAAAATATATTTTTGAGGTATAAACCCATTAAGCACTTTAATCATTTAAAAACAAACAATACAATTTACCTTAGGCAAGATGTCTAAAATTTGTTTATTTTTCTTATTACATAATCAGCCCTTTACTTAGAACCTTTGAAAGACTAGTTTAGAATTCCTATAAAATTAGATGGCGACTCATTTTTTATTTTTATCCTTTTCGTGCATAGCTCGCCTCGATATTCCCTGCAGCATTGCTTACAGTAATTGAGCTTCAATGATAATACATTTTAGCACATCTAAAACAAAAAAGAATGAAAAAGGTGAAAACCTCTTCCCGAAATAAAAGTACTTATGATCCTCTAAGCAGGAGTAGTTAAAAAGCAATTTGGCAATACCCTATCTTCAGGATGATAGCACTTGAACAATACAGTGCCTGCAAGTCATCCTAGGTGGTTAATGTGGCATGAATATTTAAATTCCAGTGTGGTCATAATGTACTGCTCTATAGAACACAACTTCATATTTCTTACTTTGTTCATCATTTGAAACAATTAAATTCCACTACGAGCAAATGAAAAGGTTTCTTACTCCTTAAACAACTTCTGCATTTCTTTCTGACCTTCAGAAACAGCAGTAGGGTCCATGACCTGAGATGGAGACAGAGATAGCGGCAACATGATTGATGAGCATTTTGAAACAAGAAATGGATTGTATAAAGTGTGCATAGGCTACATCAACCTTTTGGTGCCTTGTTATATTCATGCTATCATTGAAAACATTTCAGTTTTATTCACATTATAAACCGAGATAAGCATAGGCCAAACAAAAAGTTGCTCAACTATAACCAAGGACATTTTGTCGCAATTGCCTATATTGCCCTTTTGTTTCAAGTTATCCCCTTTTTATACGGGGATTTCATATCAAGAACCAAGGGGAAACCACCCACTCATAGAAACCAAGAACTGCATGCAGAATGACAAAGCATGGCATCTAAAACAAGTGATCAAACTGGTATGTGCATGTGTGTTGACAAACCAGTAGAAAATGCACTGGTAAAAATAAAATTTCGAGTAACATAACAAAGAGTGAGGGATAGGGATGTACAGGCACAGAAAACAGACCAACAATGTAAGTATGAGGTCAATAGAGTAAGGAGTGATGAAACCATCAAAGAACAAGCATAATACCTGACAGTCCACCCTTTGCTTAACCTCCTCCAAATGCGGCCTCAAGATCTGCAGGATACATATAAATCCACATGAGATATCTTTGTGGAGGGTTAGTAGGAGAAAAAAACACGTGGAAATCTAGGTATACACTACACTCAATGTTCTACACATTGGATTGCATGTGTCATATGTGATTTAACCAACATAATAAAATTGACATCATTATCCCCAGAGAGGAAACTTGATCTTCTACCTTAATACTGGTGCCACCAAGCAAACACATGGGCATTGTAACTTAGTAAGTTACATACTAGATGCTGTGCTTTTAAAATCCCAACAAGAGGCTGAAATGCCACAGCATAATGAATATCATAGAAGATAATCTACTAAAAACTGAAAACAAAATCAATGAATAAGAAGCAGAAGATTGTACAGATGCCACCCAGCACGAGATCCTCGAAAATGTCCATAACATTGCAAAACTTCGAAAATAGGGTTTCTGGAAGAAACATCCAAAAGTAACTCAAAAAAATTTCAATAAATGAAACACAATCTGTTAATGACCAAGTAAACACACCTGCCACAATGTACAAAGTGCAAGCATACATCAATTCCATAACAACAAAAGTAGTTCCTAAATCACTCCCCAAAAATCCCATTTATTAATCGAATAGCTTGACTGGTGGACCACACAAATCCAAAGGATGGATTTCTCGATTTCAGGAAGAATCTTTCAGTTAGATTAGCATTATTCTTTCAAACACACACACACACGTACATAAACACAAATTCAGCACTCAACAAGCAAACAAATCATTAACACTCAAATTCCGCCACAATATCATTAAACTTAAAAGAAAAATCACTAACACTAAGTTTCGAAGTAGCTTTCAACTGATTTATCAAAAGTGGAAGCATCGCGCTTCTTATAAGCAATGTAGTCACAACCATAGAAGCCCACCTAAAAAATTTGCAACAAAAACCAACAAACAAACAATTAATTTAACCTAATATTTAAACACACGCAAACAATTCCCTATTCTACGCAATTTCTAGTATAATTTAAATGTTCGGAAACAATCTTCTTACCAATTCAATCCAGTAAAATTATGAACAGCATCAATAACATACTGAAGAGCCGCAACAGGCAAGTAAGAATCCGCAGCCGCAATCGCAACCTCATTCGCAGCGGGAGCCGCCTGCGCCACCGTATCCATCACCACATTAATCTTATCTGCCGCCGCAGTGGTGGTGGTTGACATGTAGCGTACGAAACAAACGCCTGCGAAATGCGAGTGATTTGCTTCTTGAAGTAGAGAAGCGAAACTAGTTGAATTAATGTTGAAGGATCTTTGCGGAACGTAATTAGTGGGATTAAGTTGTTCTTGATTGTTTTTGTGGTGGTGGTGGTGATCGTCGTTGTCGTTGTCTTCGTGGAGAATGTATGTGAAACGCGGATTGTGTTGTCGTTTCAAGATGGTTGAACGAGTTGAGAGACTTCGCATGTAAGCCATTTTGGTAACAGAAATTTGAAGCTCCTTCAAAAAAAAAAAGAAAGAACTGAATAGCTATAGATTAAGCTTCTGGAATAAAAATAAATTAAGAAATGTGAAGAGAAGGCTGGTTACCTTTGGAGAACTTCTGGTTTTTTGTGTTTCAGATAGAGGGAGGGAGGCAGGGAAGCCAAGGAGTAATAGAGAAGCAAAGCTATTGGAGAGAGGGGTTTAGGAGGTTTTGACTTTTGAGAGGACGGAGGGTTGATGAAGGTCATGATTTCTGATCCAATGTTAGGGTCGAGGTACTCGATATGGACCGTCTAAGCAGCGGGTCTGTATTTTCCATGCAGAAAAAACGATATTGGGATAATGTAAACATCTTTTAAATAAATAAGAAAAATAAATTATTCAAGTTATAGTTCTTACCATTTAAATAAATTGGTTTTATTTTAATTAAATAATAAAACATAATAATGATAATAAAGAAACAAAATAAAAAAAACTATGATAATCTTTTTAAAAATTCTCAATAAATACGTAATTGGATAAAGAAAACTAACATCAAGTTAATAAAAAATAACGTCATAAATATATATGATAAATAATAAAAGACGAGTCAATTTGCATTAATTCACAAGCTCATGCAAAAAAAAAAGCCGGACCACATCAACTAGTCATTAGATTAAAGTTTCATGCATATAAAAATAGTGAAACTCAATTCCCAATAAATCTAATATCTAAGATTGAATTATTATCATCATCATCATCATTCAAAAAAAATATTAACTTGATTTAAAGGGTAAAATTAAAAACCATAAAAACTTTGACAAATGAGTCCAGAAAAAAAATAAAAAACAAAAGGAACAAATTAAAAATATTATATATAACAAATTAGAATTGAATGATTAAATTGAAAATAAAAAAAATTAACAAAAAAAGGACAAAAAAATCAAAACTAAATAATTGAATCTGAAAGACTAATGAAAATAAGGATCATGGCTCATTTTTCAGTGTAAGAGAGAGAAATAAAGGGAGAAAAAAGAAGCTCCATGGATGATAAATCAACTACCATAAGCTTACGTTATCCAAGAAGAAAAAGTCATGAAAGAAATCAAATGAGATGACAATAGTATATAGTATATTTTCCTTCAATAAGAAGGCATTGTACATGCCAACAACCTTTTCAAATTAAATAATATAAATTTAATATTAAATGACATAATTACCTTTATTCATAAGCTGAGATTTACAAAACAAAAATGAGATAAAAAGACCATATTACCCCTGATTCCATGTTTTAAATTTTTTGGACAAAAAGGATTTGCGTAATTATACCGTAGACAAAAAAAAATGCAAAAATACCCCTCTTTGGCAATGTTGTTTTTTATGATTTTAGGGGCTTTTTGGTCATTATACTATTTATTAAAATATGGTTAAGACAATAATATCCCCAAACAAACTTATAATGATTAATTTCGTGTGAAAAGCAATCAATTTTTTTAGAAAGGGTAAAACAATGAATATACAAATAAGTTTTAGTTGTTTTGTTATTTGTCGGACTCACTTGGTGAATTATTCATAAAATATCTGATTTAGGTCATTGGTCAACTTGGATCCATTGTTTTTATTTAAATATATTTTTTAAAATCATTAGTATTAATATGAATGGGTTTGGATTAGTATAACTGGATAAGCTAGAATCTAGATCATTAAAAATCTCACAAGATTTATCAAATCAATAATTTTTTTTTATTCAACTTGAAATTCATTCCGGATCAAATTTTGAGTCATGGTTTTGCAGAGATTAACATAAAAGATTCATACCTTAATTGTTTATATTATGTTAGATTCAAAATTTAGGATATCTAGTTGTGACCAATGAAGGGTTACCGTGACTTCAACCCAAGCAACTCTGGTGAGGTGAAAGGCCATATTATCACTGAACCAACCCCTGCTGGCAATCGGATTGTTTGTGAGGTTTGGTTTACGACGGTGCAGCTTTAACATTCTGGCTGAAGATATTTCATTAGGTTGTGCAGGCAAGCACCACCACCACATATTTGCACACCTCGAGCAGAGCTATTAATCTTTCCACACCGCGACTAGTAAAACAAATTGCCAGGATTAATTATTACTGGACTAGCTAGGCAGTCTACAAATACCGAGTGATTAAGGTCTCAACTGATTGACATCAAGCTTACTGTATTCCTTGGCAAATGACAACAGCAGAAGACAGGAACAGAGAGATAAGAACGCTTTGTTGCCTCCAACAAAACCTGATGTAAACCATTCTTTATCTTCAAGAGTAGTTGATTGAATTGTTTTCCTAGATTTCATGAACTCTTAGAAGTAAAGAATAATTCACGCGAAAATGGGGTGTGCATTTGGCTCTCGAATGAACAGTCGTTTTAGTTTGTGGCTCATAGACATGCAGGGATTTATTTATTGTTTTGATGCTTGGAATGATTGATAAGTTGGTGGGGGTGTAGAGAGACAACACCCTCTCATATAATAAAAGGGTATGGTTGAAAATTACTAATATCTTTTAAGTGGTTAGACTTTTTAGACGGTTTAGGGTTCACTATAAATATATATTATATAACCGGGAAAATAAAACTCCTTAATTGGTCCTGTAAATATAAGTATATTATCAAACCACGTTAAATTTATCTTTGTGTTCTTTCTAATTTTTTTTATTACAATATTCATAAATAACTGCTGCTGCAGATTTTTAACATCAGATAGCAATGCAAGAAACAACATTTCCAGCAAGTGACAATGACAGTAATAAAACCGATGAAAGAAGCAGAAAACCAGCTTGCTCATATTTGGAACAACCAGCTCTTATTACTGCAGAAATTTGACTGATCTAAACTGCTTTCTAACTTACAAAATTCCTTCGGTTGGAACCGTGGTTTTGTTTCACAAAAAGAAGCATTGATGAACTTTCATCAATGGAAGTATCCTAAACATGCATGCAGGTATTAGCACCAAGCATCTTCGGCCGTGTTATTTTGATTTCTTTTCTTGATTCTTCATGATCACTTCATCAATGTACAGTATACCCTTGCCTTCGTATACTTCAGGAGGCTTGCAACTACGAACAGAAGCAGCAAACTGGTGCATTCTTTCCTCGTCAATTCCAGTGCAGCAAACTACATTGTTCTTGAAGCAGAAATACGAGCAGCTGGAAGAACAGTGAGTTCAACCTCATGACTGTATATCCAAAACCCACAATCTTATGAAAGCGAAAGAATTTGGCTTCCATTATTGATAAACAGATGGAGCAACTGACTCTATTGAAATTATAATAAGCAACTAAAGAAATTCAAAAAAGATATCAGAGAACTATACAAAAACTACCGAAACGGCAAGTTATCTTTCAAGAAGGATTCCATCTGCTTTAGCAGTCTTGACATTTAATGTTTAAGGCTTTTAGCTAAAAAAAAGTGCAATCTTCCCATTCCATCACTATTCATTACTTCGTTATCTTATTTCCAGCCTTGTTGCAAAATACTTTTGGCAAACAAAACCAAGAGTCTCGCTTCAAGGAGGAGCTAGGCGCTACAAGTCTCGTCATGGAGAAGCTCACGTGGAACTCGCCACCAATGAAATCTAGCAAGTGCCTAGACAATAGAATTACTCTTATTTCAATCTATCATTATGTGGTGACTTCATTGATTCATTCATTCTTGGTGGATTCATCTTGCAAGCTAGCTGTTAGCTAAGCTAGCAATAGTCAAATGACAAGAAGTGAATTAGAAGAAGAAGATATTTATACTTCACATCATAATACTTGTATTTTGCAATTCATATTTACATATGTGATCAATTGAGAATCTTGTATTGACGGGTTTTTTCTTGTAGTTTAATTCTTGAAAGTAACCACTCACCCATAAATTATATCCAAAAATTAATCCATGATATAAAAAAAGTTAACATCATAGTACTTTTGAACTAGCAAGAATTAGGCAGTGAGTCCACACATAAAAGACACTTAACTATTTTAAATGGCAACCCGTTTTCCTTTGAATAGGTTCTTACTTAATTCTTTGTTTTGGTAAAAAATTGTTTGGTTTCTTGAAATAAAACAAATACATGCGATGCGATGAAAAAAATAAATTTAAAATTTTTTCAAGAGTTTCAATATCTCATTAAATAATCTAGTGTTGTTTTATGATTTATGAAAATATTACTTGAAGATTAGATCTTTTATTAGATGCGATCAACTTTTTCAAGGTTAGGTTATCACAAACCATAAGTTGTTCAAGTGTCTAACCTCTAACAGTAATCTACATGATCCATTAGTGAGAAATCTTCTAAAACCCTTTTTAAGAGAGAGAGAGAGATTATTATGCCTTTGAGTGATATTTTCTTTTTGTGTTAAAAATTTTTCTTTGTATATTCTATAACATTTGTACAACTCAATTTCTAAAATATAAGGCATAACACTTTATTTATAGAAAAATAATAATAACCTTATAAATGATAAAATATTAATTTTTCTACTTGAATAATAAAACATATATTATTTCAAAAAATATGTTAGAAATTTATTCAATCAAGTCTCTACTTGATTTTTCCAGGTTTAAAATTACAATCACCTGTATTAATTACATGATGGTCCTTAATATCTAAAACTAATTCATAATCAAGTTATACTTGATTAATTATCCAAGTTTAATTTCTGACTAATTTCTATCAAGTTGGCTTAAATATAAATCACAATCATAAATAAACTAGGATTAAATAAATTAAATAATTTAATTTATTATCAATTCAATAATTGATTCATCTATATTTGAAGATCAAGTGCATTGTTTAGCAATGTGTTGTATTCCCTAAATATTAGAAAAGTCATAAGTGGTTTGACTTAACATTTTAGCAAACAGTTTCTTAATGTAAATATTATTCATTCATCAAGAATGTTTTGATGTAGAAATTATAGTGTAAAATATGTATACCTTGTCAAATCATGCTTGTTCTCAAAACTATAGTAATTGATTCTTTAAATAAGATTTGAAACTCATTTCAAATCTCATTTCATCTGGCGCAAGGATTTTGTAATCGATAATATTTAAGAACAAGTGGAATATTTTTTTTCAATTTACATAAGATGATTAATGCTCTCTTAATCACTCAAATATATTTATATAGTTAATGTTATATCTAATTTTTAATTATTCTTACTTACTCTTAATTAGAACAACATGTAGTCGAGATCAAAATATAACATTTTGTATATAAAGATATTTATCTCTCAACAAATCTAATTAATGTTCAATCTTAATAGAGTATCAATTAAGAACATTTCAAAATAATACGTTGATGCAATATGAATTTCATAATTATAAAAACTTTATAATTTTTTTTATAAAGTATTTTTTTCCAATGACTTTATCTTTAATCTAAATTATTAATTAAACATTA
>Ga0325414_1004782_pt1 | contig 14220 bp, 14 predicted proteins | sample PopdelMetagenome_8_FD_206183 | JGI IMG/M metagenome (GOLD analysis project Ga0325414, IMG submission 206183) | Populus deltoides microbial communities from Bellville, Georgia, United States - Leaf-PdKOR-R3 | ecosystem: Host-associated > Plants > Phyllosphere > Phylloplane/Leaf | place: USA...
TTATTATTATTATTATTATTATTATTATTATTATTATTATTATCTCTTTTTTATGTAGCATCAGTTTTGGTGTCTGTTTTGCTTAGCAATTGAACTCTGACACATTTCTTGAAAATCTGGGGATGTGTATTTAAAGTCAGGCTCCAATGTGTTTATGAACCCTGGCAAATTATATGAATGGTCACTATTTTAATTTTAGCTGAAAACACGTACCCCTATCTTCCTAGTACTTTAGGTTCTTGAATCCGTGGTTTAGATATTGTAGTCTTTCTGTGCAGCTGTCTTGTTTTTTCTTTGAATTTTTTTAATCAAAATTTTTCTTTGTGGTGCTGAAGCTATTCCAAGTCCTTGCACTTGGAAGTTGTTTTGAAGTAGTTATGACATTGGGTTCTTTATTATCATCAGTATCTGAAATTATTTTTTTAAAGGACTTATATTTGGATGCTAACCATTGTTCTTCTGTAAACGATCAGTCTTTTTGTTTATTCTTGGAAACTGTGATGTGTTCTTTTCACCTTCAGATATTTATGTTCTTAGAAATTTGGAAATGATATATTGAAGCAAAACACATTTCTCTCCTGATGCTCTTTTGTGTTATATATACAGGTTTTGCTCGATGATGTTAAAGTATCAGAGCAGCTGCTGGATCTGGTGTTTTATTTACTAATTGTTCTTAGTGGTTATAGACAGGTATTCGTTAGTATTTAACTCTTGAGGGGTTACTTCCCAAGCTCTTAACGTTTACCACGGTTATTTTTGTTATGTAGGAAAACTGTATTTCTTGTTCTCTGTTACTTGTGCATTCAGCACTGGTAGCATCCAGTCTACATTTATTGTCAGGATGTATATCTTTGCAATGGCAAGATCTTGTTCAAGTATTGCTTGCTCACCCCAAGGTACAATCTTCCCACATGATTTTGGATATTTAAGAGAAATGGGTTTACTATATTCATGGGATCATTGCAAAGCTTTTCTTTTCTTTCTTTTTTTGAGAAAATGAGATATTTATTGGCTGAGCTTTGCTATTTTTAAATATCAACAACATGATCTTTAATTTTTTCAATAGATTTTTCTAATTTCTAAATTTCACATAATCAATTCAAATATGGATGTCTGTCAGTAGCTGATTTGTCCATTAATAATTGACATGGAATCAGCATATCAGTTACATGTGGGTTCAAGGCTATGGTTTGAGAGGGAATTTTCCCTCCTGTTGACCCAGATAACCTTATTTTATTAATTTAGGCTATGAGATGTTAAAAAAACTGAACTAAAACCCAGATTCGATTCAAAATGTCCTTTTCTTTTTAACTACCACCTACACAGCACCACTGCTACTCCCACACTCTCACCACTAAATTTTGATTGATCTATAAACTCCATTTTCATTAACAATTTCTGATCATATTATCATTTTATTTTGAGCTTTTAAGCTCTGAAGGCAGAGACATTTATGGACTTTCTGATCATGAATTTTCTCTTATAGGTTGACATATTTATGGATGCAGCTTTTGGAGCTGTTCATGTAGCCATTAGATTTCTTCAGGTCAAGCTGTCAGATCAATATACTGGTCTTCATGTGAAAAGTCCAACAGCTGAACAAATAGTTAACTATATCTGCCAACAATGTGAGGCTTCTTTACAGATTCTTCAGTCATTGTGCCAGCAAAAGGTGTTTCGCGAGCGCCTTCTTAGGAACAAGGTTTCTAAAATAGAACCATCTTATTCTATATGTTTGGTTTTAAGCTGTATGTCAAGAGATGCCAGCTTCAATGTTTTTCTCTGTGTTTGACATAAGATGGAGAAATTCTTCTTGCTGGACCAAATCGGAAGTAGAAGCATCTAGTTAATGTGATTGTATGTGGTAAAAAAGCAGGAAAGTCAGTTGGAGAAACATGGAGGTTTTCAGTGCTATGATCTAGCAGTAAAACAAAATGTTGAAGCAATTGTGAAATATTGCAGGAGGCTATTATAATTTATAACTTTTATTTGCATCGATAATCTTGACGATGGTATCCATACTAGTTACAAGTCCTTTTAAATTTTACATGGACATCTCATGTTTAATAATCCTTATAATTTATAACTTTTCTTTGCATCAATGATCTTGATGATGGTATCCATGCTAGTTATAAGTCTCCTTTTTATATTTTACATGGACATATCATGTTTAATAATCCTTTTTGTTATTTATCATTTTTCATTATTTTGGTAAAATATCTGTGTATAATACCATTTCAGGAACTTTGTGGAAGGGGAGGTGTTCTTTTTCTGGCGCGGGCCATCTTGAATTTAAACGTTACACCTCCTTTTGTAGATTCTTTCACTGTTGTAGCTGCAATATCTAGACTGAAGGCTAAAGTATTATCGATTGTAAGTTTTAATGTAGTGGCTTAGGCTGCGTCATTATCTTGTATAACTTCTTATTTCCTTGCTCGTCTAAATATCCCTGATTTTTTATTCTGTTGACCATGTGTTTTTTGGCAGCTGTTGCATTTGTGTGAAGCAGAAAGCATCTCTTACCTTGATGAGGTAGCGGGTTCTCCAGGGAGTCTTGATTTGGCAAAGTCTGTAGTATTAGAGGTTAGTTTAATAAATGTGCTAGCACATTAGTGGACTTTGATATGGAGAGGCAGAGTGATGCAACCCACAATTTTTATTTGTTTTACCTGGCACATCTGCTAAACCAAAAGTGTTTTGCAAAGTTGACAATCTCCTTCCACTCACAGTAATCATGAACATAGATCTATTTTGTGGCAGAGATATTGGCCAGTTTCATTTATTGGTGATCCGCAAACCAAACTTGTCTCAACCCTCTGTTTCCTCTTTCTTTATTCCATTTGAAGCCTTGTTTTTAATGCTTGCTATTAATACTTTTTGATGTAGATTCTTGAATTACTGAAGGCTGCACTTAGCAAAGATCCCAATCATCTTAGTCCATGTTCAGACAGAACTTTTCCCATGGGGCTTTTGCGACTCAATGCTATGCGTCTGGCTGATATCTTCTCAGATGATTCAAATTTCAGATCTTTTATCACAACTTGCTTTGTAAGTTAATCATTTGGATTCTCAGGCATGATACTCAATTTCACCATGCTACTTCCGCTGAATTGTTTTAAGTGACTTTCTCTGATATCTTCTCTGAAAAACATTAAAGTTTGGACATATACTACATAATGTACAAAAAAATTCATTGTTCTCTGTTGTTAAAAATTGCAAAGCCACTGAAAATGCATGTAATTTTTAAATGTTGTGTATTTCCAACTCATTATGCTTCAAAGCATCCATCATGGAGAGAGATTCATGACTTTCCTTTTTTATTTTCAAATATCAATATGCTCTACAGACCAAAGTTATGACCGCTATTTTTTCGCTCCCCCATGGAGATTTTTTATCAATCTGGTGTTCGTCTGAATTTCCACCAAGAGAAGAAGATGCTACTCTGGAGTATGACACATTTGCAGCAGCTGGGTGGTTTTTAGACACATTTGCAGCAGCGAACCTGTCAAATGCAATAAATTTAGAAATTACTTTAATTCCCAGTAACATGCCTCAAGCTATGTATGCGCATCAGAGAACTTCATTATTTGTGAAACTAATTGCCAACCTCCACTGTTTTGTTCCAAACATTTGTGAAGGTGAATTCTCTCTCACAATCTTCCAAAATATTCATCATGATTGATCTGGTGGCTGCTGTATAGATTAAGTAATTCAAAATTTTGTTCTCGTCCACAGAACAGGAAAGAAACTTGTTCCTTCACAAGTTTTTGGAGTGCATGAGGATGGACCCATCTAAATCACTGCCTGGGTTTTCTTTTACTTCTGGTGCTCAAAGAGCTGTAACAGTTTGCAGGAACCTTCGTAAGTATCAGTCTCGTGATTTTCTCAATAGACATGATGCATAAAAGTTGGTGGGGTTTTCCCTGAGTAACTTGCATGTGTAGGTTCATTGCTCAGTCATGCAGAGTCTTTAATTCCAAACTTTTTGAATGAGGAGGATGTACAGCTCTTAAGGTGAGTTAAACATCAACCATGCTACTTTCTTCCTATAATTTTCATTTTTGGCTGTTTTACTACAAGTGTTATTGTTCTTTTCTCTCCTTTTCTTTTTGTTTTTTAGCTTAATTTTAAAGAATAGAATCATCCTCGAATGGTAAAAGCTAACTTTGAGAATGAAAAAAGGAGAGAGAAGATTGTTTTTTTTGTTTAGACCATTCATTAAATGGGCTTTTTCACTAACATATAGCTTGGGAGACGTTGCTGAACGAATTCATATTATTAATCTTAGCATTCAAAATATTGCACACAAATTAAAATGGGCTTTGTCAAAAATTTGAAGAGGCTGGCAAGCATTGTCAGAAACATTACTTCAAAAGAGATGGTCCAATTCCCAACTCTTTATTTCCATTATTTCCACTTACATGCCTCTATAAAAGTCAGCAAAAGTTGAGTAAAGCAGTGAAACATAGCTTATACGGGGTTCCTTTTTCAGCATCTATACCCATAATATTTTGCATAATAGCAGTGTATCGATTCCTTGTATGCTTCTGGATTCTTTGAGTGGTTGTCGATCTCTGCCTGACAACATAGCTTATATGGGGTGCCTTTTTCAGCAATCTACACCCATAATATTCTGCATAATAGCAGTGTATTGATTCCTTGTATGCTTCTGGATTCTTTGAGTGGTTGTCAATCTCTGCCTGACAACATGAAATTAAATTCAGCACCATAAGCTGCATTTGGAAGGGAAAGTACTCAGAGTCTAAGTAAATTCCAGAATAAGCTTCTATTCTGTGTTGTACTCAGGGTGCAGGTGCAACTAATTGAGTCTAAAGCATCTTTTCAATCTTTCAGCAACTATTGCCTATTTGTTGGTTGTGAAATAGCTTATTTTTTTCATTTATATTTTATTGCAGGGTATTCTTTAACCAGTTACAATCATTGATTAATCCTGCTGATTTTGAAGAAAACCAAGTTCAAGTAAGGTTTTGCCCTTCAATGATTAATAATCTTTTCTTTTTCTCTATCCACTCCAACTTCAGCAACTTCCTGTTTCTTCTCCTCGTCAAATTAAATGTGCTAACATTCTGCTACTGAAAATATTTTAGGAAATCAAATCAGAGAGGTCAATATCTTTGGATAAGTTCTCCAGACTCAGTATTGATGAGCATCTTCAGGTGAATACTGGAATTTCAATCTTTTTATTTTTTAATACAAGGAAGTTCATTTATTTGTCACAATTATCTATTACAATAGTATGATGATGTACCATTTGACATTAAAGCTCAATTTTGATTTGATGTGTGATTCTATTGGTGACTGGTCATCAAGGTGACAAACATGGGCAGAGCCAGGAAAACAATAATGGGGTCAATTGACCCCCCTGAAATTAATGAAAAATGAAAATATAGGTATTATAATACTTGCCTTCTTTATTGTTTAAATTGAACCCAATATATTAACTAAACAGAAAAGATTAATACATGTAAGCAGATTCAATTTTGTATTTTAATTTAAGAAGTTATGAGATTATCAGATTTAAGCTTTGTGATTTACATGCAAGTAGCAAAAAAAATGAAATGCTATTAAAGCAAACATGCAGTCTGTTCAGCATACGCTTAAAGAGGAAGTATTGCTCAGTATTCATTTGTATGATTTTTCACTAATGATCTCTTTATATTACAATTGATGTGACTCAACTTCTCTCAGTTACTCATGTTGTCTCTCATTTTGATATATTCTCTATTACACATTGCACTTATCGCTTATCTTCCCTTTAGCTTTTATGTTGATTCTTTTACTCTTGCTCTTGAGTTCTCCATGCTTTTCATGATAATCTGATCAAACTTATTTACTATTATTACACATTTCATAGAAGAGTACAATGTTTACATTAACAATCATATTTGTTTAATTTTTTAGATATATTGAGAGTTTACGGAGATTTTGTAACAAAATATATTTTGATGTGGCGTAAGTTATAAATTAACTCCACTAAAAGAATTTTCTTGCTTTGCTATTGGTGACAGACAGATTGCTTGACAGAAGTCCAAATTAAAGTTTAGAACTGAGTAATAACTTTTTTTTAGCGGAGTACTATCATATAATTATTGAAACTTTAGAAGTTATAGAATATTTTATTGAGGGTCAAACTCTTAAGATTATGTATCGTAATGGTTCTGATTAAGGATTTCAAGTCTTCTTGATGTTGCCTTTCTCTACAAATTCTACATTTTCTCACAGAAAAATTTGATTCCTGGTAGGAAGCTCAAAGCACTAGGGCATCCTCGTCACCTATGGCGAGGAAGGAACCTTCAAGTCTTAACAACAGGACAGATATTCAAAAGGAGGAAATGTCAGAGAATTCAGCTATTCAAGAAGAGAAGCACAATTTCAGAAATGAGCATATGAATCAAGCTAATGTGATGAGGGGAGACAAAGCTAAATCTGGTGCATGCGCTTCTGATGTTTTAAGAGAGATGGATAGAGATTCTCATAATGTTGAGACAAGTGGTTCAGATACAAGTTCAACTAGAGGAAAGACTTTTGTAGGTCAAGTGGTGAATGGTGACTTACTGAAATCAAGTGCGCATATAAAAGGAAGTGGCTGCCAGGGAGTTCGAAATGGTGAAAAAGCTGAAAGTCTTCATTTTGAAGAAAAGCAGCCAAGAAAAAGGAAGCGAACTATTATGAATGACTATCAAATCGCACTTATGGAGAAAGCCCTGCTAGATGAACCTGAGATGCAGCGAAATGCAGCAGCGTTACAGTCATGGGCTGATAAATTAAGTCTCAATGTATGTAAAAATGCACCTTTAAATTATTTATTATGTCAGTTAATTTTATTCGTGTCCCCAGGATCACCTGTGCTTATTATTTATTTATTTATTTATTTATTTTGCTTAATAAGTTTAATTGTGTTTTCCAGGGATCAGAAGTTACATCTTCACAGCTGAAAAATTGGTAAGAAGCTTCACCTTCTCTGATAGTTTGCACTCCTTGGTTTAAAAACACTTTTGCCCCTCTCCTTCAGGTTATACTCTCTTCATAGTTAATAGTGTAGGAAAAGATTAAAAGTTTATATTCTCAAGGTCTTGTTCAAGTTGGGGCTTTTGAATTTTCTTGTTCTACCACTTCTTGGCAGTGAAACGTGGCATTACTGGAATTATTTGTGGGTCAACTGCACTTGTAAATAGATGCCTAATATAGCCGTTGCCCAGAAAAGAATTTTATTTGAACTCTTATGTTACCCTTCTTTTAGTTGTTAATGTTATAAAAGAGGAGATAATGGCACAATTCGGTTATCACTGAAATGTCTCTTCATTTAGTTTTTAAAAGTTGATTCTCCATGTAGTTACTTTGCAAAGTTTCTTGTGGAAAGCTTCTTATACAGGACAGGAATAAATCACAGGTGCCCAAGGACTCTTGGTACAAGGGCGTTTTATTTCTTACATATTAGATTAGAAGATTTATTGGATGCAAACTCTGAAAAGATTGAGGTGTATTAAATGCTAATTCTAGGACTCTTTGCAAAATCTTCCAGTACTGCTACCCATGCAATTATCATTTGAGTTGTCTATTGGCATTCTAGGTAACAAACCATTTTTTTGTTCCAGGGAAATTATTCCAAAATTCCAGTTCTATATTTGTACGCATCTATGAATTTTTTCCATTCGCACATTATACTAATTTGATTTTTCAATCAGCATGTTGTTATTCATGCCACAGAATTTCTTAGATAGATCAGTGCCTGGTTGGCAGGCTGAAACTGGAAAAGTTTTTTTAACCGTACTGCAGAAGTTTAATTAGATAGGTCAGTGCTTTGTTATGCTTTTAATGAGTGCCTATTTGTTTGCTATCACAGGCTCAACAATCGTAAAGCAAGGTTAGCTCGTGCAGGTAAGGATGTTCGTGCACCAATGGAAGTTGATATTACATTTCCAGAAAATCAAGGTGGACAAGCATTGCAGCACGAGTCACCTGAGAGCCCAGGTGAAGATAACATCACATCAAGTGTAAGAGGCCTTCAAAACACATCAGAAATTGGTGTGTATGAAGATCCCGAGGCTGGTATAGGATTGTCAGACTTTGTTGACATTGGTGCTTCATAATTTGTCCGGTGCAAGCCAGGGCAGTTTGCTTGTAGACGGGCCAGTAGAAGAGATTGGTAAGGGAGAGTATATCAGCTGTGAGGCAATTGGTGTGGAAGGATGTTGGATGAATCAGCGGTGTATGCCGTGGATGTTACAGAGCTCAAGACTGAGAGATGGGTGAGGCTTCCATACCCATCTGAAGCCACAGGCATGTCATTTGATGAAGCTGCACAGAATATTGGGGGTGATGAGAGTGTTGAATATACGTCACGACCTCAATGATACAATTTCAGTGCTAGGTTTCTTTGTTAGAATGTAGAGCTAGCTAGTAGTTGTTTACCAGCAGTATCGTTCTTTTTTATTCGAGTTCCAAACCATGAGCAGGTTCAGAAGGTTAGCTCTTTCATTTAAATAGAAGGTTAAATCACGTGAAAAATGTTGCACAACATCCATCAAAGCTTAACATGAATTCTAAAATTTAAACGGGAAGGGTTGTTATATTAGCTGATGAAATTTGAAAAAAATATAAAATAAGATAAAGATGAGAGGCCTTCCACGGTACTGAGTGATGCCCTTGTGAATCTACGAGGCATGGCATTTGCAGACACCTGCCAGGGTGTCGGAAAGTGCTGAGCAGCTACATGTTACTCCTACGCTTGTGTTGATGATGAAAAGGCCTGGATTAGCAGTTTATAAAGCAGCTGTCACAACAGCGAAGAAGGTGGTAATTCCTATTTGCACGAGAGTGCCTGTTCTTGGAAGATGAAACGACTAGTATCAAGGAATTCGATTCAATGGGTGACAGTAGAAGCCGAAGATGAATGCATAGCATTAGGCATGAAGGCTTGTTCTGATCTCAAGAGCTTTCAGTGTCTATCTCAACTGTACTTTGTGATTTATAACATGCCGACCTGACCTTTTAAATTAACTTGGAAGTGTTTTACAGTCTTCATTGGCGGTTCAAGAAGCTAGCTGGCAGTAGGCATTAATACAAGCATTAGATTTAGATATAGTTAGTGGAAGAATAAATCATGTGATGCATGTTGAGGGAGTATATAACTACTGTAAAGTTCACGCAAGAATATATAGAACAATTCCTTCTCTCATTCCTCTGTTTCTCTCTTCTTCTTCCCTTGTTATTCTTTTCTTCCTTTCTTGTTAAGCCAAGCTTGACATTTAGTATCTGCGCCTGAACTAAGACAACAATTGGCTGTATAATTCATTGAACCATGGTGGAGAATAATAAACTCAAGGCAGTTGAAGAACACTGCAAAAAGTTAGATAATTAGCTACAAAACCATCACCTAGAATGGTAAGAATCTATAAAAGAGAATAAAAAACGTTGGCTAGAGCAAGATAAAAAGATCGATCAGATGGTTCTACAGATAGAATCGTTGTCCTCTCAATTTCAAAATTTCTTGGCTAATCAAATAGCGGGAAAGGAGACTGGAGCTAATTTAAAAGGTATTCTGGCTACACTGAAACTGGTAGAGAAGCAAGGATGAATACCTTGTATGATGGAGGATCACCAGGAAGCAGGAATTACTAATCAAGAGATCATGTGATAGGACAAGAACAAAGTAGGACAAGATATAACATACCACTACTAAAAATGGTAGTAAAGATGACATTGTTGAGGAGTTCAATAAACTGGTACAAGATAAAAGCGTGGATGATTATGTAGAAAAGTTTGAAGAACTAAAATCATTGATGAGTGCTCTTAATCCGTCATTACCAGAGTCATATTATATCTTTAGCTTCATTAGTGGGTTGAAGGATGATATCAAACCAATGTTGAAGATCTTGAAACCATTAAATGTGTTGATGGCATTTGAATAGGCCAAATGACAAGAAGAATCTAACAATGCTTTAGCTAAGAAGAACAAATCACTATAACAAATCAACATTCCATTCAACAATGGGAGAATTACAGGTAATGTTCCAGCCAAAACTTTTAGTCAATCTAAGACTGAAGATGTGAAGCAAATCCTAGATGGTTTGTTTGAACAAAAAAATATTGGGATAATGCTTTAAATGTGGTGTTAATATGCCGGGGCACATATGCAATGCTAAAGGCTTACACATGATAAAGGGAATAGAGGAGGAGAACCTAAAGGTATTATGAAACTGGAAGGAATACTGCAAGATCAAGATAAAGAGAGTAACAAGATATATGGATTTAGGCTATCATTAAAGGCCCTAGCTAAGAGTGACACCTACAATACTATCAAGATTAAAGGAGATTGTGAGGGAAGAGACTTTATAATCCTAATAGATAGTGGTAGTACGCATAGTTTTATTGATGAAAGCATGATTAAGAAGTTGAATGTTGTTACTAGTAAAACCACATTGTTAGCAATAATTGTGGCTAATGGGAATGTCATGTTATGTGAGGTGCATAGTCCTGGATTTACTTAGTTTACGCAAAGCTATGAATTCAAGTCCAACTTGAGAGTGTTGAAATTAGAAAGGCATGATATAGTTTTGGGGGTAGATTGGTTAAAGAAGTATTCTTCAATACTCTTTGACTTTATCAAATTGAGACTATCATTTAAGAAGGAAGGTATAATGATTGAGTTGAAGGGGATCTCTCAAGATGTTGGCTTGTATATGATAACAGTAATAAAGGAACAGAGGAACTTCCAGGATGTGATCTTTGGACTAGCAAGCTAGTTCTTTTCAATAGACACAAAAGAAAAAGACAGGTCAGCCGTGGAAGCTGCAGAGATTAAAATATTATTGGAAGAGTTTGCAGGAGTCTTTGAGGAACCAAAAAATTTAACACCCACAAGAAGATTTGATCATAAAATTCCATTGAAACCAAGTTCACAACCAATAAACATCAAACCCTATAAAAGCCCTTTCATTCAAAAAGGTGAAATAGAGAAGCTAGTGAAGGAAATGCTCTCTAATGGAATAATACAACACAATTTTAGCCCATTTGCTTCACCGGTCCTGCTTGTTAAAAAAAAAAATAACACTTGGAGATTTTGCATAAATTACAAGCAGCTCAATGATCAAACCATAAAAAACAAGTTAGATGATCTCCTAGATGAACTGTATGGTTCCAGATTTTTCTCTAAGCTAGACTTGAGATTAGGTTACCACCAGGTCAAAATGCATGAAAAAGGTATAAAGAAAATAGCATTTATGACACATCAAGATCATTATGAGTTCATAGTAACGCCCTTTGGACTCACCAATGCTCCTGCCACCTTCCAAGCATTGATGAACAACATACTGGAGCCTTTTCTGAGAAAATTTGTATTATTTTTTGATGATATACTCATTTACAACCCTACTTTTAAGCTACATCTTGATCATCTAAGAAATGTTCTAGAAACTTTGAGTGCTAACCAATTACTTGCCAAAAAGTCCAAGTGTGCTTTCGGTGAACAACAGGTGGAATATTTAGGGCTATACCGTGATCCTTGAAGGAATTGAGAGGATTCCTGGGATTGGCTAGTTACTACAAGAAGTTCATACGACATTTTGGAGTCATCAGTAAACCCCTCATAGAACTACTGAAGAAGAATGGTTTTGGCTAGAATGACCAAGCTCAACAGGCTTTCATTAGTTTAAAAAAAGCCTTGTGTGAGGCACCAGTTCTGGCCTTACCTGACTTCACCAAGACTTTTGTTCTAGAAACATATGCATGTGATTCTAGTTTGAGGCCAATATTAAGCCAAGAAGGTAAACCATTAGCTTATTTCAGCAAATCTTTACGCCTTAAACACATGGGATTGTCCATTTATGAAAAGGAATACTTGGCTATCCTTATAGAATTAGAGAAATGGATTCACTACTTGGAACAAGAGCAATTTATACTACAAACAGATCATGAAAGTTTGAAATACCTTTTAAATAAAAAAAATTCACACTTCAATCCAGAAGGAAGGTTTGACTAAGTTCTTAGGATTGATGTATAAAATCTTATATAGAAAAGGTAAGAAGAACATTGTTGCAAATGTAATATTTAGGAAGGGCAACAATAAAGTTCATGATAAGGAAAAAGGCAACCTTGGAGTAATGACCAAGATCCTACCACCTTAGTATGAAGAAGTTCATGCATCCTATGATAATGACTACAAGATACAAAACATTATCATTGGTAGGATAACTGGAACAAGAGAGGAACCAGATTACACTTATGAAGATAGGGTCTTGAGATATAAGGTCAAAATAATAGTGGGACAGAAAGGGGAGCTCAGAGCCAAATTAGTGAAATTTGTACATGACTCCTATGTCGGTAGGCATTTTGGCATCCAAAATTCATCCAAAAGGCTTAAGGAGAATTTCTATTGGTTTGGTATGAAAAGAATGGTGAAGAAAGTTGTGGACAAATATAATATATGTAGATAAACCAAAGCTAAGAAGGTAATTTATCCTAGGTTATTGCAACCACTGTCAGTCCTTAGTGGCACATGGAAAGCCATTATAATGGATTTTATAGAAGGATTACCAAAGTCGAAAGGAAGAAATGTTATTATGGTGGTGAATGATAGATTTATTAAATATGGGCATTTCATTGCACTAGATCATCCCTTCACAGCACACGATATTGTGCAATTGTTCTTAGATCACTTTTACAAGTTCCATGGATTGCCTACAGCTATTGTGATGGATAGGGACAGGGTCTTCACCAATATATTTTGGAAAGAATTGTTTAAGAAGCTAGGGGTTCAGTTGATGGTAAGTACAACCTATCACTTACAAACGGATAGTCAATTGAAAGGGTGAACCGGTGTTTAGAAACATATCTTCGATGCATGACTATGTATTATCCCAAACGATGGTATCATTGGTGGTATAATACTAGTCACCACTCAACCTTGAGAATGAGTCTTTTTTAAGCTCTTTATGGTTATGCTTCTCCCTAGAGAGAATGAATTACTCAAGAAGCCACTACCGTAACTGTAGTAAAAGAGGTGTTACAGAGAAGGACTAATATAAATCAGACATTGAAAAAGAAACTAGAAGTATCAAGACACAAGATGAAGCAGATGACTGATAGGAATAGAACTAAAACGGAATTCTCAAAAGGTAATTGGGTTTTCCTGAAACTTCAGCCTTATAGACAAAGCAGTATTGCGTTCAGGAAGAATCTTAAGCTCAATCTCAGGTATTATGGTGCTTATCAAATTAATAAAAGGATTAGAAAGGTGGCATGTGTGTTAAGGTTACCAGAGGGAAGTTTAGTGCATCTAGTATTTCATATGTCTTTACTTAAAAAGAAGATTGGAGATGAAGCAGTAACATCTTCTAGATTACCGGTGTCAGATAAGGAAGGAAGACTGAAAATCATTCTTGCAACTATGCTGGATAGGAAATTGATGAAGAAAGACAACATGGCAATAACAATGGGTTTGATTCAGTGGTCCAATCTTTTTCCATAAGATGCAATATAGGAGGATCTTAAAGAACTTCAAATGCAATTTCCAAAGTGCAATACGCAGCTCACGACATTGGATAAATGAACATTCTTGTGGACAAGAATGCATTCAAAGAGGGAGTATTGTTACAGTCTTCATTGGCAGTTCAAAAAGCTAGCTGGTAGTAGGCATTAATATAAATGCAAAGAAGTTGTTAGAGTTAGTTAACAGAAGAATAAATCGTGCAATGCATGTTGAGGGAGTGTATAACTACTGTCAGGATTACGTAAAGTTCACGTAAGAATATACAGAACAATTCCTTCTCTCATTCCTCTATTTCTCTCTTCTCCTTCCTTTATTATTCTTTTCTTCATTTCTTGTTAAGCCAAGCTTAACAAAGTTGACCTGGTTGAACCTATCAACTTGGTTGACTTGATTTTAATGTTTTGTTTTTAATTTATATCCAAAATGACATTAGTTTATTTGTAAAAATAAAATCGAAATGATATAACCACAAATGAGACTACTTTACCCATAATTGTATACTCATGCCTTCCTATAAAGGGAGGATTGACATGTGTGTGTCCTTGAATTTAATAAAAAGACAAGGGATTTTATATTGTTTGCCAATTTATTATTTACTTGTTTTGTTTTTTAAAAGATAAATTGAAGAAGTGTTGTTATATATATATATATATATATATATATATATATATATATATATATATATATATAAATAGAATAGATATTTGTGA
>Ga0325414_1004783_pt1 | contig 14218 bp, 5 predicted proteins | sample PopdelMetagenome_8_FD_206183 | JGI IMG/M metagenome (GOLD analysis project Ga0325414, IMG submission 206183) | Populus deltoides microbial communities from Bellville, Georgia, United States - Leaf-PdKOR-R3 | ecosystem: Host-associated > Plants > Phyllosphere > Phylloplane/Leaf | place: USA...
GTAGCAACTAGTTAAATAATAATTGGATATGAATTTATCATTATTGAAGAAAGTTAAAACTTATATTTCCTTTTGATATTATGACAAACAAATGTTCGAATCACTAATGCTAATTTTAAATTTTTTTTAAAAAATTAATTCTCTTTTAAAATTATACCTTTTTCATATTGATAAATTAGTGGTTTATCATTAAATATTATGATTGAATCACTCATTTATCTATAAGCTATTATATATAATTTGATAAAAGATTTACATTTTGTTTTTTTGGTGGGGGAAATTGTGATAAGAGTGTGGGGGAAGGGATGTGGTGAGAAAAGTTTTATCATATTTTGTTTGAATAAATAAATAAAAAAAGAATGAGGAATGAAGGATAAATATTTTTTTTTATTTGGATAGAAAAGAGAATGGAGAGTAATAAATATTAAATATCATTAATGTCTTTTTGGTTGAACGGGGATGAAGTCATAAATAAAGTTGAAAGGATATAATTATTAAAAGAATAAGATTGGATTTTTCTAAAAATAAAGTTAAAATGAAAAAATTATAAATTTTGGGACAAGACTTGGAGGATAATGAAGGTTACAAATTAACCTCGATTCCCTTTCCTTTCTATTAAAAAGTTTCTTTCCAAACAAGGTTATTAATGTGTCTTTAACGTCAATTGGTGTGACAAATATGAGACTCTTTTAAAAAAATAAATATATTTTTTTTATTTTTATTTATTCTTGTTTAACTTAAGAAATTTTTTTATTCAATATTATTACACTTTTTTAGTCTATTAAAAAAATATTTCTTTCTATTTTTTTAATTTAGATTTTAGATTTTATATATATATAAAGATTTATAATAGCTTTTTTACTGCTACAACTAGAATGAATAAAAATTAAATATTTTAATTCATAACAAACTTTTTTATCCCTCATTTTTTACAATCCATGATGGAACTAGGGAGCTTAGAGGTCTTTTATAAAATTGATATCTAAATCATTTAAAATAAGTTGAAAAAGCATCAACATGTTTTAAAAATCAATATATCTTGGTAGAGATTTTGGGGCGGAATAGTATGGATTCTTTAAACTTAGTTAGAGGAAGTAGTGAAAATTTACATTTTTTTATTTCATGTTAATGTTTTGATTTCAAGTTAAACCATGAACAAAACAATAAGAAATTATTATTTTTAGAAAAATAATGAAAAATATTAATAACTTATAGCTTAAGAACCAAATCTAGTGTGTAATGTTGAATCGGTGGTTAAGCAGCCCCAACCTACTTCAGTTTATAAAGAATCTACATTGATTTTTGAACAATCTTCTAATAGAATTATAAAAACTAAACATGAAAATATTGGCATTGCTCATTTAATTTAAGATCCAGATAATCGATCATAAATTTAGAAATAAAGATAAAATTCTAAATGGCATATATTAATATAAGGTCAACCTTTAATGTCTAAATATTCGTTGACTACTAAAAAACATTCTCATTAATTTCAGTTTCATTGGTTCAAGGGTTTTTTTAGCTGGAATATACAGAGAAAAATATTGTATTTTGTTTTCATTGCAATTTATTTTCAAGTAAACCAACTGAAAAGCCATGATCGACTATATTTACTTTTAAAGAATTAAATTATTGGAAGAAAGTTAATGATGAGAAACAATGTGTTTTTTTACTCGTATGAAAAAAAGATTCAAACTCAACTTATAGATTTGCTGTTAGATGCTTGGAGAATATAAAAAACCAGTCATGTCACAGTGGGAAGGTGATTGAAAGGCAAACTTCTCAAGAAATTCTAAATAATCGATTGTGTATTAAAGCTTTAATAGATATTATTTCTTGACTCATATTTTAAGCATGTGATTTTAGAGAATATGATGAATGACCATAATTAAAAAAAAACTAGGATAATTTTCTTGAAATGATGGAACTTTAAGCATTATACAATGAATAAATAGGTGCTCTTGTTTTGGGTAATGTTCTATGCAAAGCTAAATACACATCATCCACTTCACAACAAACTCAAAAGGAATTTTTACATGTCCTTGCTAGAAGTGTTTGGCCTTTAATTCGTCATGAGATTGGTGATGCAAAAATTTAATAGTGATAAGGCTGAAGATGAATCCAAAAGAAAACAAATGACCCTTGTTATTAGATTTGTTTATAGAAGTGAATTTATACAAGAATGGTTTTTGGATATCATGCATGTCAAAGATACAATTATTTTAACTCTTAAGGTAGAGATTTCCTATGCTTTATCTCATCATAATCTTGATATTTAAAATATTATAGGATAGAGTTACGACGATGCTAGTAATATGCATGGAAAGTGGAATGATTTGCAAGCTTTACTCATTAAAGATTATTGTTATGCATATTACATACATTTTTTAACCCATTAATTATAATTTGCTCTTATTCTTGCAGCTAGAGAAGTATTTGATGTTCACACTTTCTTTTAGAATTTAATTTTTATTGTCACCATTGTTAGTGCTTCTTGCAAGCGCAATAATAAATTATAAGCTTTTCAAATAGCTTAAATTGAACATTTAATTGTTATTAGTGAGATTGAAATGGGTAAAACAGTTAATCAAGTAAGTGGTTTGTAGTGACCCAGAGATAGTAGATGAAGTTCACACTTCAAATCGATTTATAATCTATTAAAAATATATAGGGTAACTTGTTTGATTCTTGAGAAAATTGTTTCAGATGCATCTATTTATTCTCAACATGGTGATGCAAATTTTACAGTTAAGTTTTTTTAAAAATTTATTTTTCATTCATCTTACATGTAATGAAGAATGCTATCGGAATTACTGATCTATTTTACCAAGCCTTGCAGCAAAAATTCCAAGACATTTTAAATGTTATACATTTGGTGTATACCACAAAGATATTGATTCAAAAATTAAGATATGATAGTTAGGAAACTCTTTTAGAAGTGACATCATTTTGTAAGCATTAAAACATTGAAGTTTCTAATATGGATGCTTGTTTTTCTATTATGGGATGATCTCATCGTAAAAAAATTTAGTAACAATTGAGTATTACTATTGAGTTAATATATTTTTAGCTACCATTGATCATTAACTACAAGAGCTAAATAATAGATTTAGTGAGCAAACATATGAGCTTATTATGTTAAGCGCAGGATGCCTACAAACTATTCAACATTGAAGATATATGTAGGCTTGTTAATAAGTTCTATCCTGAAGATTTTTCTGATAAAAAATAATTAAATAAAGATTCTAGTAGCAACATTATGAGCTTAAAGTACCAATCATCTAGAGTTAAATAATTTATCACCAATTTCTAATTTATGCTAGAGATTGGTAAAAAGTGGAAAATCAATAATTTATCCACTAATTGATAGATTAATTTGGTTTATTGTGACTCTTTCTATTTCAACAAAAACCACTAAATGAGATTTTTCAGCAATAAAGATTGTTAAAACAAGTAATCTAATGAAGGATGATTTTCTTGCAGATTATTTGATTGTTTATATATAAAAAAAGAGATTGTCGAAAAATACTCAATAAATATGATAATCAATGATTTCTGTCCTATGAGAGAGCAGCGAAGACAATTAAAATAAATACGTAAAAAAATTTCTTTATTATTTTATTGTTATTATACTTTATTTCCAAAAATTTAGCTAACAAAAATAATGCTTTATTTTAGATAATGTTTTTTATAGACTTTGTATGTTTATATTTGATAGATATGAAGACTAACAAAATTAAAGTGGTAGATGCATTATGAAAATTAAATTAATTCATAGCTTTGATTCATTTTAGTATTTCTCTTAGCCTCTTAGCCCATACAAATGTCGTTCTATATTTTTAGTAAATGTTTATATTATTTATCTTGTTTGTAGTAAACTTTGTATCTTTCTATGTTTTTCTTGGCACAAAACTAAATCATGCAGTCTTTTTGTGTTTATAACTCATGTACGATATATTAGAAACAAATTTACATGTCTTGTTATATTAGTTTTGGCCCTCCTTGGAAAATTATCCTCGATCCGCCCCAATTTTACAATGTAAATTGATATCAAAGCAGGAGAACATGTTCGTGGTGGAGGAGGATAATTTTCAATTGAGAGTTTTGATTTATAACAAACTTCGTTATCCTTTATTTTTTACAACATCAATTAGTATTAAAGCAGAGGAAACATGTTCATAGTAAAGGAGGTGGTTTTCAAATGTGGAGTTTCTTCTTCAAAAGCATTACATTCAATAACTAAGCTCTATGATTATCGTGGTTGAAGGTCGTAAAGGATGCGTTCAATCTGAAAGATGATTTTTTACTGATGAGGTTTTGCTTTTTATTTCTTTTTATTCAATTTAAAAGTTTTTCTATTTAAAGGGAAAACTTTTTCCTATTTTATTTTTCCATTTAAAATAAAAAGGGGTTTTATGTTTTTTCTTCTATATAAAAAGAGTTGTGATAGCCATTTCACAAGTGAGACTTTAATGAATTAAAAATTAAATATTTTGAGTGTCTTCTCATAGTTATAAAACTCTTAATCTTTAAGAGTTTTGACTTATAACATACTTTGTTATATCATTTGTTTTCAATTATGCCACTAACCTCTTTTGGCGAGTGAGTATACTCCAATATTATTATATAGGACTTATATCCTAAGAGGGGCCATAATAAATAATTTAAAATTATATAGTATACAATAGTTGGACTCTATTTCTTTTACTTTCATCCTTTCATATTATGTTGGCATGATTTTAAGTTTTTGGTTTTTTACTTTGGTATATTTGAGGTGCTGTGAAACATCAAAATATTAAATTAAAAGTCGATATTACAAAATAGAATTTTAGGTTATTTTAAAAAAAAATAACAAGGACCAAAGCTAACATTAAAAAACACACATAAACCTTTTTATTATTATTATTAATCATAGGATGCAAAAAATTTAGTATGACCCTAATTTTTTTATTTTTAAAATTTTGTCCATGTTGTTTTAGCATTGTACATTTCAATCCTCAATTTTTTTTTAATGTTTTAGTCCTTGAATGATGAGAGATGATAGCAAAAGGAGCTAAAAAAAGGGAAAGTGAGAGAAAAGGTTCGAGTAACCACATTTCGATCACAAAAAAATTGATTTTGATGTCAATGAGTTTGTATTGAAGATAAAAGTTCAATAAAGATGGATTTTCTCTTAACACATGCTGGAAAAAAGATCGGGACTATAAATTTATTTTGATTCGATTGGAAATTTTGTTTTGAGAGTAATTATAGGATGTATTAGGGGTTAAAAATTGATTGATTAAGTTTTCTATTATTTTTATGAGATGTTTTTTTGTGAAAACAAGTTGAAAATTGGACTTCTAAAGTCCAAAAACTTGGAATCTAAGTTTTCAGCCATAAAAGAGGATCAAAATTTGAGCTAGAAAATGATGCATTGTTTGTTTTATTGATAAATTAGGATCCATTAAAAAAAATAACATGTGGGTCTTACGATGCAGGCCTATACGTTTATGGGCTTTATTTTTAAATCCAAACTCACATACCCATCCTCTAAGGCCTAGGTGCGATTGAACTTTTCGTTAAATATCTCTTAAATGTTTTTTTCTAAAACAATTGGAATAAAATTCTCTTTAAATAAATTTATTAAAATTTACAAAACACTTGAAAGGTGATGCTTTTACCATATACTACCTTATAAAGCACTATTTATTTCAATAGTCCTTTGTATTTTTTTTAATTTTAATTTCATCATTCAATGTTTGATTTGCTAGAGATTGAGTTTCATGATTTGTTTTAATTTTTTTTATATGGGGTTAACTAGGTTGACTCAAGTTTTTTTTCTTTTTTAATTGATTTTTTTTTCAATTTCATCATTCAACTTTTTATTGACTCGGAATTAGGTTTTATAAATTTTTTTATTTTCTTTCTATGATGTTATCCCATTTAATGACTCAAGTCACAAGTTTTGTGGGTTAATCCAGGTTAGCTCAAGTTATTTTTTAGTCCCATTTTAAATTGATGTTTTTTTTTTAATCTTACTATTCAACATTGAATTTATTAGGAATCATGTTTCATAATATATCTCAATTTTCTTTATATGGAGTTATACTGGCCTCATACCCCAAGTCTAGGGTTTGGTAAGTTGGCCTAAATTGTTTTTTTTTTTTTTTTATGGGGTTATCTTGGTCTTATAACCTATCTTAACTTGAGTTTTTTTATGTCATTGTTTAATTGATTTTTTTAAATTTTATCATTCAACATTGGATTGATTGATAATTGAATTTTATATTTTTTTTATTTGATTTCTATGAGGTTATCTTGGTCTTATAACCTATCTTAACTTGAGTTTTTTATGTCATTTTTAATTGATTTTTTTTAAAAAATTTTATCATTCAACATTGGATTGATTGATAATTGAATTTCATATTTTTTTATTTGATTTCTATGGGGTTATCTTGGTCTCATGAACTAGGTCGCAAGTTTGTTAGGTTAACTAGGGTTGACTCGAGTTATTTTTTAGTATTTTTTAGCACTTTATTATTTTTTTAATTTGATTATTCAACATTGAGTTGATTGAGAATTAGACTTGATAATTTATTTTGATTTATTTTATGTAGGGTTATCATAGTTTCATTTGGGATGCTATGGGCAGATGGATTGTTGGTTTCGCTATTAATATCAGGATTTGCATGTCAATAAGTGCTGAATTATGGGTAATTACCAATGGCTTGCAATTAGCTTGGTCCAAAGGATTCTGTAATTTGGAATCCGAGTTGATTTAATCACTAAAGTTAAGATTATCATTGACAAAAATTATAATCTGATCATGTAGGCGAGAGATTCATTAGCAAAAAAATGGAATATTTAGGTGATCCATGTCTCAAAGAAGCATATTCAGATGTAGATTGGCTAGCCAATTATGGTTTAACCAGGAGCTCTTTTAATAGATCTTCTATTTCCCTTAATGACCCTTCTACAAGTCTTTACTATAGTTTGTATTATGATATGATTGGATCAACTCTGCCGTATTTAATTTAATTGGGCGTTTAAACCTGATTTCAACCAAAAAAATAATCATGGTCTTATAACCAAAGTTATGGATTTTACAAGTTGACCTAGGATTATCTAATATGTTTTCATCTCAAATTTTTTTAAAGATGTCTTCTTGAATTTTTTTAGTCAAATTATATTTTTATGAGTAATTTGAATTATTTTTGGACTCGCTAAGTTGACCGAGTCAACCCCTATATTTTTTTGTTTTTGCTAAAAAAAATATTAGTAACACCTATATAACTTTTTTGTGCCAAGAAAATTGAGTATCTAAGAGATTGTTCAATTATGTCAAGGTTAAAACTTTCAATAATGATATTAAAAATTATTTTATAAATAATTATGTGACATGTATATAGTTTTTTTTAAAAATATTCTCATTAATTTTGAGAGAATAAAATATTTTTTTATATTTATATTTTTTAGATGCATCCAAATCATCAATTCATATTTTTTTATTTTTTAGTTAAGATTTATTTTTATGATCATAATAAATTTTTAATTAAAAAAATATTTTTTATCAAGACATAAAATACATGAATAAGAAAAAAATATTTTACAAATATGTTTTTGATTATTATTATTTTTTATTCAATAAACTATGTTGATAATGAAAAAAATATTATTATTAAAATAAAATAAAAATTATATAAATAAAAAAGATAATTTAGAATATAAAATATACTTTTTGTAATTTTTTTATATAATTAAATAAAAAATAGATTTTAAAAAATATTTCAAGTGTTATGTTTCAAAACGAAGAAAAAGGCACAGCTATCCTGCCCATATATATAATAAAAAAGACACATGGCATGGCTAGGCAAAAAGCCAGAAAAAACCAACGGCCGCCCACGCGCGCAGAGTCACATAAACAAAGCGAGAGGACCCCCCACACTGCATTCTTTTTATTTTTCCTTAATAACAGATCGAATCAAACCAGAAGAATAGATTGTGAAGAAGAGAGAAAATGACTCGAGGAAAGCAGAAGATCGAAGCCCAGAGGAAAAACGCAGAAAGGAATCAGAAATCTAAGGGATCTCAGTTTGAAGCCCGAGCTGTTGCTCTCAAGGTTACCTGCTCCATCTGTAAGGTTATCACTACTTTACTCTCTCCTTTTCTTTTCTTTTCTTTCGTATCATCATACACTTTTATTTTTTCAATCTGATCTGCTTTTTTTTTTAATTGTTGGAATGATTATAAATCGTGAAATTAACTCTTGTTAAATTTTGGGTTCTTTTCCCCTCTTTCTTTGTCGTTTAAGACTGTGAGTGTCCTTTTCAATAGGGTGCGTTTTCAGATAACATGGTGTGGGTTTGAAATTATATTTATTGAGTATTAATATAGTGGAGGGGGAGGAGATTGGTGATATTGTAAACCTATTATCCGATAGAGAGCTCCCAAGTTGCTGTTGTTTACCAAAAAACACTTGGAGGGTATAGAGACGAACTTGAAGAGATATGATTGTATTAGGTTATTTGTCCTGTTGTTTTTGTGTCATTAGGTTATGTAACATTTTTTTCTTGGTACGGCTTTGATTTCTCTGTGTATTTAGTTTCTCAATTAGAAGTTGAGAATTTGAGGTCTGCCTGACGGCATTCTTATTTAAGACGACCTTTTTCAGTAAGGTTATTGCTCATTCACGAGGGTTTTACTTGTTCTGGAAGCTTTAAGTTGAAAATCCTCTTACAAGCTTGTCTTTGGTTAGTCAATAAACCAGATGGTCCAGACAAGATTTTGAATATGATTCACACTTTGGACTGTGAGATGCACTATTTTACATAGGGACTTTGATGATTTACATGTTGATTTCACATAAAAACTGATGTGGGTTCTTTCTGAAATTGATGCTTGCTTGTAGTGCTGCTCAGTGCAGCAAATTATATACACATGTAGCAGAAAACAATGAAGAAGCTGCAACGTATATGTCATTGTAAAATTTAATTTTGGATCAAAGTTATGGTGGTCTATTTAGAGTTACCACTTGATTGTTATGTTTTCAATCTGGATATGGTGTGGTTTGTATGTTTATCTTTCCTTCAAGACCAAAGTTTGCCATTCCAAACTAAAAACGTTGTGGTTTTACTCTGACTGTAATCCTTTTTAACTATTAACGCAAATTTTTAAAGTAAAAACACAGTGTCATTACTCTCTCACCATAACCTTTTGTAAACTCTTATGTCACTTTTTTTTTTCATATTACTTCATTATAAACAGTCACTTCACGAGCTAAGATCCAAATGCCACCTTTATACCTTGTTCCTATTCCAAGTGCTGTATTGGCCAACATTTGTGAAATTGGGTGCTATAAACTGCTCTCACTTCACTAGTTGAAACTACCTTGTGTTTTAGTGAGATTTACCCAAAAAAAAGAAAAGAATTTGTTGAACAACTTATTTCCACTAATTTCTTAAGATTTCAATGATCAATAATCTCCTAATGCTTTTCTTTTACATATTTTTGCATGTATCTATAACTATATATAAGGGCAGAAGGTGCATAAAAACTTTTGATTAACTATGTTACCCTTAAATACTTTTGAAAGTCTATAATACCTTTAAATGCCTTTTATATACATTTGATTTAATACATATATATTTCTATATTACTTTTTGAATATGTGTTTTCTATTTATTTTTCTTTTTTCTAATTTGTGTTTCCTATATTTTTTTTTCCTGTTTTTCTAATTATACCATGTTTCCTATATTCCTTTTCCTTTTCGAATTTAGTATCCGATCTCGTGTTTCTATATAACACATTCAATATGCCTTTTTTATAACACCATAAACTTTTTTTCCCGAGCACTTTTGTAGTAGAACCTTTGATTCTAAGCGTGCATCAAAACATCATAGAATCTTTTTTTTTTCCTTAATCCATGTTAGGAAAACCCTTTTTTTCTTTATTCACCAAATTTTATGGCTTCCACTTATTAAACAATAAAAAGAAGAATACATTGCTCAGCAGCCCCTCTATAATTTTAAAAAAGGGCTTCTATCATTTCCATAATATTTTTAGCTATTAGAAATAAAAGACTTTGATTTTTTTTTTAATTTTTAAGTATTTTAAGCTATGGATGTTATATTTTTTTTTAATATTTTGAATATAATTCATTAATATAAAGCAACTCATATAGTAATGTTTAACAAAAATTGAATAATCCATGTGCAAACAGACTTGCCTAAAAACTTGTCTTAAAAAAAGCATAAATTCACTTCCAAGAGCACAAAACTGTAATAAGAAATTGAGATAAGCAATAGTTAAATATTTTAAAGGTTTTAATTTCTTGTTTAGAATGCAACCATCAAGGATTGAGGCTTTAAAAATTATGATATCTGAGGAACTTAAAGGAGTGTTTTGGATTGGGTTTTGAAAGCAATGGTTTTAAGTGGCTTGAAATTCCGAACTATGGTTTTTAGAATGACCCATTTGGGATTATGAGCCTGCATTTTAACTTGAAAAACTGAACCACAATCCCTAACATGGACTTGCTAAATTAAGAAATGAGTGTTTAGGAGTGCCTTAGCTTCTGCTTTTGGGTGCGTTTCAAAAGCGTGTTTCACTTGAAAAATCATCAAATTGATGCTTTCTTTTAGTGCTATTTGATGGTTTTGATTTGCTAGTGTCAAAAATGAAAAACAAATCTGAAAAAAAAAAATCATTTTGATGTATTTTCAAGTGAAAAACACTTTTGAAAAGTACTGTGTACCACAGTACAAAACACACACACACGAAGTGTGTTCTTGTCTAGAAATGTCTGCATATATCTCATTTTGGTACATATGAAATCTCGCTCTTTTTATTCAATTAACTACGTGTTGGTGGGGTCATGATGCCCTTTATGGAAGAAGACTTGCCTTTTACTCAAACTACAATTTAAGGAGAACAGCCAACAGGTAATGGCAGGTTCATATTATTGGTCATATCTTCAACGGAGATGATAAGAAATTTAGACAAGGTTTAATCTCACATGTAGTTTCGGGAGTTCATTTTCAGTGATCAACCTGAGATTGTGTTTTGGTTGTTTTGAGGGACGGTATAATTGCCCCATTAGCAGTTCTTCATGAGAACATTCTTTTGCACATCAATCCTTTACAAATTTCTTTATTACAAGCAATTTGTAAGGTTTCTGCTAATCCTTTTATGGTAGTTATTGTTGATCTTTGTGTTTTTGGTTCATAGATTTGGTTTATACAAAACACAAGTTGCCTTTTGACTTTCAGGTTCAGCTGGCGAATAGTAATCAACTAGGTGATCATTATGCCTCCAAACATCCAAAAGAGAAGCCTCCTGCTGAATCGAGCTGATTTATCTTGGTCACTTGTGTAAAAAAACGTTGTTCCAAACTGTCAAAGCATTATGTCAATGAATGTGTGTGACTATTTTGTCATCTGAACTCTAGGAATTGATGATGTATGTTTGTCGTTTTTTCATGTGCCGAGCGTTACGTTTATATGGCTTTGGTGTTGATTTTCTCGTCATTGATGTCTGTAAGGACCATCAAGAACTGTTTCTTTCAGAATCAGCAAGTATGGCTACATGATTGAAGGACGGAAAATTTTGAAACATGGAGGTGTAGTTTGAAAGTGGGGAATGGAAAGTACATCGTTATGGTGGGGGATAATAGGCACCAATTAAGTCCTTTGTGGAAGAATTGTAATGGAATCTGGGCTATCGGATACCGCAATGGTTCTGTCGTTGATATGAGAATATAATGACTTTGCTACACAATCCCAGATCAGATTAACATGATAAGCGTTCAAGTTGCTCCGTAGGATGACTTGTATTAATTATCTGAATGAAGACACTGTTCATTGGAGATAAAAATGCTCTCATGTAGAAGCCTTTGGGAAAAATACGAGTAGAAAAGGCAGGGTTGATAGAAGTTTAAAGTTTAAACTCGTCTCCGGACACTCGTACATATTCCTTGATGTGGTTTTATTGCTTGGTTGGCAGTATAGTATGTGACAACCAAAGCAAGACAAAGGAAAATTGATCCTAATTATGTGATCATCTGGCCTTTTTTCCGTTTGCTCAGGAATGAAAGCAGTGACGGGAAGCAAGTCATTTTGCAGCTTTGATTTTTTTTGTTTATTTTTTTTTATTTATTTTTTATATCAAAATATTAAAACGATCCGAAAATATATAAAAAATAGACAAAAAAAATCTTGAACATTTTATAAAATAAACTTTTTAAAAAATATTATTTTGATACATTTCCAAATAAAAATCACTTTAAAAAACAATCTTTATTACACTTTCATTCAAATTAGAATTCAATCTCAATGATCCTGAGACCGGCATGGTCTAGCTACATATCATAATCTTATTGAATAAGAGGCATCGTTGTAACCAGCAAGAGAATGCTGTTGTGTTATTAATTTGATAGATTGCCCAGGCGGTCCAAATAGAAGCTTTGCAACAATAAAGTTTTAAGAGAAGCAGCTTGAAAAGCAAAATGCTCTGCATTTTTCTTTTTGGAACCATTGGAACTATCAGTGTTTTTGAGTAGTTCCTAGGAATTTCTTCCTTGTCAAAAAAACAAAAGAGTGAAGCATGGAAAGGATCCCGTGCGTGTCAGTATAGCCATGAGATGGGTTAAAAATCTGAACTTCTGATTAAAATTATATCTTTTGCTCTTACTGCACACAAAAACTAGAAAGTATTCCAGTGAGATGATTTGTGAAAAAACAAATAAAGTCTACTTGTTAAAGAAAATTCTATATAAATTAAAGCAAACATCTAAAACCTGATATAGCAGAATTAATAATTATATTATAAGCTTCGGTTTTCAGAAAAGTTTATTTAAAGCAACTCTCTATGTAAAGAAAAATAATAGTAATATTCTTATCATATCCTTTTATATTGATTACCTTCTAGTGACGTGAAGCGATGCACAACAAGTTGAAGAATTCAAACAGAAAATAATGCAAGCTTTTTAAATGATTGATCTTGGCCTCATAACATATTTTGTTAGAATGGAAATCAAGCAAAGTAAAAATGAAATATTTATTTGCTAGAAGAAATATAAAAATGAAAATCTGAAGAACTTTTATATGGAGAATTGCAAACTAACAACTACTCCAATGAATCAAAAGAAAAAATTTAGCAAAGAAGATGGAATCAATAGATTTGATAAAGAAAAGTTCAAAAGTTCAAAAGCATGATTGGTTGCCTATGCTACAAGTCTTCTATCCCGTTTCATGCATTTTCCAAGTGAAATATATTTAATAGCAGCTAAACGAATTCTAAGAACTATTAGCTTTGGTGTTCAGTTTTAGAGTAGTCAAAACTTAAGGTTGCATTGTTTTTTTTACAGTGATTGGGGGGATTAAAACGAAGATCACCACTTATTCTTGCAGTCTTTTAATCTCTTCTGATTTCTTTATTTGCTTAAAAACTATCACCTCAGAAGCAACCTGGACACCTATGTTGCTGTGCACCGACTCATAATCATAGATGGAGAGAAATGTGAAGAACAATATTGTATTCTAGCTTATTTGCTATTGTTGTTGTATGGTGGACGGTGGTTTTTACAAGAATTATTGATGTAGTTGTATAGGTCTATGATTACAATATTATATATCTATGCTTTGGTCCATTTACACTTTAGCTTTTGAGACTCAAAATTTGACATTAATTATGGTATTATTATTGTTGTTATTATTTTCAGTTTATATTTGCCAGTGACTCAAGATTACTGAAAGGCAAATGCAATGAAGAAAGAGGAAACAAAAGAACAGAAAATTAATGATAGAATTGATAATCCAAAGTAAATTCCTGCTTTGATTATGATTGCTACTGAGAGTTTCAGGATATTTTTGTGTTGCCATTGTCCTTTCCCATTGACGAAGGAGGCAAGGACTTCACATTGGTATGGGAGGCACGTCATTACACTTGAAACTTCATGGTCAAGGCCTATCCTGGTTTCTGCTTTATTACCAAAGCACTGTGAACCACATTCCCACTGGGCCATGAGAAGCAAGATTGGTCTTATATTTGGGAACAGCTGGAAGGAACCTGACAGAGACTTGTTTCTTCTAATAAACAAAATGCAAATGCAATAGGTGCCGTTGTCGGAACAATCATCGGATGTGTTCTAGGGATTATTGCTTTACCATTAAAGGAAAGCTGGGTGACCATCCAAAGGGCCTGCCTAGGCATGTTAACAAATGACAGGCTAATGGAAAAG
>Ga0325414_1004784_pt1 | contig 14218 bp, 13 predicted proteins | sample PopdelMetagenome_8_FD_206183 | JGI IMG/M metagenome (GOLD analysis project Ga0325414, IMG submission 206183) | Populus deltoides microbial communities from Bellville, Georgia, United States - Leaf-PdKOR-R3 | ecosystem: Host-associated > Plants > Phyllosphere > Phylloplane/Leaf | place: USA...
AAAAAAATCAAATTAAATTTTAAATAAATCAATTAAATCAATTTTAAATTGATTTTACTTTAAACCCAACCTCAGCTAGTTCCATCATGTCCTGAATTTACTTTCAGGCCAGCCGGTGTTTAATAACTGTGTTATAAGCAAACCCCTGGGGCTGGGAGCAGCATAATTAAAATCCATTATTAATAGAAATTAAACCACTAGTTAATAATACCCACCATTTAAAGCAAGGAAAAGTGTTTTCGTCACCAAGTAATGCGCGTAAAGGCAAAATGCACGTATTAAGGCAGCCGTCTGATGGTGGACCCCATGAAGGAGTTTCATGTGATGTCGACAATCATATAGTTTGTGTACCGCATTTGTTCAATTTTAATTTTTAAACACAACCTCTGTGGAGTACTGGTGTTATTTTTGAAATTATATTAAAATAATAATTTTTAAAAATTTATTTTTAATATTAACACATAAAAACAATCTAAAATTATAAAAAAAAAACCAACTTAAAATAAAAAAAATTATAAATTTTTTAAAAACGTTTTTTCAAACGAGAAAACAAGCACACTTTTTACCGATGGTTAATAAGAGGTTAGCGTGGATGGATGCCTCACCGATGCCTTGTCTTTATTTTATTTTTTTCCTGCTGTAGTAGTACGGTCTAATATACTCTAATTCTATAGATTGGTGCCTAGCTATTTAAATGTAGCAGTAACTAGCGATTGGCGAGAAAGGAAAAGGAAAAGAAAAATCACAAACGAAGATGTAAGGTAAGCTAAAACGACTAGAGACTGGAAAGAGAGTAGAGAGTGACTAAAAACTAGAGAGAGAGAGAGAGAGAGAGACCAGAATGAGGCTCAAAGATTACAATACTCAAAGATTACATCTTGGGCAGCCGGAGAGAGCTCTTCTAGTTTTCGGGGTTTAGGTAAAAATATCGATAACGTTGATTTTAAGTCCTTTTAGACAGAGAAAGAGATCACAACAAGAAGTCAGCAGCAGCTACAACAAAACACTCCCCCCTCTTGTGTGTTGTGAAAAAAACAGCGGTTTTTGTGTGAATGAGAAGACTATAAAGCAGCAGGAGCGGATTTGTCACTGAAACAGAAGAGAGAGAGAGAGAGAGAGAGAGAGAGAGAGAGAGCCTGAGCCACTTACTCTTTAATTATGAAAGTAAAATGACTCCTTACATAAACGTCCTGTCTGCTCAGCGTTTTACATGGTTTCTGGCTCATTTAATGGGGTAGTCCTTTACTGCCTGAAAGACCTTCTCTTTCCTTCCCTCCTCCAGCTTCCATCTTTTTAGCGGATTCTCCCTTTCTTTACTCCTTCGTTTTATCTCTACTTCTCTGATACCACCTTGCTCGACCGGTTCTTTTGATGGCTCATGCTGAAAGAGGTGAGTGTTGATTTGGTGAACAAGAAAATGAATGGGCTTTTGCTGCTTTGTTTGGTTGCTGAGAATGGAGAAGAAAGGCAATATAAATGGGGCTTTGAGCTGTACTATTAATTAATCTTGGTGTGCAAAAGATTATAAATTTTGATGGAGTGGAGGTTTTTGCTTTGAAGGGACTAAAATTATGCCAAACTTATGTTTCTTAATCTGCTGTTCTCTTTTCTTTTCTTGGGTTTTCTCAGCAACCAAACAGAGTTTTAGACCCACTTAAACATTTTTTAAGAACTTTCGTTATTTTGTGTGTTTTAATTTGGTTTTTGATGGGTGTAGGATGTGATGATCTGTATACAGAGCTATGGAAGGCATGTGCAGGGCCATTGGTGGATGTCCCAAAGGATGGAGAGAGAGTTTTTTACTTTCCTCAAGGTCACATGGAACAAGTGTGTAGCTTTTTTTTTTTTTTCTTTCATTGCTCTACTTTCATTGTTTTAAAGCACTTAGATCGAAATCTTAGTCTCTACCTTTATTGTTTTTTGGCTTATGGATTCTTTATGCAGTTAGAAGCATCAACAAATCAAGAACTGAATCAGCAAATCCCACGGTTTAATCTTCCACCTAAGATCCTCTGTCGTGTTGTAAACATTCAACTGCTGGTAATTCTAATACCGTTGCTCTTGTTTCCTATTTCTGTTTTCTTTGAAGTGTTTTTTATTATTTTCTTTTATTCACTTTTGTTTTCTTTAAATTTTTAGGCTGAACAAGACACGGATGAAGTTTATGCTCAGATTACTCTGCACCCAGAAGTAGATGTGAGTAAATGTTTTTCCTTTTTGGGTTTTCGTTTGTTTTGTTTTTGGGTTTATTGTTTCATTTGGTTGCTGAATGAATGTTCTTGTTCTACAATTCAATTACAGCAAACCGAACCTACAAGTCCTGACCCTTGTCCACCTGAGCCGGCAAAGCCAACAATTCATTCCTTTTGCAAAATTTTAACAGCTTCTGATACTAGCACCCATGGAGGCTTCTCTGTTCTCAGAAAGCATGCCACTGAATGCTTGCCTCCTTTGGTAATTGCTCTTAAATGGTGTTTAGATGTAGTAGTGGTTGTTCATTGAAACTTCCGTTTTTAATTACCACTATTTCATATTCATTAGGACATGAGCCAAGCAACACCAACTCAGGAACTGGCTGCCAGAGATCTTCATGGCTTTGAGTGGCGGTTCAAGCATATATTTAGAGGTAAATGTTCCATATCGATTTTACTTTGTGCAATGTTGCAGTTTTCCGATTTACTGAAACGGAGAAACGCTTAAGAAGCTGGAGTTTAGACTTTTTGATAAATAGGAGCACAACCTGTTGTATTACTCTATCTTCTAATTTACATGTTTTCTTTTAACTTATTTAACTAGGTCAACCGCGAAGGCATTTACTTACAACAGGATGGAGCACGTTTGTCACTTCCAAAAGGCTGGTTGCAGGAGATGCTTTTGTGTTTCTTAGGTAGTTGAACGTAGATGATCTGATTTATTATTCAATTCAGGTCTCTGTTTCTGCTTACAATTGTATTGTATATGCTGTGTAGAGGTCATAATAGGGAACTGCGAGTTGGAGTTCGGCGTCTTGCTCGGCAGCAAAGCTCCATTCCATCATCGGTGATATCCAGCCAAAGCATGCACTTAGGAGTGCTTGCTACTGCCTCTCATGCTGTTTTGACACAGACCCTCTTTGTTGTGTACTACAAGCCAAGGTTTGATCATTTCCTTAATCACTGTAAACCTGTGCCGTGCTTGTTAATTGGTCGTGCTTGTTAATTGGTCATCCTATCCCGCAAATCTAAAGTTTACTTTCTGTACTCTTCTGCAGGACAAACCAGTATATCATTGGGCTGAACAAATATCTGGAGGCTGTTAAGAATGGATTTTCTGTAGGTATGCGCTTCAAGATGAGATTTGAGGGAGAGGATTCTCCTGAGAGAAGGTATGTCCGCCATATATTTTTGGTTGCTGGGTTTCATGGTTGTTTTAAGATGTTCCTTAATTCTTGTGGCAACTGCTTGATCAGGTTCACAGGAACAATAGTTGGAGTTGGAGATATTTCTCCAGAGTGGTCTGGCTCTATATGGCGGTCATTGAAGGTTGATCACAGTTGTGGAATTCTTATGTGAATGCTAACTTATTCACCGTCTTGTTTTTTATGCTAGTTTCCGTATTATTTTTCCCCACAGATTCAATGGGATGAACCAGCAACTATTCAAAGGCCAGAGAGAGTTTCTCCATGGGACATAGAGCCTTTTGCAGCCCCTGCTTCCCCAAATCTTACTCAACAGGTGATGAAGGCCAAAAGGCCTAGACCTACAGATATTCCTACATCTGGTATGTGGAATGATTGTCTTGGTTTCTCTATGTGAATTATTTAATCTATACTTTCTTGAACTTTATGCACTAATTGGAGTGTAGTGATTACTCCAAATCCAGCTGCTTCATCTTTCTGGTATCATGGATCAACCCAATCCCATGAGTTAGCCCAACTGGGGAGTAGTATTGAAGTCCAAAGCTCTGAAAGCCATGTCTGGTCTATGAGGCAAAAGGAAATTGATAGCAATCTCCTCAATAATAGCAGTAGCTGCAACACAAGGGCTCGACCAGAAGGAATCTGGCCTTCTTCACCTAACATGAATGTCTCCCTCAACTTTTTTCCAGATTCAGTGGGGGACAATAATTTTGCTACAACACGGTCTATTATCTCCGGTTTTCCCTCTCCTATATCATCAAGGCAAAGCAATTGCCTGATAAATGAGCAGGTGGAGAAGGGGAGAAAGTATGAGAACTCTGTAGGTTGCTGGTTGTTTGGAATTGATCTGACAAGTAACTCCGGTAGTTCTGCTCCTCCAGAGAAGGAGCCTGGATATCCAATTGTTGATTCTAATGGCACGAAAGGACTTGTTCCAGCTGCAAGCGAGGCTGAGAGGGCCCAAACAATGGACGTATCAATGTACTCGAAAGAACAGAAGCAAGTTTTATCAGAGGCGATGGTAAAGGAGTCACAAAGCAAGCAAGGCTCCACAACCTCCATGAGAACTCGTACTAAGGTAAAATTTGAAGTTCTGCCTTCCGTAGTTTTTTCCTTTCTGTCTGAGCCTTCTGATGAGCAAGATTTTCTTTGATTCTGGAAAGGTGCAAATGCAAGGGATTGCTGTTGGCCGTGCTCTTGATTTAACTGTGTTGAAAGGATACAGGGATCTTATATATGAGCTGGAGAAGATGTTTGAAATCGAAGGAGAACTCTCCACACCCAAAAAATGGGCTGTTGTGTTTACAGATGATGAGGGCGATATGATGCTTGTGGGTGATGATCCATGGCCGTAAGTAATTTAGAAACTTGTATATCACTTGATTGTCTCTTTTCCATTAAATTATAACTGGATTATTGAAATCTATTTTATTAACTGCAGAGAGTTCTGTAAGATGGTGAAGAAGATATTCATCTATTCAAGTGACGAAGTGAAGAAGACGGGCACAAGATGCAAGCTTCCAGTATCTTCTTTTGAGGGTGAAGAGACTGTTGTAAGCATGGACTCGGACCATAGGTACGATGCATGAAATTCAGAAATCATTTTGCTTTATACAGTTTTGTTTTTTATAGTTTGGGTAAAAATGGAGGAAACGTGGTGCTTAAGTTTGCTCAGTTTTTTCGGGAGCTTGCACTTGTTAGGCAGCAGAGGAGTAAGGTGGAAGTCTTTTGAGTCTAGATAGCTGATTAGGGATTTCATGTTTAAAAAAAATATATTAAGAACTTCAATTTAAATCAAGATGAGAACTGGAATTTGTTTATACCTTGATTGTGGGTTGGTGATGACTTAAATTTTATCAGACTGTAAAAAATCTATGAATGCTTGCTCGTGTTTTGGCTGGCTTTCACTATTTAACATCTTGTGTGCCTGCCTCAGAAAAAGCCTACAGAGAAGATGCCCTCATTTTCTTTCCCTGAGCTCCCTTTATCTGATTTAATATCCGGGACCATTAAATTACAAAGTGTCAGCATGTATGAGGATGCCCTTAGAGGCATAGAGTGTTCAGTGCAGTCAATGAATTTTTCAGGTTGTGATAATTGTCCTTGCTGCTGGTCCCAGTATGCTGGACAGGACATTTCTCTGATAAGGACTTGTCTTCTTGAAGTTGATCAGTATCGTGTCTGGTCCTAGAAACTTGTTTTATGAAACCAGCTGTGAGAGCTGGATGATAGGTGACGCATGGTCTGGCTCTGTACTCGGATAATGTTGAAGCACTTTTCACCACTTCAATTTATCATGGTAATTGCGAACAAGTCTAAGATAGGTGGTTTATGATTATACAATTTTTTTTTTCTTTTAAAGACTGGATGGCTTGTTGTTTGGTCTTAACCTAATTGCTAGACGGATTGGTCTAACCAATCAACCCGGGTTGATCTGCGAGCATTAAATCTGATAGCCAAGCTGTTTGGATCAGATGACCCAACCACTAAACTGGTTAGCTTGATTGATTGAGCACCACCAAATCTGATAGCCAAGCTGTTTGGTCACATTGGTTAGGCTTTGACTCAAACTGTTTAAATTCCCTGGAAACCCAACGCTAGCATATACCGTAATGCAGAGAAAGTATGGTGTTGCGACCTCCTATGCTTACAATTCCATACAAGAACATTATACAAAAAAGGGTCACAAACCACAAACACCAGTCACACATACACTTTCTACATTCTTCATTCTCTTTCAAGGGAGTCGCTCCAGCCATGAAGAATTCCCACATCGAATGCTCCAAACAGAACCTCCACGTCTCCAAACAAAATCACCATGCCATGCCTCCAACAAATATACTCATGTCTTCAAACAAATTCTTCATAGCTCCAACAAAAATATTCATGTGTCTAAATGAAACACCAACCAAAATTTACATGTCTCCAACAACAACACTTCTTCACACATAATACTTTGACAATACTTTCATGATCATAAACATTCTCCACTTTTCAAGTGAAAGTGTTCTCCATCCTAGGAGAAACAAACAAGTTAACATGACACATGAGTTAGGTTTTCATAATCATAACACGTTAACAAAAGCCACGAGAAAGTAACATGACATGCATAGAACAACAAATGTTCTCACACTGTTTCTATTAGTTAAGTCTTTCATACATATATTTGAAAGAATATTAAAATATATATATATATATTAAAAACAATAGTAGATTAAACACCTTGTTATCCAATCTAAGCCTTAATCTAATCGCTAGACTAGCTAGCTAAGCTAACTGGTCACATGAGTTAGGCTTAGCCCAACAACTAAACCGAACAACCACGTTGTCCGATCACATGGTTAGGCCCTAACCCAAGCATGAGACTAGTTAATCTGGCTTACTAGTCACCACCAAACTGGATAGCTTATCACATGGATTACGCTTCGTCTCAAGTAACACTATTTAGGTTTTGACCCAACCCCATCCAAATTCCTAACGTGCCTAGCATTAGCATACACTATAATACAGAGTCACAAACCTCCAAGAAAGTATGACATCGTGTTCTTCTATATTTACACATGAACTGTTAATGCGACATGTATTTTCTTGATAATCGTTATCTCGCTTAACCTCTCTCCTCAAATGGTGTCTACTTTCTTGTCAATATCTCTCCCACCAACATGATCCTAAAAAGGCACCAACCTTTCACATCAATTACCCTTGAGTGCTAACCTTTCCATCAATAGCATAATAAGGCACAATAACAAAAGACTTAACATTTAAAGTTACCTACAAAAAAAATCAATTATTCTACATCATTACTTCATTATCCATAAGGTAAGATTTAAAAACTTTATTTTTGTTATTTTTTACTTGATTTGAGAGAGGAGAGAGAAAGTCACTAAATTCTGGTGATAGAGAGAGAAAATGTTAGTTGATGTTAATTATAGTAATGAAAAAGATCGATATTAGTATCAATGAGTTCTATTCGATGAGAAGAGTTCCATTAAGATATTTTTCGGCCTTCCCATCTTCTTAGATGGTAGTTCTGAGCTCAGAAAAGTTTTTGTACTCAAGTTGATTTTGGGTTTTTGGACAAGTTTATGGGTTATTTGAGGCCGAAAACCGATTTGTTAAGGTCTCTGAGGTTTTTTAATTGTTTTATGTAAAAATGGGTTGAAAATAAAATTTTAAGCATAAAATACCGTTGCCCTAATTTTCCAATGACACTTTGGTCTTTACATTCTGGAGACACAAGCATCAGGTGACCTATTGATGTTGAAGACGTATTGTTTGCATTTTTTTTCTAAGATAAATAGAGGACAGATGACACGTTATCTGTCTCTAATATTAAAAAAAAAACATGACACACAAGACATACCTCTTTTTATGGGTCAAATGCGTGCGTAGGTTGACGTGCCTGGCTTGATTGTTAATTTTTCTAAATGTTATTTTTTTCATTCATTTTCAGCCTTTTAAAAGTTTTAAAAAGTCATCTTTTGTAATTTAATGGTCTCTTTTTGATATTTAACTTAAACAAAACTCATTTTGTTATCCAACTTTATAAAATAGGCCTGTTTTTTGTTTTTCTAGACCCATCTATCTGTCTTATTTGTTTTTTTATTTGATGAGTCCTATATGCTTAGTTGTTGTGTGATTAAATTAAAAATAATCTAAAAGATAAAAAATATTAAATCATGTGGGATGCATAACTAGATTGCGAGATTAGCAGGTTGACTCGGGTTCACCCGAGTATCTTTTTTTTTAATTGAATATTTTATATTTATTTTCATCTTTTAGCATTGGGTTACTTGAGAATTTGACATCATTATTTGTTTTAATATGCTTTTACGAGATTATCACGGTCTTTTGATCAAAATCACTAATTTAGTTATTTATCCTATGTTATTTAAGTTCGATCCAATATATTATCATTTTAATATCTAAAAAAATTTATAATAAGTCGGTATTGAAAAATTTATGTTGTGAAATATGCCTTAGATTTTACATTCATAATCATTTTTTCCTTAGAAAACACATTTTTAATGTATATATTTTTTCTTAGAAAACACATTTTTAAGGAAAACAAGGACACGATGGATGAAAACATTTGAATTTCGATGGAGTAATAAGGAAAAAAAAAAAAATGAATCCATGTCATTCAACGAAATAATTGGAAGTAAAAATAAATAAATGAAAAACATGATTTTTTTAATGTTCGGAGGGTGTGAGAGAATCCATACTCGCTATCCTGATCATCTTTCATTGGCATGTCGCACGTTTTTACGGCCTCCACTGCAGACGGCGTTTCATGATTTTTTCATTTCCACAGTAATTATTGGGTGGTGGTAGGTTAGAGTTCTGACCTTCCCAAATTAAGTTCTTCATTATTGATCGGAGCTTTTGTGAGGCTTTTGCCACATAATGGTTTGCATCTTCTCCATTAAAAGTCCCATAATGGTTCCTTTTTCGAACGATCTTAAAGACATAATAAATTCTCCTGCATGCTAGCTCTAAGCTTTAAACCCAGAAAGTTCAGGGATGAAGAATATCTTCTTAACTGTTGGACCAGACCTTGGAGGTTGTTCTTAAGAACTTGAGAGCATCCAGATCCATAATATTTAACAGTAAATTTGGTAAAAACTAGTGAAGACAGTGAGTTCATGAGATAACCAGAAGAGAAGCTAAATCCCATATAAATTCCGAGCACAAATCCAACATCCTACAGCTCCCTCCTTGAATATGTTCCCTCTTTTTTCCATGCTCATTGCTCTGCTTCTGCTCCCTGCTTCGCTTCCATGCGCATAAAAAGAGAGAGGGTTTGTTCGAAAACATAAATCTAAGTAAAAAACGATCGCAATCTAGAAATAAATTTAAACTTATTTTAAGTAATGTTTTGAGATATTACTTTTTAAAATAAAAGTTATTCTAATTCTATATTACATTGTAGTTAATTTTTATAAAATAAAAAGAATAAAAATAAAAAAAATTTAAAATTATAATTACTTAATAAACAAAATTATAATATCATATTAAATGATCATTTCAATTTAAAAATTTAAATTATTGAATAATATAATTTATATTATTTTCCCATTCTATTTCTTTTATCTCCATATCCCATCCTTCCTCTACCCCCAGTAAACTCGTGTTTCCCTTTCTCCCATACCCCTTGCTCTGCTTCCGTACACGCAAAGAGAGGAAGGGAGGAGAGAAGTCAAAGGGGGGAAAAGGTTTCTCTCCCTCGGGGCTTAAAACAGGCCACATGGTTAGACTAAAACAAATAATAAAAAATAATGTGTCTACGTTAACATGTGTCAATGTCAATGTCTACGGTCCAAAAAACCATCTTAGTTTTTTTACTAGTTTTTAACCTAAGTTGGCCGCAGGTCTCTCTCTCTCTCTCTCTCTCTCTCACACACACACACACACACTCGGGTATTTCTGTTCTCTCCCTTTTTACTCAGATAAATAAAGAAAGAAAGAAAATATTAAAAAAATATATAAGAAAACGCTGTGCTGTCAGACTGGATATTTTGTATTTTCCTTAGCTCGATATCTGATTTCAGGTCTCACAGTCCAATTCCCATCCACTATCTCCATCTGGGTCTCAATGCATTCCTCTCTACTCGTCACAAAAATGATTCTCGCTATGCAATTTCTTCCCTTCTGTTCAGTGTTTACAAGCACACAGAAGCATTAGTTCAGAAAACCATGCATTTTTTTTTAAAATTTTTCACAACCTCAACGTTTGTTTATATGATTGGCAATTGTCATATGATTGTTGTCTACCTGTGGTTTTCAAATATCACTAATTCCTTGAATAGGCTGGTGATATATATATATATATATATATATATTAACGTGAGTGTTCGGACCAGCTTGTATGTATTTTGATTAATTCTACGGGTTTTAAAATTAATAATTATATAAATTTTAAAATTTATAAAATTTGAATTGATAATCACTAGAAAATAAATATAGTTAGATAAAATAAAATGAGACTCAAGATATATCTTGTCCCGGAGAAGTGGAGTTGCTGGCCCAGAGAGATTGGTCATGAATGCTATCAGCAATAATTTAAATAGCTCATCGATGAGATATGGTCTCACAACATAACCATAATGAGAATCATTTCTAGCTAGATATGTTGTGTTGTGCAATATACGAGGTAGTACTTTAGCTGCAAGAATAATGTCGTTTATCGAAGGAATCCGAGCATTTGAACGGCAAGAGAATCTATCTAATACGGTGCACTTTACAGCATAGAACCTAAAGATGCTTTGGACTGTCAAATAGCTATCAAACATGTAATTGACTCCATAAGATACAAGTTTCCCATCAAAAGTGATTCCAACACAGGAACCCAGCAAGTTTTTGTTTTTTTCACTAGGATTACAGACACGGAACAGAATAGTGTCATGCACTATATATATACATGCACTCTTCTGTTCCATGTCTGTAATCCTAGTGAAAAAAACAAAAACAGGAACCCAGCAAGTTGTTTTTTTTTCACTAGGATTATAGACATGGAACAGAAGAGTGTCATGCACTATATATATATACTTCTACATGTTTCCATAAAAATCTTTATGTTTCTAACAAAATATCTCTGTGAAATGTCCATGACAAAGTTTTCATGTCTCTATTTAACCTGATTATTTCCAAATCAAAAGCATATATGATACAACAACTATGATATGACATATCAATCAAGAGTCAGAATCGCTAACCAAATTCATACGACACCAATAATACAATCTCTGAATAGATTTTAAAACATAATATATAAATACATTCAACCAAACAACAAGAAGCTAGAGGACAACCAATCCTACAAGATAAAAACAATTTCTAACAAGACAATCCTAGTCAAAGCCACAAAAGCTAGCCGAAGGCATGGAAGCGAGGCCAAAACATTGAAAGCTAGAGGCTAGTCCATAACTCCATATGATATCTAGGCTAGATATGCATTTCCATTCACTTCTTTTTTTACACACACACACTTACTTAAGTATTGAATAATTTCTTGTTTCTTAAAAAATATTTTTTCAAGCCTGCTAGTTAAGTCCATCGACCTAACCATGAAAAATCTAATTTCTTTGGAGTGTTCTCACAATTTCATCAATAACCATGTTTTTTTTTTAATCCGTTCATCAATCTGCTATCGTTAGTTCATGGGCTTCAAGGTTATGGGCTTCAGCAGGATTGAAGGAGGCTTAAATGGGCCTTAAGCAGCCGAAAACGCAAGGCCCAAAACTAATCAATAAGCTTGGTCAACGTGTCTCTGCATTCCCTTCCATCGATCTAGAAAAAAGCAAGCCCCCTGCTCACCTTATTAAATCATTTGATTGATGTGGTCGATGTTCAACGCTTAAATTATTGTGCTCTCCACTCTTCGTACCTGGCTAATGATTATTCACCATGTTAAGTTGATTATATTTTCCATTTTTATTATTGTTCTAGATAAGACAAGGCAAATTGTGTAGCTCTGCTCTGCCCATCTGGTTTCAGGATGACAATGAAAATATATTAAAATAATATATATTTTTTATTTTTAATATTAATATATTAATATGATTAAAATAAATAAATTTTCATGAAATTTTATGCTTAGCTTATATGACTAGAATACTTGACGTAGCTTAAATTTTCATTTTGATCTACGTTATACGTGACCACACTGATGTGGCCTGTGCCTCTAGGGATGCTTAGCTTACATGACTAGAATACTCTCTTTATTTCACTTTTGACTTTTGCGCGTGGCGGGCGGCTGTGGTTGGTTCCTTTCCATTCCACGATTTCCACTTGCTAAAGTGTTCTAATCTTACCTATTCCTTGATTGAGAGTTGAGACTGATATTTTCTGAATTTGTACCTTTCATCGGCATTTAGATTGTTTTCTTTGACGTGAGGAGATTATTTAAGGAGAAAATTAACTTTATTTTTAATAAATATTATGCACACAATATTCTAGCTAGCCAGCAAAAACTGAAGGAGGTTTAAAATAGCCGGATGAGAAGAATTTACCTTAAATATATATTATATAGAAAGCATAGTAGATATTTTTATAAATAAGGAGAACATAGCCAGACTAAAAAAGATCCCATTGTTAGATCAATATAATGGCAATAAATAGAGCTTTTCTGGTTAAATAAAAATATTAATTTTTTTATTATTGCTATAACGTTAGCGGTCGATAATTTTTTTTCTACATTGTTTTTCAAGGATTCTCTCAATTCTCACACGCACCAACTATAATGTGTGATCAAAATAAAAATTTTGCATCAAAATAAAAAAAATACTACAGGTTGAAATCAGTAAAAAAACACTTTAAAAATAATGTTAAAAAAAAACCCTGCATTTTTACTCACAATCATATTTGGCCCATATAATGATTATTGGGTAAAAATACACAATAATACATGAAGAAATGAAAAAAAAAATATAGCTTATATTATCTACTTTGAAATATTTTATATTATGATATCTTTCACCGTATAACCTACTTCTATTTTGTGCATGTTTCTTTCTAGTATCTGCTATGTCATGCATAAGATATTATATATACAAGAAAACACGGTATTAATTTATTAATAGAACAAAGTCATCGATTTTCCTACTAAACATTGCAATTTAGAAACTTAATGACTAATTATTTTATATACGATTAACTTCAATTATAGTTAATTAAAAAAAACTAACACAAACCCTAAACTAAATTCTAAAACCTTAACAGTAAAAAATTCACAAATTAGCCTAGTAAAACATCAAATTAATAGAGAGAGAGAATAAATTATACCACAAATTAATTAATGAGAGCTCTTGCCGGTGGTGAGAGTGATAATAACCATGAGAGAGAGATTGTCACGTGTGAAAAGATAGAGAGATAACCAACGGTGGCGAGAGAAAAAAAGAGAGTCAATGTCTGTGAGTGGGTGAGGTTGCGGATGGTGTTAGGAAAGAAGAGGAGGGGAAAAGAAAAAAAAAAAAAAAGATTTTTGAGTTTTCAATTTAGGTAGTGGCGCGTGTATTACATGCACTGATTATTGATCCGCCCATGCAATAGATATGCATACTCATCGCGCATATATTATACATACAAAATTGCTTTTTTCAACTTAGATAGTATGAAAAATGTTTTTTATTTTTTTTTATTTTTGATATTGTACCAATGTGGGGGGGAAAAACTCCGTACTCGTTGTAGATCTCAAAGTAGATATTGCCCACATGGCACAGTGTTGGCTAAGCAGTAGAAGAACTGTCAGCATCAAAATGCGAGTTAGTTAAGAGAAATTATAAATCATATTTCTGTGTGATTAATGATTAATGAAAATATTATATATTGCATTTCAGTAAACTTTTCATGGCTTGGCAGGATACGAGTCATCTACGCAATCATCTCCTCTGACTCAAAAGGGTAAGAATGAAGGGTAATAATTTTGAGGGGTATTGTTAAAATCATCAGGTTTTAGATTTATATTTTAAAGTTTATAAGTTTGATTTTTATAATTTTTAAAGTTATTAGAGGTTTATATAATTGTTAATTTTAAAACTCGTAAAATTAATCGAGATACATATAAGCTGGTCCGGACTCATATTAATAAAAAAAAAAAAGGAAAAAAATGCTTAATTATTACCCCCCAAGGGATCTTAACGACATGCTGCATCTTCGTTGTCGATGCTGATCGCTGCCTTTCGTAAGCCACTAATAATTATATTTTCGCAAGTATAAAATCCTCATATTCCTCTCTTTTTTCCTCTCTTTTCTTTTCTTTTTAACAAGCTTTCTCAGATGCCTTGCACTCGAAAATCTTAGGCGCCAACAAACATTATTGAT
>Ga0325414_1004787_pt1 | contig 14216 bp, 9 predicted proteins | sample PopdelMetagenome_8_FD_206183 | JGI IMG/M metagenome (GOLD analysis project Ga0325414, IMG submission 206183) | Populus deltoides microbial communities from Bellville, Georgia, United States - Leaf-PdKOR-R3 | ecosystem: Host-associated > Plants > Phyllosphere > Phylloplane/Leaf | place: USA...
TACTGGCGATACCCTTTTTTTTCAGTCCTCCGTTGTCTGTGTTCGTCTGGCGTTCTCCTGTGTTGCTTGCCTTTTTCTCCTTTCTTCTCCTTGTTTTCTTCTCTTCTCTTTCCTTTTTTCGCTGTTTTCCTTTTCTTTTCTTGAAAGCTGACGTTGAGACGAACGAAGATGACAGGTGCTGAAGCTTCTGCGCTCAACCAATGGTTGCTGCTTCTGGGGACAGCGAAAATGATGGCCACGCCACGCCGGTTTTGGTCTTTGTTCGTTTTCTCTCCTTCTGTTGATGCCTTCTCTCAAGATGACGAAGATGATGGCAATGAAGGCGTGTTGTTCTGGTGGAGTTGTCGCCCTTACCTCTGTGTTTTCCTTACTTTCAACAGTGTCGTTCTTATGGCTTTCTCTGCCCTGCCTCTCTCTCGTTTCTCTTGTCTTTCTTTTCTCGTTTTTCCTCTGTTCTCTCCTTTCTTTTTCTGCCTCCGTGCTAGGTCATTAGAGGGGCTTATATATAGTCTAACATATATCTATTTAGAAAAGATTCAATGCATTAATTCTAGGATGCAAATCTCTGCTGATTTGCAGTAAAAAAAACACAAAAAGGAAACTGAAATATTCTGATTTTTAACACTTAGTTTCCATTGATCAAAGGGTGGTACAACTTCTTTCTTTCCTACCATAGTTGGGACCATGAGGCACTAGCTGTTTCCTTTGAAATGAGTCAATAAAAACGTGGTCTGCAACTCTCCAATCCAGCAAGAGAAACATGGAAACCAAACAAGAAATTGCAGATAAAAGGAAAGAAAAATCGGGATAGCTATGCAAAAAAAAAAAAAACATGGTTCTTCAATTTCTTCCTTCTAATTTTATCTTCAATCAACTTACTTATTTTAACGCCTTTTCCCTTTGGTCCTTGGTCCAAAAAAAGGCTTCAAATTGGCCTGCAATTGGTCTTCAAACTTTAAGCATCTTGCAATTGTGTCCCTGTAAACTCGAGCAAAAATCCTTCTCACGGCAGGAATCCCTGCTTTCACACTAGATATTCAAACTGGAATATCTTAAGTTTCTGATATCGAAATCAAGTGATTCAAAAGCCCAAATTTATCTACGCGTCCAGGACTACAACTTTGATGAAGGAGTCGAAGTGAGATAAAATCATTTTAGAGAACATAATCTGGCAGTAATCTGGTTGATCAAAAAGGATCTCTTGATCTAATTCAGAAACTGACAATGCCGAGAATCCCGATATGACTGAGAGCATGACCTAAGAACAAATCAATAAAATTTGTGATGGAAATAGAGTTTTTAGTGCAAAACTCAGGCCAGGATCCTTCTCACGATAGAATTCTCTACTTTCACGTTAGATATTCAAACAAGAATATTATGAGCTTTTGATATCGAAATCAAGCAATTCAAAAATCTCAAATTTATCTACCTGTCCCGGACTACAACTTTGATGAAGGATTCAAAGTGAGATAAAATCTTTTTGGATAACAGAATCTGGTGGGAATCTAGTTGGTCAAAAAGGTTCTTGATCTGATAATGTTGAGAATCCAAATCTGACTAAGAGTCTGCCCTAAGAAGAGTGATCCCTAGGACCCAATAAAGGTGTAGGTCAATTTTTCAACATGTCATGAGTGACAGAATATAACTAGGATGGTTAGATATCGTACGAAACCAAGCCATAATCAGAGCCTAAGTTGGAACAAAAAATTACGACAGCAGCAAAACCAGTTTTTTTTAGTGCAAATTCTGAGGGATTTATCCAACCTTAAAGACTAGATGAAGAAGGAATGAATTTAGCATTATGAAGAATCCTGATCAATCTAAGAAAACCTGACGATTTTGGCAGCAAAGGGGAAGGATAAAGAGAGCAGAAAACTTAAACAAGGTTTCAAAAAAATATTTCTTTCTCTGCTTTTGTCAATCTTCCAGCAAACATGAGTTAAACTCCTACACTCAGTTTAAATAAGGTATACACCATCTCCAGCACGTGGGGTCTAAAAATAAGTAACAACAGATATTGATGATGTGTATGAGAGGTGTGTTGTGCAAATTAAAGACTAGGAGTTGGAAGTGAATTTGATACCCTTATCACTACCCGACATTATGATGACCTAAAAAAAAGGAAAGGAATATATATCTAGGATCTTTTTTTATAGGTAAATGTCTTATTTAAGGAGTCACTACTTAGTTTTATGATCACTAAAAAACTCTAACTAGTTAATAAGGATTTTATGATACATGACTGGTTATACTAAAGGAAGATACTAACACCCCTATAACAACCTACCTGAGGTAAGCTGCATTGCTAGTTTTGTCTTAAATTGCTAAAAGTTTGTTGTATTGTGTTATCAATGATCTACCTATAATATTCCTAACTCTGGCATCAATGAATATTTAACTAAAAATACATAAAATTCATTCAACATGTTCTGACCTATATCGCAAGGTCTTGCTGAACTCTAATTGACCTCAAAATTTACTCTAATATAGAACAATATTCTAGAAAACTATGGGTAAAGATTTAGCCTCATCTAACTATCGGATTGAAAATTATGATTGTTGTTGTAAAACTGAAATGTAGGCACAATTACGCTAGAATATGAAATTCCTAGTTCAACCCTTTTTTGGATTGTATTATTCCCTCTATCTTCAAGATGATTCATCCTCAAATCACTAATAGGTATAATATATGTTTCATAAGCCTCTTGTTTAAGCCTTCAAAGTTTTTTTCATGCCAACACTCGCCTCCAACAATTTTGTATGAACATGGTAGCCCTTATCTTTTGTCTTTCATCATTTTGATGTTGTTGCTCCTCTCTCTCTAAAGCTTTCTATTCATAGAATAGTTTGTTTAAATTATCAAATTCACTCATTAAAACCTGAAACTTACGAGATAGATCTTTGCATTCTTCATAAAAAAACACCAATCTATTTGTTCCTCTCCCTTTGATACATCCTCTTTCTTTACCATAATACCTTATTAGAATACATGTAATCTTGATTGTAATACTCTCTTTGTATTTTATTTTTTTTACTCTAAGTTTTCAAACTGGAAAAAGAACAAAAAACATTTGACCAATCCTTTCTCCTTTTTGATATCAAACCCTAAAAAAATGTTAATGACAATAAAGAAAGTAAAAAGACACTAAGGATTAGAGAAAACTAACCCTAAATAAAAACATGGATATAAACAAGTAAATTTGACAGGGGATAAGTGGAAAAAAAAAATGAAATTAACAGAAGGATATAACCTGGTTAATAGAGTCAAGCTTTGATACCAAATGATATGGACCTTTTGATTACATGGTCAAGCAACCCACAACAAAGATGATACAACTCCTGAAAAGCTAAGAAATCAAGTTTAATGGGGGTGTGACACAAGGTTGTTAAAATCGTGATTTTAACACGGCACGGAAAGCCGTACGCAAACTCGGATCGTAAAATCATAAAAAAATCATAAGGAATTTTAAAATACATTAAAAAAAAATCAGTGCCCTCTGGAATCTCATTGTTGCCTCCATAGTTATCTTTATTAGGGCTAACTTCCTCAACTTGGTGTTCAGTTTTTTCTCCTGTCCAACGCGAAGCAACAAGGCGACTTTAGGCACTAAACAAGTCTCCTATCTAATTCAAACTAATCCAATCTGCTACCAGCCAAGACTTCTAAATCCAAGTAAGATACGCACAACACACATGAATTTAGACTAAAATAATTTTACATAAGAATGATGGTTTTCTCATTGCTGAAAAGATCTGAGAATGTAGATCGAAGTTCAGCATCCACGAAATAAAAGTAAAAATTCTCTAAAATCCCTAAAATTTTCTAGCTCACAAGAAACCACCAGAAAAAGAAACACCTCCTGAATCTCTAGACATTGTTCCTGTCTTCTATTAATTGCTTCTTCCTGCTTACAAAGTAATAAGGATTTTTCCACATGGTTTTGTCAAGATTTAACAAAATTATTTGCCATTAAAATGAGCAAGGGAAGAAATTGTTATGCATGTTATAAGAAATCAAAATCACTTATTACTTTGACTCCCCGGCTCCCCCCTAATTAGTTTCCCAACTAATAAAACTAATTCAGAACTCAGAAGCTCCATATACCAAAGCCACCGTTTTTTCAAGAATACAAGTTGCAATTTCAAGAAAATATCATCTTGTGAAGTCAGATTCTGGAGTAAGAAAAGCCTCAGCATTGCCTCTCTGACTAAACTAAAAACAACCAATTTTGGAAGTAAAAGCTCAGTAATACAAGCAAGACTACAAAGGCATGTAATCAAACTCACAGAGTATTGCAAATGAAATGGGTAATAGGCATCATTGAAAAGAAGACTCTTCAACATAGGCTTCTTACGAAGCGTTAAAAAAGTAGGATAGGATATTACTCGAGTCTGCAAAATTGCTTGCAGATCCGGTTTCTTCTTGGCTTCACCCTTCTCTTTCATCTCCCCTGAACCCACCGCAGCTGGTATCTCATCCCAATTCTTCCTACTACTCTTTGCAGACCCAACCAGCGCTTCCGAAACTTTTGAAATCCCAGCGACAATATTTGCAATCTTCTTCTTTCCAGCAGAGTTCGAGACAGCAGGTGAAAGCTTCACTCCAAAAAGCCTCTTCCCTGGAGAAAGCGAAGCCCTTTGAAAAGGAAATTAGGGATTTAATATTCAGAGTTCAGACGTTGTTCTCATTATGTCACTGAAGAGAAGACTGAAGAGAGAAGACTTATTCGGTGAGTCATAGACTCACAGTTACTTTGCCTTTGATTTGTTCAATCTAATAGGAGGGTGACACGTGGCAACTACACTGAATTTTGTTCTCCTGCGGGCAAACTCGTTCAATCGGTGGTGAACTCGCGATTTTAGGCGATTTCACCCGATTTTAACGATTTTAACTGTTTTTTACCTGATTTTACTCATTTCCGATTTTTATGAACGATTTGGCACGTAAAGTCTATATTAACTCGTAAAAACGTATGATTTTACGACTTGAATCGTGATTTTAACAACCATGGTGTGACACCATGAAAACCTGTCTCGAGACACCAACATTATTAGAATAAAAAACATCCATCCAACGAATATCAATTCACGAACAAGAAGTATAAGGAAGACTCCATGAAGCTAGTTAATCTACCCTATTTGCTTATTATGAGATTGGGTTGTAGAAGCCTACTCAGCTCGGGCATCGACCCAGGAAGAAGAAATTCCAGACTGATAAAGAATCAATCATTCCTGATCAACTTCCTTTCGTAAGTCAAATTTGTTCTTTGTCCTAGCAAAGAAAACGTGTTATATTACGCAAGACACAAGATTATTTCATAAATTCATGGTTATTGAAGATTTCAGGTTACAAAACCTTAAATAATAGTTCAACTAGTAACCCTGATGGACCCAAAACTTGTGGGCTAGCATTTACCTACTCACAATAAACCTAAAGTATGTTAACTAAGCCCAAATATGAAGAAAATAATAAAAACAAAAAATTTAACTCATGAACTAAAGTTATTGCACCTAATTAAACAAAATAACCTAAGATAGATAAATTTACTAGTTTAAATAATGTCATGAATGGAATTTTCATCCTAGAAACACTAGGATCTTTGTTACCACTTTTAGATACCTAAAATAAGCTAGGAAATTGATCGTTAAAGTTGTCTCTCCTTTAGTTTTTTTATTCGTCTAGGATAATAAATTGTAACTTTAAATAATTCTCTCAAAACATGAAAACCCTTATTACCTCCCTTTAACCTTCGTTATAGGGTTAAAAAAACTCCCCCAAAAAAGCTAATTAATTTATCATTAAACTCCTCAAAATACCATCAACCATTATTTCTTTGTGTAGCTAGGATAAATAAGAAATCATTGTAAGAAAATGATTTAAAACATTAATGAATTCTTACCACACTTAAAAATTATGTTGCAACTCATTTAATATCTTTGTAAAACTAGGAAATTCTCATAACAAACTGTCACATCCTTTTAAAAAAAGAATCCTTGCCAAGTAAGAAGTTCACAAGTCAAAAGAAAGTAAATAACAAAATTCATTCAACCAATTCTGACTTATTTCGCAAGACCTTCTTGAATTCCAATTGACCTAAAAATTTACTCCAACATAGAACAATATTCTGGGAAACTCTGGGTAAGGTTTTTGCCCGATCAATTATTGGATTGAGAATTATGATTGTTGTTGTAAAACTAGACAGTAGACCCAATTACGTTATAATCTGAAATTTCTAATTCCACTCTTTCTTGAATTGTACCATGAAGATAATGGATCTTTAAACCAAGCATGTATGTGGTGGAAGTAACCAACTAGTCTTTTAGTTTTTTCATGATTTTCCTAAATATAAAGGCACAATTATATCATTTGTAAAGTTCTTTCTAGCCTTGTAAAGAACTTTTGAAGCTAAAGTAGTATACAATTAATATTACGTGTGTGAATATATATATATATATATATATATACACACACGCACACGACCATGGTGATCTGAACTTTTGAATAAGACCTTTAGACTCAAGATCTTAGATTTCAAGTCGGGAATGTTGTTCGAGATCAACATTCATTTGAATAGGTCTTGCTTTTGTAGGTATATATTTTTCTGAAAAAGTATCCTCATAAAAAAGATCAATAACATGTTGTTTTCTTTTCCAAAAAGCTTTGGGTAAGTCTGAACAGATTTGTTGTTCAATCTTACTTTGTAAATCAATGATCTTTTTTTGTAAAACAGATTTTTGTAATTGTTTGTCGATACGACAAAAGGAAACATGGTTTTGTAAATAATGTAAATGAAATTGTTTTCCATGAATCAATGTATTAATATGATAGGTATGTATAGAGCATGCTTTAATCAAATTTAAATTCCTAGTCTTAGATTTTTCTAAGAATGGAAAAACAAGTTTGATGCTATTGATTTTGAAGGTAATATAATCATGATATGCTTTGTATGGGGTAATCATATTGATGAATGAAGTGCCAAGAATGATGGTATAATTTATATCTTTTATAACTACAAAAAATGTTTTAAGAGAAATGTCTTTGTTGAAAACAGAGGTTTGAGTTTTGCCTGCAATATGCAATTTTGAATTATTAGCAGCAGAAAATTTTCCAGAGGTAGTTTGTAAAAATTGTTTTGGAACTACGTCTTCTTTGATGCAGTTTAAATCTACACCTATGTCAAATAAGATAATAATATCTAGTTTGAAATCGTCTGAAAAGACTAAGGTAATTTTGATCAAATATATTTTGGAAGATATTTGGGTTAACACATTTAAGAAATCATCAAGAATATGCTCAATGTTTGTAAGTGCATGATATACTGCATGAGACTCATCAGCATGGTCTTCTGGTTCAGACTCAGACTGGTTCTTAATGTTGGACAGAAGATGTTGTAAGATGGTAGAGTCTTTTTGTTGAGCTTGTTTCAAGATTTGTAACTCAGATTTGAGGGTTTTGATCTCAAAATGTAGTTTTGGGATGGTAACTGAGGTTTTGGATTTCTTTCTACCGAGAATTTTTATAAGGTCATAAGTGTTTGTGCTAGTTGTAGGTAAGACATGATGGCTTGAAGGTTGAGACAGAGAGGTTTCAGGTTTGTTGAAGTTATTCAACAGTTTGTCTAAATAGTTTTTTCTAGCCGTGGGTCATCAAGTCTTTTGATAGCTTCAAGAATGAATTCTTGATCTCTAGTTAAGACATTAAGTTTTTTGGAGTTTGTAAAGGTGTCTGAATTAGAATTGGAAGTGGCTAATTCATCAATTTGGAAGTTTTCTTCAGAAGTGTCTGAAGGAGAGGAGTCTTTATTTGAGGCTTCAATATAGAGGTTTTGTATTTGGTTTATGATGTCTTCATTGATTTGGAGTTCATAGAGTTTGGTATTGATTTTTGCAGAAACGAGACGTATGCCTTTTCTATCCACATTTGTAGCAGGTAATGGTTTTAAGGTCAAAGGGTTTTTTAGGTTTAGTTTGAGAGGGTTTGTGATTGTTGTTAAACTTTTTATAGGGTTTTTTTTTATAGTACGTTATTCTAGTTTAGAGTAAAATTGTTTACGATATTTGTGGGATGATCTTTTGTAGGGAGGCTTGGTCTTGGGTTTTGAACAATTTCCATTGCAAGAGGGCTTTTTAGTGGAAAGGTCAAACTGATGACAGAAACTACCAAGTTCTTGCTTGGTACGTTTCATTTCCCACTTCAAGTGTTTTTGGAGTTTAAGATCTTGACAGATCTTAAGACTTTCTTTTTGGGTGAAGCTCACAAATTCACTATATGTAAGTTGGTCATACGGTATGGTTTTTTTTGTAAAGGTGTCCTTGATTTTGTTTCTGACCTTTTCTCCTAAGAGAATAGGTAAGCCTGCAAGGAATTTTTCTTTCCAAAAGGGCTAGTTTGAATCCTCTCTAAACATAATGCGAGTGAGGAATGTGTTTTTGTACCATTGAAAATCACTAAGCTTCTTACATCTAAGGTTGGAAAGAAGTTCAGCATTTTTATCTTTCAAATGTGAAGGGTCTTCGACAAAATGTAAGGAGATTGTGAGGATAAGTGTTGACACAACATCTGGGATAGTGTTTCCTAATGGGTTAAGGAAAGGTGTTTGGTCTTCATATGTTTGGAAGGAATTTAGGATATGTAGGTGGTCAATTTCGGTGAGATGGTAATCCCACCATTCTTTTTACTGGTTAGATAAACAAGCGATACGAAGTTCGGCTATGGCTTTATCAGGGATTTCTATTTGGGTTTTGTAAGCGTTAGCTACCATAGTCATTTATTGAAGAGTGTTTAGGATGTTGTACTCAGATATTCCATCTATGTTCCATTCATAGAGGGAGAAGGCATTGTATTTATGTTGGTTGAGGATAGGTGGTTTAGAAAGTAGGGATATGTCCGGGGCAATGATGGTTTTGGGACCTTGACAAGTGAGTTTGTTTAACTCAAAATGCGGTTCTTGAAAAGCATCTTCATCAAAAGTTTGTATAGAGCTATTTTGGAGTGTATTGACTTGATTTGTGGATGTAAATGGGTTGGTTGTTTGTGGTGTGTCTGGGACAGTTAGAGATGAACTGTCAAGGTGTTGTAAGTGTGTTTTAATGGCTTTGAAGAAATCTGTTTGATTTTCTTGGATTTGTTTTTGGCTTGTTTTGGTAACTTGGCAAGGTTTGAAGACCGAGTTTTTTAGTTTTAGGTCGACTGAGATTTTGGTATCAATCGAACTGGTAATGGTTCTTTGTATTTGTTTTTCCAGTCTAATAAGCTGTTTACCTAAGGTTTTGAGGTTGGTGTTTGTAAAGTTATTTTGGTGGATGATGTGTTTGGTGTTTGAAAGGGTGTCATCACCGAGTATTTTGTAGGGAGTTGCATCTACAGTCTAGTTGTTATGGGTAATTTGAATATTTTTTAAGGGTGGATGTTCAGACTCAACTAATGGTCCACTTGTGAGGTTCCATATTGGTGTTTTTAAACGGGTTGTGATAGGACATGCATGTTTGATGGATGCAAATGGATATACAATATGATGTTCAGATGCATAATGTAATTCGAACCAATCAAAGAATAATATTTGTATTTTATGTAATGCAATATAATCATAAAATTGTTTTTGGATATTTTTTCTTTGTTGGAGGAAATTTTTGAAAAACTAAGTCCATTTATCTGAATTTTTGTCATTGTAAAAATCATTTTTAAAATAAGTTGTCTAGATTGTTCTAAAGTCAAAACATTCAGCTTATTTTGGATGTTTTCAATGACTATTGAGAAGGTTGGAGATGTTAGAGGGGATTGTTGTTCAGTGTTGGTATACAATGATTTTGGTATATTCGTAGCATAATCTGCATATTGGAAACTTGTAGAAGAGATGTCTAATGTAGAGTGTCTAAGAGGGTTGGTATGGTATAGAATGTTAATGACAAGAGGTATTTTAAAAATTCTTCCAAAATCTATTGTGTTGGAAGAAAAAGATTCTTCTGCGAATCTAGAGTTGATATACAAAAATGATGGGTGATAAAAAGTGATGATATCCATGTTTGTGTGTGTGTGTATATTTTTTTCTTTTATTAGGTTGCTTTAACAATAAAAAAATGTAATTTTTTTTAAAATTTCATCATGAAAAAAATTAAAAGGATTCTTTAAATTATATATTTTTCTTGAAAAAATATGTTAGACATTCTTCTAAGAATCTAGAGTTGATATACAAAAATGAAGTGATGATATCCATGTTTGTGTGTGTGTATATATTTTTTCTTTTATTAGGTCGCTTTAACAATAAAAAAATATAATTTTTTTTTAAAATTTTATCATGAAAAAAATTAAGAGGATTCTTTAAATTATATATTTTTCTTGAAAAAATATGTTAGACAGTAATATGAAAAAAAAATCTTTAGAAAAAATTTTATTTTAAAAATAGAAAAACATAATGTAATAGCAAAATAGTTATTTACAATTATACATATAACTAAACCGTGTGGGGGATTTACTGTTCCCCCACACACAAAACACTGTGGATTATAACAGTAGTCCACAATGATTCTTCTCCCTTTTTTTTTTTTACTTTTTCCTTTCTTTTTTTTTCGTTTTTTTTCTTTTTTAAAAAAATTTTTTTGTTCAACTTTCTTATTTTTTCTTTTTTTTTCATTTATTTTTTTTCAAAATTATTTTTGTTGATTTTACCTTTTAAATATTGACATGGTTAAAATTTTTGCTTTGTAATTTTTTTATTTAAAATACTGTGGATTGCTGTGATGTTTTTCCACTTAGTTTTTCTATTTTATTTCTTTATTTTTCAAAATTATATATGCTGATTTTTTTTAATATTGAGCTGATTGAGAATTTGGTTTTGTAATTTTTTTTAAAACATTGTTGATTGCTACAGTGTTTCTCCGCATGATTTTTTTTCTCCAAAATTATCTTTTTTTTATTTTATTTTTTAATATTAAGCTGGTTAAAAATTACAGTTACAATATGTGAGGAAAACACTGTAACTTTTTTTGAAAATTACTGTTCATTGCTACAGTGTTTTTTCCCACATGGTTTTTTTTATAATTTTTTTCAAATTATCCTTTTCAATTTTATTTTTTTAATATTAAGTTATTTGTGAATTACAATTACAAGTCATTACAAATAAGGCTAAATCATGTGGGGAAGCACTGTAGCTTTCATCACAAAATACTGTGAATTGCTACAGTGTTTCCAACATGATTTTTTTCCTTTTTTTGGTGTTTGTTTTGTTATTTGTTTTCTTAAATTGTCTCTGTCGATTTTTTTTTAATATTGAGCTGATTAAGAATTTAGCTTTATAATTTTTTTCTTTAAAACACTGTGAATTGTTGCAGTGTTTTTCCATGTGATTTTTTTATGATTTTTTTCAAAATTATCTTTGTCGATTTTTTTTAATATTGAGTTGGTTAAGAATTATAATTACAATAAAACTAAATTATATGAGGAAAAAGTTGTAGTTTTTCTCACAAAACACTGTGGATTGCTACAATATTTCTCTAAATGGGTTTTTCTTTTATTTTATTGGGAAAAACGTTATAGTTTTCCTCACAAAACATTGTCAATTGCTACAATATTTTTTCTCATGGTTTTTTTCCTTCCAAAATTATCTTTGTTGGTTTTTTTTTAATATTAAGTTGGTAGAGAATTTAGCTTTGTAATTTTTTTTTCTTTTTATTAACTGAAAAGCTAAATAATATGGCGAAAGCACTGTATCTTTCCTCACAAAATACTGTAAATTACTACAAATTATTTTGTTCGGTCTCTAAGTTTTGAATCACCAACATAACTTTTTTTTCGTCATGAAATATTTACGCCATCATACCTTTAATTTTTATTACTTATAATTTTTATTACTTATCTAATATTGATTTATTATTATAATATTATCAAATATATTTATTTTATAAACCGCGGCAGCACGCTTGATGTTATCTCGTATTTTATGATATCCTGTCTCCTGTAACCAAATGATCACAAAGGCCAAAAATTATGCATGCTTCTCCGAAACAAACACAAAACTGTCTTGTCTCCCCAGGCTCATCTCCTCAACCAAGGCAACCGTAGTGTGTGCATTTGAATATCAAATCAGGACCGTAAAATCCCATATACTGAAAAGATATAATAGAATCAGAGCCATCCATCCATCAGTTCCAGAATCTGACAGTTTCATCCTTGGTGGCATTCAACTACATTTTAAATCCCGATTTTGAGTCCGAGATATAAATAAAAAATAATCAAGACACCCATTTTGAAATCGAAGGAGAATGCGTCCCAAGTCAAGGAGTTTAATTTTATAAGCTAAGCAATCCTATAGAATCAACAAATTAGAGTAATAATAAATCACTGTAAGTTTCTATTCTCTTCATTTTCATGTCTGTTATGAACAATACTCGTCAATTTTGCTCTTTCTTGTTATGCGAGAGTGTCTTTTTAACTGCTGTTTAGGGTTCTTTTTTGTGAAGTTTGACTCTTGATTTTTGGGTTTGGTTCTGACATGTAATTGAATTTGTATGTTGCCTTTGGTTTCTGTGAAAGTGCTGGAAATGAAGGGAAATTGTCGATATTTTAATTTAGGTTTTTTGTTTCTTTAATTCACAAAGACTACGGAGCTTGAATTCCTGGAATTTCTGCTTAATTGAGCTTAAGAAAGTAACTTTGGCTTAATTTCAACTTCCATTTAAAAAAAAAAACAATACGACAAATATATTTAAAAGATCTGTGGTTTTTAAACCAATACGACTGGATTTTTTATTTTTATTTTTGTAAATCTCGTGTTTTGGGTTTTCTCTAAATTTGTGTTATTATCGTTGTTTCCTTCAGAGGAAAGTTGCCACTTTTCTTCTTTCAAATGGAATTTGCCTACTTTTTTAAAATTGTGCCATGTTTCGATTTCCCCTATGTGCATTCGGACTTGTGTGCTTTTCTTGGCTTTCTTCATTTGGTACTTGTTAATCGTGACCTTCTTATTCAATATGATTTCCCTCCTGAATGCAGCCTTTTTCTGTCTACGCTAAACAAATGGGCGAGGAAGAAAAAGGGACCAAAGTTCCAGAGGTAACGGCAAATGGGACTAGTGCTCCTGCAAAAGAGAATTCCAATGACGTTATGACTGAAAAAACAGAGGAAAATGATGGAATAAAAGAAATGGAAGAAGATAAAAATGATAGCGAGAAAGTTGAGATTGCAAGGATGGATGAAGACCCCAAGGTGACTGAAGAAAGGGAAAGCAAAGACAAAGAAGATGGGTTAGAAGAAGGAAGAATTGAAGCAATGGAAGAAGAAATCAAACCCAAAGTAGATGAAGAGATGGAAGGAAAGGAGAAGGAAGCCAAAGAAGAGGTGGAGGAGAAGGTTGATGTGTCCAAGGAGGAAGAGGAGGCGGAGGAGAAGGATGGTGGATCCAAGGAGAAAGAAGAAAAGTTGGAGGAGGTGGACGGGGAACGATCAAAGCAACGTGGGAAAAGGAAGAGTGATGGGAGGAAAGCGGAAATGAAAAAGGTAATAGAAGAGAAGAAGGAGCCGGAGCCAAGGACTCCTACTTTTGATAGGCCACAGCGTGAAAGAAAATCTGTTGAAAGGCTGGTGGCAACTGTTGACAAAGATGCTGTCAAAGAATTCCAGATAGAAAAGGTCTTTTTTTATTGCATTTTCAGTGTACAGATTTTGTATGCATGTCATATGGGGAATTTAATTTATACTTCGTTTATGTTAAAAATGCAGGGCCGAGGTATCCCACTTAAAGATATACCTAATGGTATGGTCCATCTTTTATTTCTGAATTCCTTCTTATCTTGAATTTCAATTTTGACGCTGTCAGAAAATTTATTGTTTTGCATGTGCTCTTTTTGGTGTAACAAATATATTAAATGAAAGTTGATGATCTTGAAAGTGTTCACTGTGCAGTATTGATTCTATTGCACCTTGGATATCCAATTTCTTTTTAACCTGAGTTTCATCCTATTGGGATTATAGGCCTTTTCATTGTAATATTAAAAAGTGCTCAATTTATGTCAATACATTTGTTATTGACATTTTAATTAATGTCTGAAGGCTAAACTACGTGTTCAGCTGTTTTGATTTTTTATTGTCTTCCTCTTAGAGGGTTGTAAATTGATTATAAATTGTCTCCAATTTTCATTAGTGCTCCTATATTTTTACCTACATATTGATTTGGAGGTAGTTTTGACTTCTGATTCTATAATAAATAGTTAGATTTTGTGCT